>PVBE010290417.1_pt1 | contig 10099 bp, 7 predicted proteins | sample 1631181 | NCBI WGS metagenome assembly PVBE01 (sample SAMN08397723, study PRJNA350692) | Marine metagenome, whole genome shotgun sequencing project. | isolation source: water | place: Pacific Ocean | collected 2012-04 | reverse complement strand
GGGGAGCACCACGTGGGCCCTCGTCCCTGCCCCGTCCGACCTAGGGCCGACATCGATCGTGCCTCCCATCTCGTCCACGACCCTTTTACAGATCGCGAGCCCCAGCCCGGTGCCGTGTGACTTCGTAGTGAAGTGCGGCTCAAAGAGGTGCGTGAGAGCGGTCTCATCCAGTCCCGACCCCTCATCCAAGATCTCGATCGAGACCTCCTCCTCCGACCTCTCAGCTCGGAGGAGCAGCCTCCCACCATCGCCCATAGCCTCGAGCGCGTTGGAGATGAGGTTGATGAGCACCCGATGCAGGCGATCAGGGTCGACCATGAGCTCTCCGCCCTCGCCCTCTCGGACCACCTTCACGTTGAGCTCATCCGCCCAAGCCGCCTCAAGCTCGAGCACATCACTGATGAGCTCATCCAGAGAGATCCAAGCCGGCGCGAGGGCGCGCGCGCCTGCGAAGTCAGAGAAGTCCTTGACGATCTCACGCATGTTCGCGACCTGTCGCTCCACGAGCTCAAGCGTCCGCGTCAGGATCGCGTCGAGCTCTGGGCTCCCCTCATCACGCGCGCGACGAAGGAGCTTCGTCGAGAGCAAGATGGGTGTGAGCGGGTTCTTGATCTCGTGGGCGATCTGCTGAGCCATCTCCCTCCACGCGGCCTCCTTCTCAGCGCGAACGAGCTGCTCCCGGCTCGACTGAAGGTCCTCTGTCATCTGGTTGAAGGCGCGGGCGAGCTCTGCCAGCTCGTCCTTCCCCTTCACCTCGATGCGCGCGTCCAGGTCGCCAGCCGCGACCCTTCGGGTCCCTTGTTCCAAGTCCAATATGGGCTGCGTCGTACGACGCGCGATGAACAGCGTCCACAAGACGACGATCAAGAGCACGACCAGCGTCGCAGAGACCAGCAACCTAGAGAGCTCCTCGATGGTCACCGAGATGTCTTCGTTGTTGATCCCGATCCCTACGACCCAGCCTAGCCCGCCCTCATCACGACCGGCGCAGTGCTTGAACGCTGCGTTCTTCTTGTTGTCTCTGAACTCATACTCCGGGAAGAGGTCCCACTCTCCTTCCCGCGCAGACTGAACGAGGATCGGCAGGCCGACGTCCTCCCAGACGCGCTTGCCGTACAAGCTCCGGTCCTTGTGAGCGATGATCGTGTTCGCGTCGTCTCGCCAGAGCCACGAGTAAGAGGAAGAGCGCAAGTCTGCGCCGATAAACCCGCTGAATGGGTCGCGCTCTCCGACCTCATCGAGCTCGGCTTGGACCACGGACCAGTTGAGGAGTCCGTAGATGACCCCCACCGGGAGGGTCGGTTCATTTGGCCCCCAGATCGGCTCCGCGAAGCCCACGTGATAATCCGAGGGGTCGGGCGGAGCTCCAGTTATGCCTCCACCAGGCGGCTGAAAGGACGCGACCAAGTGCTGGTCCACTGCGCTGCGGTCACCAGCCATCGCGTTCGCAAACCAGACCTCTCCGGAGTACCTGCGCTCCTGAAAGCGCGACAAGACCGCTGGGTCTATGGGCTCTCCGAGGCGGTCCATTGAGTTGTGCGCGATGAGCTCACCCTCAGCGTTCACGACGAGCAGCAGATCGAACGCGCCGCCACGCGAGACGAAGCGGTTGAAGCGCTCCTTCAGGGGTCGCACGAACACCGCCTCGTCACCTGAGTAGTCACCGAGCGCCCACTCCACGAGGGGATCCTCAGCCCAGAGCTCGATGTCCAGGCGCCGCTCCTCGACGAGGTCATCGAGCCTGCCAGCGAGGTCGCCTGCGAGGCTGACTAGGTAGTGGCGGGCGACATTCCACGAGAGCCTCTCCGCGAGCTGCGCGTTCACGAACCACGCGAACCCAAGGAAAGGTACGACCACCGCCGCGAGGACGGCGAGAACCCACTTCGTCGAAAGCCTGCGAATCATCTGCCCTGTATCCTAGGCGCCCACATGCGCGAGCCCAACTTCCCTCACTCACCCAAGAGAATCCTCCTGGTGCGCTTCTCGCATCTGGGCGACGTGGTCTGCGCGCTGCCTCTCTACTACGCGGTCCGTGAGGCCTACCCTGACGCGAGGATCGCGTGGGCCACAGAGGCCCAATTCGCCCCTCTCCTCGAAGGCCTCCCCGGGCTCGAACGTGTGATCCGCTTTGACCGAGGCGCGGGAGTGAGGGCGGTATTTCGGCTCTTCGGAGAGCTCAGGGCCTTCCAGCCGGACCTCAGCATCGACGTCCAGGGGAACTGGAAGAGCGGCGTAGCGGCGCTCGCCTCAGGAGCCCCTGTGCGCCTGGGCCTTCACCCGAGGGATTGGCGGGAGACCTCCGCACGCCACCTAGCGACGGACCGGGCGCGCCCCGCTAGCGGCCCACACGCCCTCCAGCACGCAGCTGCCCTCTCGGAGCACCTCACCGGCACGGCGCTAGGCAGGCAGGACCCAGCGGTCGACACGGACGAGGTGCTCGCAGCTGAGGAGCTCCTTGAGCGTCACGTCCCGGGTGCGCGGCCGTTCCTCCTCGTCCATCTCGCCAGACCGGGAGACCCGCGCTCGTGGCCAAAGACCAGATATCGCGAGCTCGCGCGCGAGGCCGCCCGGATGGACATCGAGGCGCTCTTTTTGTCCGGACCGGACGAGGCAGAGCTCGGCCGGAAGCTCGAAGAGGAAGAGCCCTCAATCAAACACTGGGTCGGACAACGAGGCCTCCGAGAGCTCGCTGCGATCTTCACAGCTGCGGCGCGAAGGGGCGCGCACCTCTTGGCCTGTGACTCTGGGCCCATGCACCTCGCAGCGGCATGTGATCTCCCTGTGATGCTCCTCGCTGGCCCACAAGACCCTCGCGCGACAGGACCTATGGCCTGGGGTCCGCTACACTCCGCGCTGCAATCTGCTCTCCCTCCGGCTTGTTCTCCCTGCAAGCAGAGGATCTGTCACCACCCTCGCGGCGCTGTCTGTATGAGTGATCTAACTGCAGCTCGCGCGCTCGACGCAATTGAAGCAAGCTCCCAAGGAGCGATCTCATGCGCATGACACAATACTTCCTGGTCTTCGCGAGCCTGCTCGTCCTCGCCCTCGGGACCGCCGCATGGACCGGCATCACAAGAGCTGAGGCACACCTCACCGCTGGCCTCATCGCCTCAATCCTCGCGGTCGGTACACACTCACTGCTCATCATGTTCATGCTCATTACCGGGCGTGTCCTCCGAGAGGCTGTGAGAGTGCGGGGCCTCTCGGGCGAGTTCTTAGAAGAGCTGAACGTCTTCTTCTCTGATCGCCGCGCCTACCCTGCGGCGGGGCTCTCGTGCCTCTTCATCGTCACCGCAGCGGTCTTGGGCTACGGGCACTACAGCTTCGAGATTCCCCCGTCGGTCCACATGCTCATCGCGTTGGGTGCGCTCTTCTTCAACCTCTACGCACTCACCCTCGAGGTGCAGGTGTTGCGCGCAAACCAACAGCTCCTCGACAAGGCGACGGCCGAGCTAGAGGCTTCAGACGCGCGCGGCGAAGGTCCCATCGCTGGTCCGAGCCCAGGCGTGATCTCACCGATGCCTTGGGGACCAACGCTCGCGGTGGGCGCCTGGCTGCCCTACCTCTACTGGGGCCTCTTCACATGGCGAGGTGACTTCTCCAAGGTCAGCCTGCACCCTTGGATTGAACTCTCAGGCTTCGGGTTCCTGTTGATCTTCCTCGCTGTCAGGCGCGGGCGCTGAAGAGCGGCGCCTAAGAGTTCAGCGAGTGCTCTAAGCGCAATATGCGCTCTTGGATGTCCCGATACTCCGGCCAGAAGATCTCGATCTGCTTGAGCAGAGAGAGCTTGTTCCGCGCGTCTTTGGTTGAGGAGATCTCTCCGTAGAGGCGATCTGCGTTCCTGACATAGTCATTGAGGGTCTCGCGACGAGCGCGTGAGTCCTCGTAGTAATCCGTTCGCACGAGGAGCTCGTCGTACACATTGATGGCCTCCTCATAGAGATAGTCGTGCTCATAGGCGAGCGCGCGCTCGTAGATGATGCGGTTCTTCTCATCATCAATCTCCACGCGCACGAGCTCGAACTGATCAACCTGCAAGGTCGTGAGCTTAATCCCTTCATCCAAGGCACCCAGCGCCGCGTCGAACTCACTCTTGAAGACGAACATCTCGGCCTTCAACAGCTGGTCACTAGCGGCCGCCTCTCGAGTGGCCTCCTCCAGCCGCTCTTGGAGCCCTTCGGTGATGGGATGCAGGATCTGCGCCAAGCGGAACTCATTGCGGGCAGCGGCGTAGAGGCCGCGGGACATGTAGTCATCTCCGAGGATCAACCTCTGACCAGCCAACATCCCGTTTACCTTCTTCCGTCGATTCAGCGCTCGGGAGTGCTCCGGTAGATACTTCCGTGTGTAGCCAAAGCGAGACTTGGCCTGCTCCAGCCAGTAGTCGGAGAGCGCGCGGACGCCTGCGACGTAGTAACCCTTAGCGAGGTCAATCCGATACTGGCTCTGGCGCTCCGCCAGCGTCTTAGCGCGTATCGCGCTGTCGTGATCTGGCGCCATCACCAAGGCCTCGTCGTACTTCACGACTGCCTCGGCGTACTCCTCCAACGCGTGAAGCTCCGTGCCTTCAAGGAAGAGTTGGTTCGCGATCTTCGCGCGAGTCTTACCGATCCACTTCAGCACGACCTCAGAGTCTGGACGCAAGAGCAAGGCCTGCTCGAAGGTGGTGAGCGCTTCAAAGTCCTTGTCACCAAATGTCTGCATGCGCCCTTGGTTCAAGAGCCAAGCGATCGTCGCGGTCTCTTGCTGTTCGTAATTTTCGGCGCTGGGGGCCGCATCGACGAACTCCTGAGAGAGCCGCAGCGCCTCCTCATAGCGCGTGAGCCGGATCAGATCGGTGACGGAGGGGCCAACTGAGACCTCCTCTGTTGTAGAGGAGCAAGCGCTGAGGGCCACGAGGACTAGGAGGAGGTGATGATGAAGACGCATGATCATTGAATGGAGCGGGGGTAGTGGACGCCGAACGGCGCGCTTCCTTCCCCGATTTCCAGAGCACAGTAGCGAAGGCCCACGGGGTCGCCAAGGGCCTCTAAGGGGTCCTAGAGCCCCCTCAGGTCTGGATACCGTCGTAGAGGGCCACACCTAGGCTCCCGAAGGCCAGCAAGGGGAGCCAGCTCGCGAGGAGCGGGTCGAGGGTGCCCTGGAGGCCGAAGTTGCGGCAGGCGAAGTCCGCGGCGAAGTAGAAGACGCACAAAAGCAGCCCGCGGATGAGGCCGTCCGCCCCACCGCCGCGGTCAAGGCGCAGCTGGAACGGGAGCCCGACGAGCAACAGGATGATGCACGCTAATGGAAAGGTCAGGTGGTAATGGAGCAAGGTCTGGTACACGACGTTTTCGGGGTCGCGCTCAGCCAAGATGAGGGTCTCAGCGATTGAGAGGTCCAGCGGGTTCTCCCGCGCACGCTGGTAAGAGAGCGGGAGGTCAGGCTCAAAATCGAAGCTCATGAGGCGGTCGATCGAGGTGCGCTTCTCCTCACCGCCGACCTCATACCGCTCTCCTGCTTCCAACCACCACGCGGTCTCACCGGCGCGGTCTTCATAGATCATGCGGTCCGCCACCACGCTGATCCATTTACCTTCGCGCTTGAAGGTCGCGTCCAAGCCGCGCACCTCTGGCTTCGCCTCTTCATTCGCTGGACGGAACTCCTTCAAGCGCAAGATCCCGCCTCCTACGTCGCGCACGTAGAGGTCCTCATAGACGAGATCCGACTGCTGGTTGCGGAGCACCCAAGCGATCCCATCTCTCTCCCGAGCGAGGCCCGATGAGCTCAGCTCCCGGACACAGATCATCAACAACATCGAGATGACCCCGCCGATGAAGATCGGGAGCAGGACACGACGTGCGTCCAAGCCCGCCGCTAAAGCCGCCTGGACCTCATTGTGTTTGGCGAGCCGACCGAGCGTGAACAGCCCTGCGGTGAAGCAGACGAAGGGAGCGCATTGGAGAAAGAGGCTGGGAATGTTCAGGAGGTAGTAGGTCGCGACCAGGTCTGTCCCCGGCTGAGTCCCGTCCGGCCAGACCTCGAGGAAATCGTCGAAGTTCTGGGCGAAGTCCATGATGAGGAACAGACCCACGACGACGAGGAAGCTCGTCGCCCAAGAGGCCGCGAACAAAGAGGCGACGTAGCGGTCTAGGTGGCCGCCAAGAGCGAGGCGCCGACTGTTCATTGTGAGAAGGCCTTCCTGGTCAAGATGACTCCGACGGTACCCGTGATGATGACGGCTGACCAGGCTCCGAGCTCTGCAGGGATATCTCCTGAGATCGCGAGCTCTTTGCCGAGCCTCAACGAGATCATCCAATAGGCGAGCGCATACCCAACCGCGACAGCGAGCGCTGCCATGCGTGTCCCCTTCCTCAAGAGCAGCCCGGTTGATGCACCCAAGAGTGCGAAGACGAGGCAAGAGGCCGCTTGTGCGATGCGCTGGTGGTGCTCCCAAAGGTAGTGGCGTGCATCCTTGGGTCGCAGTCCTCCAGCTTGGAGCGCCTCCAACAGTTCTGAGGAGCGCTGGTATCGAGCCTTGTTCGATGTGGGATCCTCGCTCTCAATGAGGGAGGCGAACGGGATCGCTAGGACGGTCTCCTCACTCAGGAGCTCGTACGGGCTCTCGTCATCTCGCTGCACGTGCTGAACTTCCCCCAGCACGACGCGCATGCTCTCTTGGTCAAAGGTGATCTCCACAGTCCCTGCGAGGAAGTTCCGGGCGGGAGACTCCTCTGCTTCGGGGACCAAGATGAACGCGTCATGGAAGACGTCTCCATCACGAGATCTCGCGGTCAGATAGAACTCACCTAAGCTCAGCTCCGTCCTCCCCGGCGACAAGTTACGAACGGCATCTCGGAGCGCGCGGATCTGGTAGGCCCTCTGCTCAAACTTCATCCTCGGGAGGACCTCAGCGTTCATGACGAGCGCGAGAGCGCCGACCGTCCCCGCCACGAGCAGCGCGGGAAGGATCATCCGCCAAGGGCTGACACCCGCCATCTGGATCGCTGTCCACTCCCTGTCCACGGCGAGCCTCCCGTAGGTCGAGACGAGCGCGAGCAAGAGAGCGACCGGAGTCGCGTATGGGATGAACCCCGCGAGCATGAGCGGAAGATAGGAGAGCACAGCCAGGGTCCCGACCCCTGAGAGCTTGTGTACAGCACTCACCGCCATCGCGGGTGTCGCGATGAAGAGGATCCCCGCTGCCGCGACGAAGAACGCGAAGGCAAGCTGGGCTAGTACGTATCGCTCAAGCCGCAAAGCGTGAGGATTCTAGCAGCAGAGGTCCTGTGCTCGAGACAAGCGTTAGCATCAGAGAGTGACGACAAGCTCAAAGACGAGGGAGACGCCCCGCATCGGTGCCGAAGATGGGATCCCTGAGGGTCCTCGGTCCCTGCCCGCACCCCTCCGACGGGACCTCGAGGACCCCGCCCTAGGACAGGACCCGATCGCAGAGAGGCTCGCGAGAGGTCTCCCAAGCTTCATCACAGCCTCACTCCTCCACGCCGCTGCCGCCGCCGTGAGCCTCGGATCTCTCGGAAAGAGAGCCCGCTCAAATCTAGACCTCGCCTTCAAGGGAGAGCTCGACTCCAACGCCAGACGCCGCGTGATGAAGGGCTCCTTGCACCACGCGGCCCGCGTCGCCTCTGAGTGGGCGCGCCTCTCCCGACTAAAGCGCGGCGGGCGCTCCGCCGCTCGCGTCTGGGAGTGGCTGGAGAGCTACGTCTCTATGGATGAGTCCGTCCGCCACCTAGACGGAGAGCTCGAGCGCGGCCGAGGCGTCATCCTCGCCACGGCGCACATCGGAAACTGGGAGCTCTTGGGGGCGCGCGTCACTCCGCACATCATCGCGAGCGGTTACGACCCCATCGCCATCGGGCTCGACCGCGGCGGCTGGCTGCGGAAGCTGCGCACGGCATACGGCGTCGAGAGCCTCCCCCAAAACACGGCCCCAAGGAGACTCCTTGAGGCCCTCTCCGAAGGACGCCCCATCGCGCTCCTAGCAGACATGGAGGTGAGGAGATTGGCCGGCACCTTCCTCCCCTTCTTTGGCGTCCCAGCCCTAACGATGACCGCCCCTGCGGCGCTCGCCCGCTCCTCCGGCTGCGCCATCCTGCCGATGCGCTGTTACCTCCCGCGCGATTCGTCACGCTACCGCGTCAGCTTCGACGCCCCCCTCTCGATCGACTCGAAGCTCCCACGAAAGGAGGCCACGATTGACCTCACGCGCCGCTTGAACGCCGTCTACGAGGGGTGGATCCGAGAGACCCCTGAGCAGTGGGCCTGGTACCAGCCGCGCTGGCGAACCCGCCCCGGGACGCTCGACGCGATCCCTCTCTCTGCGCGCGCTGAGCGCCCTGACCTGCCTGGGGCCTACGACGGTGAGGCTGAGGCCTAGAGACCGAGCGCCTGGACCTTCGCTGAGACCGTGGGGTGCTGCCTGAGGGTGGAGAACTGCTTCGGACGATCCTCTTTGTAGCCCTTGAACCAGGTGTCGATCCCGGGCAAGTCGACGAGCTGGTCTGCGGCCTCTTGGGCCATGTCCTGGTCCTCAAGCGTGATGATCAGCTGGACGAGGATCTCGACCGCCTGACCTTTATTGTTCTTCTGCCACTCGTACTTCACCTGTTGCTTGCGATCGATGAAGAACTCCTCCTGCTCTGTTCGCATCGTCGCCATGAGCTCGTTGCAGTGGGCGGCGTCACCTGGGTTGGCGATGAGGTGCTTCTCAATCAGCGCGAACGCCCCCTTGTAATCGCGGGGGAACGCCCAGGTCATCGTCTTCACCTCATAGGCGATGTCTGTGAACCTCGCAGGTGTTGAGAGGTCGCAGATCTCCTTGAAGAGCGCCTCGTATCTCAAGACCTCGTCCATCTCCGGATGGGTTGGCCAGCGCTCTTTGAACTCGCGGACGCGCTTCAAGTAGACGCGCACTCTCTCACACGGGGGCTTCGCGCCGTGCAGGCGATCTGTCCGGAACCGGTCGAGCTGAGTCGCCTTCCATTGGGTGCCCTTGTCATGTGCCATGAGGAGCTCGCCCTCTTTCCCCTTCTCCGCCAAGCGGCGACGGAGCTCGTCGTACTTCGCGCGAAGCTCAGCGCTCATTCGTGAGAGCGTCTGCTCATCGATCAGATCTAGAGACTGGGTCGCGCCCCCGTAGTTCGCTTCGTTGAAGGCGACCGAAGCCACCCGGATGCGCTCAGTCGGGTCATAGCCGGTCCCTTCGTCGCTGAACATGCCGGGCAACAACAAAGCCGCCACCCCCATCAACCCTGCTCCGACGAGGCCAAACACCCACACGGGCATGCCCTTGCTCACCGTTCGCTTCGCGCGCTGCACACGCGGCGCCCCGCTGCGCTGCGCCGGCTTCGCAGAGACCAGCTTGTCTGCCCGACTCTTTACGCCTGCGCGTGGGGCCTTAGAGGGAGCGGGGGCCTTCGGAGGCGCGGCCTTTGGCGCGGCGGCCGGGGCAGCAGCCGGAGCGGCGCTCTCATCGAGATCGATGTGGAGCGTCGCCGCCCCTATCTCGATCACCGCCGAGGCGCCTAGGGTCGTCTCCCCCGGCGCAGGGGACCCATTCACGACCGGCGGTTGAACGCCTGCGCGTGCCCTCAGGACGACTCGCTCTCCGCCAAACTCCAGATCGCAGTGAACTTCGGCGACGTCGGGAGATTTGAGGGTGAGCGTGCACCCCTCCCCGGAGCCGATGGTCAACTTGCCATGGTCGAAGCGAAACGCGCGGCGCTCGCCTCCTTCTTCAAGGATCAGTCTCGCCATTTTTGAAGGTTATTGAGGAAGCCGGTGCTGCGACCGAAGTTCTGAGTCCAGTAATTGCCGTCGACGCCGCTCGCCATCTCGCGGTGACCTGGCCCGAGGATGTTCCTGTGGTGACCGCTCGAGTGCAACCACCCTTGGTGTGCAGACAGCGGAGAGGCAGAGCCCGCGTAGCAGTTCTCGCTCGCGCCCGCTGGATATCCGCAGAGGTTCATGCGGTCTCCAGGGGTCCGACGCTTGGGGTCACCGCGCTCGAAGTGACCAAAGTCACCTGTGTCCGCCATGTACTCAGAGTGCATCGCAGCAGCCGCCTGCACCTGGGGGTTCCACGCCACCGCTCTGCGCC
>PVBE011476119.1_pt1 | contig 10100 bp, 8 predicted proteins | sample 1631181 | NCBI WGS metagenome assembly PVBE01 (sample SAMN08397723, study PRJNA350692) | Marine metagenome, whole genome shotgun sequencing project. | isolation source: water | place: Pacific Ocean | collected 2012-04 | reverse complement strand
CTCGACCAGCCAGGCGATCACTCCACATTCTGCACCTGTTCGCGCATCTTCTCCAGCTCGGCCTTCGCCGTCACCACGAGCTCGCTCAGCCGTGGCCCTTCCGCCTTCGCCCCGATCGTGTTGATCTCGCGGTTCATCTCCTGCAGCAAGAAGTCGAGCTTCCGGCCGCAGGGCTCGGGGCCATCGGCCAACGATTGCCAGTGCGCGAGATGGCCGCGGAAGCGCACCAGCTCCTCGCTCACGTCGCCCCGCGCCACCAGGCGCACGACCTCCTGGGCGATCGTGGCGGCGTCGGTCTGGAGATCGAGCCGGAGCTCCTCGACCCTGGCACCCAGGCGGGCCTCGAACGCCTCGCGGCCCTGGTCGACCTCGCGGGCGATCTGCTCGATGAGATCGGCCAGGCTCCCCCGGCGTCGCTCCAGGTCGGTGCGCAGGTAGGTCCCCTCGCGTTGGCGCATCGTCTCCAGATCCAACAGCGCCCGATCGGTCGCCGACTCGGCCGCCGCCGCCAGCGACGCGGCGTCCGCATCGGCGTCATCGGCTTCCGCCTCGCGAACGCTCAGCGTCTGGGGAAACCGCAACAGGTCGCCGGCCGCCAAGCCACCGACGATGAACCCCTGCTCGCGCGCCCGGTCCAGCGCCCTCGCCACCGCCGCGACGAACTGCTCGTTGAGCTCGACCTCGATCGGGGCCGGCCGCCGCGACCGGATGGCGATGGTGATCTCGATCCGCCCACGCGCGACGCGCTGCTGTACGAGCTCCCGCAGCCGCCCCTCGCTCCCGGCCAAGGCCTGGGGGACGCGCAGCTGAAGGTCGAGATACCGGTGGTTGACGCCCCGGATCGTGACGTCGAGCGTCGCCGCCGCGTCCTCGTGGGTCAGCGACGCGAAACCGGTCATGGACTTGATCATGGAAGCCCTATCCTCGATGGCCCGCCCGCGGCGGCCCCGACGGCGGCTCAGCCCTCGGCCTGAGACCGCCTGGACTGTCCGAGCGCCACCGGACGGCCGGTGGCCTCGTCGACCCCGTTCGTCGACGCATGCCCTTCAAACAGCTGGATCGCGTAGAGCTTGGCGTACACCCCGTGCCGCACCAGCAGATCCTCGTGGCGCCCGATTTCGGCCACGCGGCCGTGATCGAGCACGATGATGGCATCCGCCCGGCGGACGGTCGAGAGGCGGTGCGCGATCACGAACGACGTGCGGTCTCGCATCAGGTTCGCGAGCGCACGCTGGACCAGCATCTCCGACTCGGCGTCCAGCGCCGACGTCGCCTCGTCCAGGATGAGGATCGGCGGGTTCTTCAGCAGGGCGCGCGCGATGGCGATCCGCTGCCGCTGGCCGCCCGAGAGCCGCTGCCCGCGCTCACCGATCTGCGTCTCGTAGGCCGCCGGCGTCGCGACGATGAACGCGTGCGCATGGGCCGCGCGCGCCGCGGCCTCGACCTGCTCCTGCGTCGCCGCGGGCAGACCGTACGCGATGTTGGCGGCGATGGTGTCGTCGAACAGCACAGTCTCCTGCGTGACGGTGCCCACCTGGGAGCGGAGCGACGCCAGGCTGACATCGCGCACGTCCACGCCGTCGATCCGAATGGCGCCCGCGGTCACATCGTAGAATCGCGGGATGAGGCTCATCAGCGTCGTCTTGCCGCCTCCGCTCAGCCCCACGACGGCCACCATCTGCCCAGCCTCCACGTCGAAGGACACGTCCTCCAGCACGCGCCGGGCGTCTCCGTCGTCGTAGCCGAAGCCGACCCCGTCGAACTGGATGCGCTCGCGCAACGGCTGCAGCGCCGGCGCACCGGGCCGATCCCGTACCTCGGTGTGGATGTCGAGGATCTCGAAGATGCGCTCGGAGGCGGCGATCGACTGCTGCAGGTTGGCGTTGACCCGGCTCAGCTTCTTGACAGGCCCGTACATCAGGAACACCGCGGCCAAGAACGACGTGAACTCGCCCGGGGTCAGCTCGCCGGCCGCGATCTGGCGGCTGCCGTACCACAGGGCTGCCGCGACCGCGACGCCGCCGAGGATCTCCATGAGGGGCGGGAGCACCGAGACGGTGCTCGTCACCTTCATGTTCGTGCGGTAGAGGCGCTGCGCGGCCTCGCCGAACCGCCGGCTCTCGTAGGCCTCGTTCCCGAACGCCTTGACGATCCGATGCCCCGTCAGCGCCTCCGCCGCCCGGTGCGACAGATGCTCGATCTCCTCCTGGCTGCGTCGCGTCGTGCTCCGCACCCGCTGGCCGAGGCGCACGAGCGGGTAGAGCACCAGCGGCGCACTGGTCAGGCACACGAGCGCGAGCCGCGCGTCGTAGTAGAACAGCAGCCCACCGTAGCCCAGCAGCGCCAGCGATTCACGGAGCAGGTCGCCCACCGTCTCGGCCACGACGCGCTGGACCTGCCCCACGTCGTTGGTCAGGCGCGACATCAGCTGGCCCGTCGTCCGGCGGGCGAAGAAGCCGGCCGACTGCCCGATCAGGTGCCCGAACAGCTGGTTGCGCAGGTCGCGCACGACGCGCTGCCCGACGTCCGTCATCAGGTACACCGAGAAGTACGCTCCCAGGCCCTTGCACAAGTAGACCCCGATCAGCGCGGCCGCCATCAGGCCCACCTGGCTCTGGTTCGGCAGGACGTCGTCGAAGATCGGCTTGATCAGGTACGCCAGAGCGGCGGACGCTGCCCCGTAGAGCAGCATCGCCACGACCGCAGCCCCAAGCCGTAGGCGGTAGGGCACGGCGTAGCGCAGCAGCCGCACGATCGGGTTCACTCGGTGAAGCGGTACCTCAGCAGCACCCACAGGGCGACGACTCCATCGCGCCACGTGATCTTCTTGCCTTCCTCGTAGCCACGCCCGTCGTAGGTGATGGGCACCTCGTAGACGCGGTAGCGGCGCTTGAAGATCTTCGCGGTGAGCTCGGGCTCGATGCCGAAGCCGTTCGACCGCAGCGTCATGGAGCGGAGGACCGGCGTCCGCATTACCTTGTAGCACGTCTCCATGTCGCTGAGCATCGTGTTGTAGAGCACGTTGGTGATCAGGGTCAGGACCCGGTTGCCCAGATAGTGCGTGAACAGAAAGACCCGGTGGCGCCCCAGGAACCGGCTACCGTAGACGACATCGGCGCGCCCGTCGCAGATCAGCTCGATCAGCGCCGGGTACTCCTCCGGAGAGTACTCGAGGTCGGCGTCCTGGATCACGACCAGGTCGCCCGTGACCTCCTCGAACCCCCGCCGCAGCGCGGCCCCCTTCCCCCGATTCTCCGGCTGCAGCACCAGCGTGAACCCGTGCCGCGCCTGGAGGTCGGTGAGCCGCGCGGCCGTGCCGTCCGAGGATCCGTCATCGACGACGATGAGCTCGACCCGCAGCGGGACGGCGAGCACCCGGTCGATGATCTCCTCGATCGTGGTCCGCTCGTTGTAGACGGGCATCACGACCGAGAGGAGCGGATCGACGAGCTGTCCCCGCACGGCCGATTCGCGACTCATCGCGCCTCGAAGCCGTGGGGGTGCCCGGCGCGCCACCGCCAGGCGGTCTCGACGATGGGGTCGAGATCCTCGTAGCGCGGCTGCCAGCCCAGCTCTCGCTTGATCTTGTCGCTCGAGGCAAGGAGCACCGCCGGGTCGCCCGGCCGGCGCGCCGCCACCTCGCAGGGCACCGGTCGACCGGTGAGCCGCTCCACCGTCCGGACGACCTCGCGCACCGAGCAGGCACGACCGTTCCCAAGATTGTACGCGGACGCCCCCTCATTCTTCTCGAGGGCCTGGAGCGCCAGGACGTGGGCCTGGGCCAGATCCGTCACGTGGACGTAGTCCCGCTGGCACGTGCCGTCAGGCGTCGGGTAGTCGTCCCCGAACATCTGCAGCGGGCCGCCCCCCAGCGCCGCTTCGATCGCGAGCGGAATCAGGTGGATCTCGGGGTTGTGGGCCTCGCCCAGCTCACCGTCTGGGTCCGCGCCCGAGGCGTTGAAGTAGCGGAGGGCCACGCTCCGCAGGCCGTAGGCCCGCCCAAAGTGCGGCAAGGCCCGTTCCATGGCAAGCTTCGTCTCCCCGTAGGCATTGACCGGGCACAGGGGATGCGTCTCGCCGATCGGGGTTTCACGCGGTTCGCCGTACACCGCGGCGGTCGACGAGAACACCAGGCGACGCACCGACTCCTGGGTCATGGCCTCGAGCACCGATACCATGCCCACGACGTTCTGGCGATAGTAGGTGAGCGGATCCCGAACCGACTCACCGACCGCCAAGCGGGCAGCGAAGTGCATGACCGCCGTCGCGCCGGACTCCCGGAGGGCCTGGCGCAGCCGGGCGGTGTCCAGGACGTCGCCCTCCACCAGCGGCACGCCGCGTGTGGCCTCGCGGTGGCCGGCCGACAGGTCGTCGTACACTACGATCTCGTAGCCGGCCTGGGCGAGCGCCTTCACGGCATGGCTACCGACGTAGCCCGCGCCTCCGGTGACCAGTACCGCGCCCAGGCTATCTCCCTATCGAGAGGTAGGTGAACCCCAGCGCCCTCATCTGCTCGGGTGAATAAATGTTGCGGCCGTCGAAGATGACCGGCGAGCGCATCAGACGCTTCATCCGGGAGAAATCGGGTTCACGGAACTCGCTCCATTCGGTCACGACGGCGAGCGCGTCGGCCCCCGCGAGGGCGTCGTAGCTCTTAGCCGCGAACGTGACACGACTGCGGAACAGCTTCTTGGCGACCGCCTCGGCCTGGGGGTCGTAGGCCTTGACCTTGGCGCCCAGCGAGAGCAGCTTGTTGATGATCGTGATGGCCGGGGCCTCCCGCATGTCGTCGGTCCGGGGCTTGAAGGCCAGCCCCCACACGGCGATCGTCTTCCCCTTGAGCGATCCGAAGTGGGCGCTCATCTTCGTCGCCAAGACCTCCTTCTGGTGCTCGTTGACGGCCTCGACCGCCTCGAGGATCTTGGACTCATAGCCCTTCTCGGCGGCGAACCGCAACAGCGCCTTCACGTCCTTGGGGAAGCAGCTGCCCCCGTAGCCCACACCCGGGAACAGGAAGGAGGGCCCGATCCGGGAGTCCGACGCGATAGCGCGGCGCACCTGATCCACGTCGGCGCCGAAGAGCTCGCAGACGTTCGCTATCTCGTTCATGAACGAGATGCGCGTCGCCAGCATAGCGTTGGAGGCGTACTTGGTTAGCTCCGCGCTCGCGCAGTCCATGACCATGATCGGGGCACCGGTGCGCGTGAAGGGAGCATAGAGCTCGGTCATGACCTCGGCGGCTCGCGGATCCTCCGCTCCGATCACGACCCGATTGGGCTTCATGAAATCGTCGATGGCCGCCCCTTGCTTCAGGAACTCCGGGTTGCTGACCACGCTGAAGGGATGCGTCGTCTCGCGGCGGATCACCTCCCGGACACGCGCCGCGGTTCCCACCGGCACGGTGCTCTTGTTCACCACCACCGTGTAGCCATTCATGGCCCTGGCCACGTCCTTCACTACGCCGAGAACGTGGCGGAGGTCAGCCGAGCCGTCCTCCCCCGCCGGGGTGCCGACGGCGATGAAGACGACCTGGGCAGACCGGAGCGCCCGGGCCAGGACGGTCGTGAAACCCAGGCGCTTCTCGGAGCGATTCCGCCGGACGAGCTCCTCGAGCCCAGGCTCGTAGATGGGGATCCGGCTCCGCTGCAGCCCATGGATCTTGGCGGCGTCGGTGTCGACGCAGGTGACGTCGTTCCCGTTCTCGGCGAGGCATGCCCCGACGACCAGGCCTACATAGCCCGTTCCGATGACCGCAATCTTCATCCGCGAGGGCTCCGTCCAGGAGGGACGCGCGGGATCCGACCCACGAGACGCCACACGGTAGCATGCGACGGGAAAGCTGTCAAGATACTGACATCTAAGGATTTGTGGCGATCCGGGGAGCTTCTGGAAACCCCGAACGGGAGGCCCGGCTATGTTACCATGCGGCAGGGGTGCCCGCCCGGCGAGCGCCAGAGAACCGGCTGATACCGGCCACCAGCCACCTCGGAGATCGTTCCAGCGGTTGCGCGTCCTGATCGACTATCGACCGGCGTTGCGGGAGCGCACCGGGGTTGGCGAGTACGTGTGCCAGCTGACGCGCGCGCTGGCGAGGGAGACCGCGCGGCCCAGCCCCGACCGGCTCGACGCTCCGGACCTCTCCCCGGCGGACGCCACGGTGACGGTGTTCTCGAGCTCGTGGAAGGATCGGCTCGACCCGGGCGAGCTGGCGGGGCTCGCGTGGATCGATCGGCGGGTCCCGGTCCAGCTGCTCAACGTGCTGTGGCACCGGTTCGAGTGGCCGCCGATCGAGACCCTGGCCGGGGCCGAGTTCGAGGTCGCGCACTCCGCCCATCCGCTCTTGATGCCCAGCCGGCGGGCGGCCCGAGTGGTCACGATTCACGACCTCGACTTCCTGCGGCACCCGGAGCGTACCCGTGCCGAGATCCGCCGCGACTACCCGGCGCTCGTGCGCTCGCACGCGCGGCGCGCCGACCACATCATCGTCCCGTCCGATCATACGGCCCGCCAGGTCGGCGAGCTACTGGGGATCCCTTCGGAGCACGTCTCCGTGTGCCCGCACGGCGCTCCCGAGTGGCCGGCGCGGCGCAACCCGCCGGCCGAGGGACATATCCTGTTCCTGGGCACGCTGGAACCTCGCAAGAACGTGGGCGCGCTCCTCCAGGCCTACGCCGCGCTGACCGAGCGGCGACCGAACGTGCCGCCCCTCGTGCTCGGCGGTGCCGCGACCCCCGCGGCCACGACCTGGCTCGAGGCGCTCGAACGCCCACCGCTGAAGGGGCGCGCCAGGCACATCGGCTACGTCCCACCCGAGCACCGCCGCGCCTTGTACGAGGACGCCCGCGTCCTCGTGCTGCCGTCATTCGACGAGGGATTCGGGTTGACGGTGCTGGAAGCGATGACAATCGGCGTCCCGGTCGTCGCCTCCAACCGTGGCGCCCTGCCCGAGCTCCTGGGCGAGGCGGGCCTGCTGGTCGACCCCGAGGACGTGAACGGACTGGCAAACGCGATCGAACGCCTCGTCGTCGACCCCGAGGCCGCGCGCGTGGCGAGCGCCCGCGGGCTGGAGCGGGCGCGACGCTATACCTGGCAGGCGGCCGCCCGGACGTCGCTGGCCGCCTACGCGCGGGCCGTCCGCACCCGACACTCTCGTCACGCCGCCCCATGCGCATAGGCATCGACGCCCGGGAGCTGTTTGGCAGGCCCACCGGCGTGGGACGCTACCTCGCGGAGCTGCTGGTCCGCTGGGGCCGCCCGCCGACGACGACGGCCCACGAGTTCATCCTCTACGCACCGCAGACCGACGAGCCATTGCCGGCGCCGGTGCGCGCCGTCCTCGACGAGAGCGGCGGCGCCGTCGCACTGCGTCGGTTGCCCGGGGTTCCGGGGACCTGGTGGGAGCAAACGACGCTGCCCAGGATGGCGCGTCACGACCGTCTCGATCGCTGGTTCGCTCCGGCGTACTCGGCGCCGTTGCTCGCCCCGGCTCCTGTCGTTCTGACGATCCACGACCTGTCGTTCGTGGCTCACCCGGAGTGGTTCTCGCGACGCGAGGGCCTCCGCCGCCGCGCGACGGCGCGCCTCCTGGCCCGCCGGGCCTCGGCGATCCTCACCGACTCGGAGTTCTCCCGCACCCAGATCACCGAGCTGCTCGGCGTACCGAAGACAAGCGTTCGGGTCATCCCGCTGGGGGTCTCCCCGCCGGACGGCTCGCGGCCCCCCCCGGACCAGACCGCCGCGAGGCGCGATGAAGGTCACGGCAACGATCATCGGCTGATCCTGTTCGTCGGCTCGATCCTGAACCGCCGCCGGGTCCCCGACCTGCTGCACAGCTTCGCGGCCCTCGCGTCTGTCCACCCCGAGTTGCGGCTGGCGATCGTGGGAGAGAACCGTAGCCATCCTCACCAGGACCTGGCCGGTCTGGCCGACACGTTGGGCATCGTCGACCGGGTCACGATCGCGTCGTACGTCACCGAGGCGGACCTGGCCGACCTCTACGCGCGCGCGGCCGCGTTCGCCTTCCTCTCGGAGTACGAGGGCTTCGGCCTCACGCCGCTCGAAGCGCTGGCCGCGGGGGTGCCGATCGTGGTGCTCGACACGCGCGTCGCCCGTGAGCTCTACGGCGACGCCGCGCTGTTCGTCCAGCCGGGCGACCTGGGGGGCACGGCCGACGCGCTGCGCGCGCTGCTGTTCGACGCGACCGTGCGGCGGGACCTGCTGGCGCGGGCCGGCCCGGTGCTCGCTCGCTACTCGTGGGACCGAACGGCCCAGGAGACGCTCGCCGCGCTCGAGCACCCGGACCCGCAACCATGACGCACGAACGGGACGCGAAGGACAGACGCGGGACCCAACCGTGACGGATCTCCTGATCGTCGTCGTGAGCTACAACGCCCGGCCAGACCTCGAGCAATGTCTGTCGTCGCTGCACGCGCACCCGCCCGGGACGCCGCACGAGATCGTCGTCGTCGACAACGCCTCGGACGACGGGAGCGTCGAGGCGGTCGGCGCCGGATGGCCCGACGTGCACGTGGTCGCGCTGACGGAGAACCTGGGGTTCGCGCGCGCGAACAACCGGGGGATCCGCGCGCGCGGCAGCGAGCTCATCCTGCTGCTCAACAGCGACACGCGGGTGCCCACCGGCGCCGTCGACGCGCTCGTCGAGACGCTGCGGGCGCACGACGACGTGGCCGCCGTCGGGCCGCACCTGGTCGATGCCGAGGGGCGCACGGAGATCTCGTACGGCCGGATGATTGGCCCCCTCAACGAGGTCAGACAGAAGGTGCTGGGCCACCTCTACGCACGAGGACACCCCCTCGCGCGGAGCCTCGTGGCGCGATCGACGCGGGGTGAGCACGCGTGCGACTGGGTGAGCGGCGCCTGCCTCCTGGTGCGGCGCGACGACGCCGAGGCGGTCGGGCTCTTGGACGAGCGCTTCTTCATGTACGGGGAGGACGTCGACTTCTGCGCCGACATCCGGCGGCGGGGGCGTCGGGTGCTCTTCACCCCCGCCGCCGAGGTCGTCCACCTGCGCGGCCGCTCGCGGGCCGCCGCGCCCCAGGCCACCCAGCGCGCCTATCGCCGCAGCCACCTGGCGTTCTACGCCAAGCACCACCCCCGCTGGCTCCCCCTGCTCCGCGCCTACCTGAGGCTCAAGGGCGAACTCCCAGACTGAGCCCGGCCCGCCGGCCACCCCAGCCGGAGCTTTTGAGTACACTGAGCCCGTGCGCGTCGCCATCGATGCCCGAAAGCTCCACGATTTCGGGATCGGCACCTACATTCGGAACCTGCTGCGGCATCTGGCGCGGATCGACCGGGAGACGGAGTACATCGTGCTGTGCCAGGGCCGGGGTCACGAGCTGGCGGCACAACTCGGCGACAACTTCCGGGCGGTCGACGAGCGGGCCCGCCCTTACTCTGTCTCCGAGCAGCTGCGCATCCCCCTCAGCCTCCGGCGCGAGCGGGTGGACCTCTTCCATGCCCCCCACTACATCCTGCCTCCCCTCACGCCGTGCCGGTCGATCGTGACGATTCACGACTGCATCCATCTGATGTTTCCGCAGTACCTGCCCAACCGCCTCGCCTACGGCTATGCCCGCACCTTCCTCTATGCCGCCTCGCGGCGAGCCGACCGGATCCTGACGGTTTCCGAGGCCTCGAAGCGGGACATCGTCCGCCTGATCAAGGTCCCGGCCGAGCGGGTCACCGTCATCCACAACGCCATCGACGAGCGATTCGGCGAGGCGCCGCCCCACGAGGAGGTCACCCGCGTCCGGGAGCGATACCAGCTGCACGACCCCTTCGTGCTGTACGCCGGAAACATCAAGCCGCACAAGAACCTCGAAACTCTGATCGAGGCCTTCTACCAGTTGCGCCAGGGTGGGCTCGACGACGTGCGCCTGCTCATCATCGGTGACGAGATCTCCAAGTACCCGACCCTGCGACGCGCCGTCCACCGGCACCAGCTCCACAAGCACGTCCGCTTCCTGGGCTTCGTCCCGGACCGCATGCTCGCGATCCTCTACAGGCTGGCCAGCGTGTTCGCGTTCCCGTCGCTCTACGAGGGGTTCGGACTCCCCCCGCTCGAGGCCATGGCCAGCGGG
>PVBE010209721.1_pt1 | contig 10100 bp, 6 predicted proteins | sample 1631181 | NCBI WGS metagenome assembly PVBE01 (sample SAMN08397723, study PRJNA350692) | Marine metagenome, whole genome shotgun sequencing project. | isolation source: water | place: Pacific Ocean | collected 2012-04 | reverse complement strand
GGAACTCCAATTAGCACAATGTCAAATAAGTCTGGAGATATAACACTCCCTGATAGTCAAGCTATTTTTGGCGCGTACACCAGCACACTATATCCTCATACTGGTTATCTAGATGAAATTAGAATTTCCGATACTGCTAGATACACTAGTAATTTCACCCCACATACAGTACCACACACGACAGATATAGCGACTAAACTCCTCTTGCAAGGAGGTCTTGATAGTTCAAATCTTCACTTGCCAACCTTGTCTGGCAATGCAGAGATAGTTCCTGCTGGATATTCTTTTGATAGCAGTGGAGACTACGTGGCTGTTACAGATCATTCTGATCTGCAATTTGGATCAAGCGGAGATTTTACAGTTGAATGCTGGTTTAAAGTTCCTAATATCACAGCCTATGCTCAGTATCTATGGATTAAACACGATAGTGGAGCATTTGCTAAATTTGCCATGCAAATACAAATTGATGGAACTTTAAGACTTCTCGTAGCCAACTCTAGCGATAATGCCTATGTAGCACTTGCTGCTACTTCTGGTCACTCTGCTGTTGATGATGACGAGTGGCACCACTGTGCTTTAACTAGAGCTAGCGGGACAACTAAGATCTGGGTAGATGGTACAGAAAGAATGTCCATTACAGATGCATATGACCCCAGCTTTGCAGGACACAACTTCAATATTGGGGGTACTCCTGTTAATGCGTTTACAGGCTTAACCAGTGGTTATGTTAACGATTTTCGTATCTCTAATACAGCAAGATATTCAGCAGATTTCACAAGTGAGGTCACTACAAAAGATAGCAACCATAAGTTAATTCTCGATGGAGCAACAACAGATAGCTCTGATTCTGCACATAGCCTTAGTTTTAATGGCAATGCTACTACACTTACGAAAACAGCAGGATATTCTTTAGCTTTAGACGGCACTGGAGACTACGCGACAATACCCACACATTCAGATTTTGATTTGGGTACTGGTGATTTCACTATTGAATTCTGGATTAATTTTTCTACCATAAATGATTACAATTGGGTTTTTGGAGACGATGATGCAAATGATTTAGAGATTGCATACTATAGACTACAAGACGCATGGTATATGGGATTTAATGACTGGTCCCCAAATTATGCTTTTACGGGTCACACCGCTTCGGCTAATACATGGTATCATGTAGCTGCTACAAGAAACGGTTCTGATCTTAAAATGTTCATTGATGGGGTGCAACTTGGTAGTACGGCAACAGACAGTACTGATATACAAGTAAGTGGCTTAAATATCGGTAAACAATACACTGACGAGTATCATCTTAATGGCTATGTAAATGATTTTCGGATTACTAAGGGTACTGCTAGATATACTTCTAACTTCTATATAGCTGATACAACCCTAATGGTCGATAAAAGCTCAAGTGCTCATACAATAACCGCTGTAGGAAATGCAGCTCTAAGCACAACCCAAAAGAAATTTGGAATCCACTCATTATATTTTGATGGTGTTGGTGATTATATCTCTATTCCATATCATACTGATTTTGATTTTGGAACAGGTCCATTTACTGTGGAATTCTGGGTAAACGATGAAAGAGCCTCAGATGACGGCGATTATCTTATTGATTTTGGCGACGGCTCAGGTGCGGCCTTTAATAAATTCTCCATAGTTAGATTAGCATCAAATAGGATTGGAGCATTACAATATCTTAACGGTCCTTTCACTGGCGGACCCTGGTTTGCAGGAAATTCTACATTACCACCAAATCAATGGAATCATGTTGCTGTAGTGTGGGATGGAACAAAAATTAACATTTATGTTAACGGCTCTTCTGTTTTAAGTGAAACAGCACCGACTTTCGAGGCTTTAGACTATAGCTCTGCAAGTGGTTCCAGACTTACAATTGGAGCCAGATATTATGAAGGCTCTTATGACTCTTTTTTCAAAGGTTATCTTGATGATATCCGCATCTCCGATACAGCCAGATATACTAGCAACTTTTTTATTGATGATGTTGTGGTTCCTATGGATAAAAAAGGAACTCATACTTTAACTCTTAATGGAGATGCACTGATTGCCTCTTCAGGTTCTAGTGAAGAGACTAAGTTTGGTACTGGAGCTATGAAGTTTGATGGCAGTGGAGATTACCTTGAAGTTCCAGCATCCTCTGATTTTAATTTCGGAATAGATGGGGACTTCACTGTGGAAATGTGGGTTTACTTCAATAGCTTTGGAAGCCATAACATGCTTGCAAACCAATGGTCTAATGACTCAGGTCATACAGGCGATTGGCAGATGTTTTTTAGAAACTCCAATAATGGACAGCTAGAATTCTTTTATAAAAGTTCTGGAAGTTGGGCAGCAAGTGCAAAAACCGCTACTGCTGTTGCGTTAAGCACTTGGACTCATGTAGCAATTGTAAGATCTTCAGGAACTATTAAGTTCTATTTTAATGGAGTTGCAGATTCAACAACAGTTACTGATTCAGGACAAATTGGTGATTCAAGCAAGGCTCTTAGAATCGGAAGAACACTTCAACCAGATCATAACTTGAATGGTTATATAGATGAATTCCGTATCTCAACAAGTGCACGCTATACAGCAAATTTTACCCCTCAATCAGCAGAACATGATTTAATTGATGTTGATGGCTGGGGTAGTCCAGTTCTTGGAAGCACAAGCAGAAGCTTATTTGCTAACAAGAATGGCCTTGTAATGAAGTCCTCTGATGGAACTCTAACAAAGCTAAATGCAGGAACCAATGCTCAGACCACTGGAATTAGAAAATTGAATGCTTTATCTGATGCTCCAGTACCAAGTTCATATCATTTAAACAATTCACTGTTTAACGAAACAACTATACACACTGGAGATGGAATGAGCTGGGAAGGAGCAGGAAATCAAGAACGTAAGGTGCTTACCACCATCTACATCTGGCAAATGGTTCCTTACATAGATAGTAGTGGAGCAGTTCCATTAATGAAGTTTGTTATGGTTGGTCACGCTGGCCACATAGCAGATGACTTCGAAGAGATTGATACAGGTGTTCAGATAGGAAACGCAGGAGATCTTGCTGTCGGAACTGTTAGCGGACTTGAAATGAGAAATGGAAATCTTGTAGATGGGAAGCACTGGATTAGATGGAAGCACAAACATGATGCTAAGTCTGATACCATGTATACTGTAACAGCACTTGCTAAATCTGAATCCAATGTTGTTTGTTGTTATATCGGTAGTATTGCCGCGAATGCTTATCAAGAAGCATATATGAGTGAAGAAAATACAGAAAACGATGCTTATTTAGCATGGAAAGCAGAATGGAATCCAGCTACAGGTGATTGGACAATCCTAGATGATGACACTAGATGGGTAGAGCTTGCCTCCACGGATGTTATCAATATAGAGGGTGACGGAGGACTTTTAAGAAAGGTCAGCAGACTATATCAGATGCAGGAAGATTCAAGTGATGGACGTATGTGGGAAATTGGTGTCAGAGCCAAGCCTGCACTTTTTGCTCACAATGGACCTGATGTAAATACAAAACTTCTACTCCACATGGATGGAGCAGATGACGGAACAGTCTTTACTGACTCATCAATGAGTAGTCATACTGTTACTGCGAATGGAAACGCTGCCACTAAGGTTGGCGAAAAGAAATTTGGAACCGCATCTGGTTACTTTGATGGAACAGGAGATTATATCTCTATTCCATATCATGCTGATTTTGATTTTGGGACAGATCCATTTACTGTGGAATTCTGGGTAAACGATAAAAGAACCTCAGATGACTACGATTATTTTATTGATTTTGGCGACGGCTCAGGTGCGGCCTTTAATAAATTCTCTATAGTTAGAGCAGCATCAAATAAGATTGGAGCATTACAATATAATGGACCATTGAATCCATCTGGCGGAAGCCCCTGGTATGCAGGCAATTCTACCTTACCACCAAATCAATGGAATCACGTTGCTGTAGTGTGGGATGGAACAAAAATTAACATTTATGTTAATGGCTCTTCGGTTTTAAGTGAAACAGTAGCGGCTTTCGACGCTTTAGACTATAGCTCTGCAGGTGGTTCCAGACTTACAATTGGAGCAAGATATGTCAATGGCTCTTATGACTCTTTTTTCAAAGGTTATCTTGATAATATCCGCATCTCAACAGGTGCTCGTTATACAGCAGACTTTACTCCACCTACAAGTGCAGTAACAGGTGACCGCAAGAGAACCTTAGATGTTCACCCATTCGATGTTGCAGTAGCTAATGGAGAAGCTTTTGCTGATACTTCTGGATTTGGATCTACTGTCACAGCCGTTGGGAATGCAGCACTAAGCACAACAACTAAGAAGTTCGGAACAAGTTCATACTATTTCGCAGATGCTCAGGCAGATAAGCTAACAATAGCAGATCATGCTGTATATGATGGTTGGAGTAGCCACCATGACTTTACAGTTGAATGCTGGTTTAAAACTTCAAATCAAAACCAGGCGTATATATGGGGTAAACATGATAGTGGAAGCTATGCAAAATTTGCTCTGCAGCTAATGGCAAATGGAAACTTGAGACTTCTTGTAGCAAATACATGGGATAACGACTACACAATCATACAAGAAACATCGGGTCACTCAGCACTTCATGATAATGAATGGCATCATTGTGCAGTTACAAGAAAAGATATCAGCACTACTCAAGTTTGGGTTGATGGGGTAAAGAGATTAGATATCCCTAATACAAACTATGAGATGGATATCTGTATTGACCACAACATGACTGTTGGTGGAATTGGAGTGGCTTGGGATGGATTTGTAGGTTATATTGATGAATTTCATATAGCAGATTCTGCTAAATATACAGAAGATTTCACACCAGAAAGCACAACAGGTATAGAACCAGGTCTCTACTATAGAGATCCTAAAGGTGTTCTTACGAAAATTTCATAAAGGATAGGAGTTAACGATGTACAGACCGTCAGATAAATATAATGAGTTCTTGATTACATATCAAAATTTCACGGCTATCGTGTTCGAAAACATATGCAAAGGGATAAACCCAGAGACTATTGCTAAGGCTAGCTTGTCTCACCTTCAGAATAAGGACCCTCTTGCTTGCCACATAGAAGCATTTGCTGAGGTAGGAAAGACTGTTACGTTTCCAGAAGTAGATTTTTGGAATGACACATCAGATGATTACGCTCAGAAAATGGTAAACTCAGGGAACTGGGAACAGATTGCTGTTGAGGTTGGACAAGATATTTATCCTTTATTACAAGATCATGATATTCTTACTTGGGCATTCTCAGTGGATGGTACTGAGGGATGCAATGATAAGGCAGGAATGAATGGTGGTAACACAACCACAGCCTTCCTTGTTAAGGCTAGCGATGGATACCCCACGTTAGTTTATGGCATATGTAGCTACATCCCTAGTGGAGTATTTCCACTAGACGAAGCACTTATGACTCAAGAAGTTTATGGAAGTGGACTTAAAGCACGTTTGATTTATATCCACAGATGGGTAGGCTAAAACCACCTTTAAAATTATTTTACGGAGGAGTAAAAACAAATGGCAAATTTTCCAACATCACCTAGTGTAGGTGAACAATTTTCGACAAGCAAGGTGACCTACCGATGGAACGGGGCAGCTTGGGATGTCCTAGAAGGAGTTAAGCAGGGTATTATAGCTACGCATCCAAGTTCAAATACAAAATTACTTCTTCATGGAGAGACTCTTACTGATAGCTCTGCATCAGCACATACGGTTAACGCTAATGGCGATACTGCAGTAAGTTCAGTTCAAACAAAATTTGGAACTTCTTCATATATCTTTGATGGAAGTGGAGACTCTTTATCTATTCCAGATTCTTCTGATTTTAATTTTGGTAGTGATGATTTCACTCTAGAAATGTGGATCCATTGGACTGCATTTAGTGGCCATAGCTCCTTTATGAGCTGTCCAAAAGGTGGAAGCGAAGAACAGGGAATGTATTGGTACCTGCATAATGATGGCACTGGCTCTGATGCTATGTATTTTAGATGGAGAAACACTGCTGGAACTAGAGTTGGATACATGTGGAATGAAGCAAGTCTCGGATTTGTAGTTGATACTTGGTACCACATTGCTGTGGTTAGGAATGGAGAGACTCTCAAACTCTACGTAAACGGAGTAGAACAAGTTCCTGACACTACTGAAGCTGCAATAGGATCAACAACTCTAAATGATTGCGATGGATCTTGGTTCATAGGAGGTCACTGGAATAGCAGCATGGGAAGCACAGGTCATATAGATGAAGTTCGTATTTCGAATACAGCCCGATACACAGCAAACTTCACCCCAGAAAGTGCAGCATTTGCCAATCCTGTAATCCTTCCAATAGGAAGTATCGAATTCGTTGAGGGAGCTGAACCCTCTGCGGTTCAAGGCTCTTCAATTATCTATGCTACATCTAGTGGTATGTTTGTTAAGGACTCTGTAGGAACAGTTACAGCACTAACAGCTAATGCAAGTTTAAATAATGCAGATCAGATTGAGCTTACTTCAGTAACAGCTACCCCAACAGGAACAGCGGGAACAGGACAGTTACTTCATTGGGATAGAAGTGGGGAAGACGATCCATACACAAAACTCCTAATACATGCAGATGGGGCTTTCACAGGTGATAGCTCAGTAACTCCACATACTGTAACAGTAAATGGCCCCTTGCTGGCCGATGCACAATCAAAATTCGGAGGCAAAAGCTTTATATTTGATGGAAATAATGACGATTTAACAATTGCTAACCATGCTGATTTTGAAATGGGCGCAGGAGATTTTACTGTAGAATGTTGGTACAAAACTTCTGCCGGTGGAGGTCAGTGGGCAAATCCAATTATAGCTTATGGAACAAATACAGCTGCTGGTTCTAGCTGGAAAATTTATGGTGGTGAATATCTCTGGGGTTATATATGGAGCGGGAGTACCGACTACAACGTAACTGCAACAACAGCTACAAACGATGACCAGTGGCACCATGTTGCTTTATGTAGAAATGGGGACACAATGAAAATTTTTATTGATGGTACAGAGGAGGATTCCGTTAGTGTTACAGGAATTACCTGCAATGATGCAGCTGCAGCTACTCTTTACGTAGGGACAGATGGTGCAGGAACCAGGTATACTGGTTATATAGATGAAATACGTATCTCTAAAGGAGTAGCTCGATATACTGCGAACTTCACTCCTCCAACAGCACCTTTTACAACGGGCTATGTTGCTGGTTCAGGTTTATATTACGTAGCTCCTGATGGAACCACCACCCTTATCAAAGGGGACTCGTAATGATTGAGGGCTTACCATTGACAATCATTCATTCTTCAATGGTATTTTTAGGGGGGTTAGTGCTCCTGTGCCTCGAATTTCTTCGCCAGGTAGCACGCCCCCAGCCCGTGAAAGTGAGAAGACGACATGGCAAAGAAACCATTCGTCGCTCGTAATCTAAGAATAAATACTACAGAGATTTCATCCGATAGAGATCTTTCTCCTAGCATTAATTTTTCCAATAAAATCACAGGTGGTTATCCAGATGATGGTTTTAAGGTCGGCTACGACAGTGACGACTGTAAAGCTTTCATTCACATAGATGAGTGCGCTGGCTTCAAGATACACATACACCATAAAGATAGATTTGTAATATCTGATAAAGGTAATATAGGTATAGGGAGGCAGCCATCCAACTGTCTACTTCATGTAGGAGGTAGCCTAGGTTTGCAATACATAGGAATAGAAGACAGCTTATATACAATAGGTAGAAAAGACTGTATCATAGGGGTGGAGAAGGTTAAGCATAACAAAGTAAAGATATTAATACCTAGCTCACAGAATACAAAAGGTAGAGTCCTTATCATAAAAGATGAAGAGGGACAGGCTAGCCAATACCCAATAAGAATAAGAGCAGAAGCTCCAAGTTCAATCAACAACAAGTTTGAAGTAAATATACAAGAAGACTACGGTAGCCTGACAGTATATTGTAACGGGAGTGACTGGTTTAAAATATAAAGGAATAACAATGAGGGAATCAGGTCATGGACACCCTAGAAATGGCATTCGGATTGCTAGGCATGATCATATTTTTTTCTTTTATTGTTGTAATGAAGGTCCTTGGTATACTATCAAGAGCACACATCAGACACATAAGGGATGTGGTTCAATTGAAAAATCATGAAAAAGTAAACGATTTGAAATTTAAAACTCAGGTAGTTGTGCATGTTACTGGTTCAGTAAAAAATAGTGAGAGTGCAGCCCAGATCACAAATGATATAGAAGAAGCATTAAAAGATATAATAAAAGATATAGATGTTAGCGTGAAGGTAAGGGTAGAAAAAATAGATTAACTCTTGCCTTCTCCCGTTGAATCAAATAAATTGGTTCAGCAAGCTGCCAGCAACAAAGAAAGGAATTGCATGGCCTACGATAATTATGATTTGTTCTCACACGTTGACGAACACCTAACTCGCCCTAAATTTAGAGCCCCTCGGGCTAAGAATTTTTACCCCTCAGAAGCATCAGTAACCTCATACGATGAACACGGAGACAAAGTTGTTCATGGTGGATGTATGCGTGCTGCTTACTTTAGATGCAGTGGTCACGAATTTGAAAGAATTCCTAACACTGCTAGATCAGAATACATCTTTAAACAAGGTATTGGTGTTGAAAAAATCCTGATTGATCTCTGGAAAGAGATGGGAATCTGGGTAGACAACAATGTAAAGTTTGTTGATGCCGAAGCTGGTATCTCAGGAGAGCTAGATGCTCTACTGATGGAACCAGATGGAACTGTATACGGTGCAGAGGTAAAGTCTTTCTATGGATACTTTGCAGAGAAAGAACTCTTTGGAAACAGAAGTACTAAAGCGTTTCCCAAAATGCCTCACTTATTACAGACACTTATCTATTTAAACTTCTTTAAAGACAAGCTACCCTATTTTAGAATAGTATATTTCGCTAGAGACTCAGTAAAAAGACGAACCTTCAAGGTTGAACTTCATGAAGAAGGGGATATTATTTATCCTAAGGTTGAAGGGGAAGTCATTCGCTCATTTACAGTTAATGATATCTACGCCAGATATGAAGAGCTGCAGTCTTATTTGGATAACGATATCGTTCCTCCAAATGACTATGAGCTATACTATTCAAGAGATAAGATAGAAGACTATTTCAAAAAAGGAAAGGTAGCAAAGACCAAATACGCCAAGTGGCAAGCTGGAAAGCTAGGACCACATGAACAAATTGGTGATTGGAATTGCAGCTACTGCGCTTTTAAAAATATTTGCTGGTCTTAACCAGGGGAGTACTCCATGAAAATTGAAAACTACGAGGAAGTGATTGAAAAAATCCTTCCACATCTACAAGAATATCTAGAAGAGCAGGAGATAGATACAAGCAAACAGTTTTGTTGTATTAATCCAGCTCACGATGACAAGAACCCCTCCTCTGGAGTGGTTCCAGGTGAGGATGTATTTCATTGCTTCTCCTGCGGTGCCTCAGGAAATATATTCCATGCAGCCCACTACCTTGAGAACAAGCCTCTAGTAGGCGTTGGCTTCATTACTGAGAACCTAGCTTATCTTGCAGAGAAGTACGGCTTATAATTGAAGCACAAGCCTCTCACAGAAGAAGAGATCTATGAGCTAGATACTTATAGAGCTTATCAGACTGCGTGTGACTACTTAACTTTGGCTAATAAGTCAATGTTATTTGATCAAGCAATTAAAGAGCGTAACTGGTCAGAAGAAATATGCAAAGAGTACGGTGTTGGTAGCATAGGAAGCTATAGAGATTTCAGAGAACACATGAAGGACCTTGGCTTTACGGCAAGATTCCAAGATGATGTTGACCTAGGTAGGAAAGAAATCTTTGGGCCAGACAGGCTTGTCTTTACGATCAAAGATCCAGGAGGCAGAGCAGTCGGCTTTGCTTCTCGAAATCTAGAATACAAAGAAGACAGGTCCAATGGGGCTAAGTATGTCAACCAGAAACACACTGGAGTTAAATGTAATATCTATAAGAAGAGTACTCGACTCTATGGATTGGACTGCCTGCTTAAGAAGCGTAAGAAAGGCAAACAATCTGTATATAT
>PVBE011800290.1_pt1 | contig 10101 bp, 11 predicted proteins | sample 1631181 | NCBI WGS metagenome assembly PVBE01 (sample SAMN08397723, study PRJNA350692) | Marine metagenome, whole genome shotgun sequencing project. | isolation source: water | place: Pacific Ocean | collected 2012-04 | reverse complement strand
CAGCAACCGATATACAACCTCACGGGTCCCAAGGACGTTGTCATTCGCAATGACGACTTCCTCCTCTCCTCTCCTCTCTCTCTCTCTCTCTCTCTGTTCTCTCTCTCTCTCTCTCTCTCTCTCTCTCTCTCTCTCTGTGTCTCTCTCTCTCTCTCTCTCTCTCTCTCTTTCGCAACGGTGGGGCTTAGACTCGTGGGACGGATCGCACAGTACTTGGTTTTTGATGATTGGGGATTGGATGGGGGCATATCTCTCCCCACCAGAATGGAATAAACGCTGTTTCGGAAATGTATATATTTTGGTTGCGCTCTTTTTTCTCCTGCAGGTCACTGGGCAAGTGCCGTCACCACGATGCCTGCAGCCAGGATCATCTCATGATGACGAGGCCTTCATGCGGCAAATGACGCAGATGGCGCATAGCAAGGGCCTAGACCTTGGCAGGATGCCAAACCTTTTGTCGAATATGTTGGCGCAGACTGCTGCAAAAGCAACTGCTGACAGTCAGCACGAGAAACATGCACAATCCCAAGGTATGAGTCAGGCCTTGTTTGACGCGCAACTTGCTCCCCCAACAGATTCGGTGCCGGAGACACTTCCTCGCGAGCTGCAGCAAGCACTGTCGAAGGTGGAAGTGGCAATGTCCTCTGACAGCCAAGCGAGCCAAGAAAAGAGCCAAAGGGCCGAGCAAAGCGAGACAGAGATGCCCAGTGGCCAAGGCCAGAGGGACAACCCCACGACGCCAGCCAATGTGACAGGGCCAAACACCCCGGTGACCTCACCGGACAGTGCCAGCTTCGCCACAAATCTGCAGTCTGCGCTGGAAATTCCCCCTCCGGCGGCTAAGCAGAACCCTGATGAGAAAGAGGCCGCATTGACGAAGTTGGTTCAGAGCTTGCCTGCTACCATCCCGGCGGAGAAAGCCACACAACCAGCCAACATGACAGGGCAGACAGTGCCAGCAGAACCAGCCACCAGGCCGGAGGAGACAGTGCCAGCACAACAGCCACCGGCGATGACAGTGCCAGCACAGCCAGCCACCAGGCCGGAGCAGACAGTGCCAGCACAACAGCCACCGGCGATGACAGTGCCAGCACAGCCAGCCACCAGGCCGGCGGAGACAGTGCCAGCACAACAGCCACGGGCATTGGCAGACAACTCTCAGAAGATGCTGGCAGACCACGCTGTCAGCGATGCTGGCAAGGTTCTTGCGCTTGGCACGCTCAATGCTAAAACCTCGAAGAGGGAATGGGATAGCTTCATGGGCAAAACAAAGGCGCTGAAAATGCCGCAGGAGCTTTCTGCAGAGTTGCAGGATGATAAAGGCAACCTCTTTAATTTATGGATTGAGTCTGAGAAGCCAGAAATGCAAGACCTCTTGAAGTTAATCGTCAAGCGCAAGGCCTCGAAAGTTGCCGAGTTTAGCAACAACTCTTGCACGTACAAAAAGCGAGAGCTAGAAAAGAAATACAGTCCAGAGAAAGCTGCGGCAATTGTGATGCAATGTAAGAAACAGGGGATGTACAGGCCAGACCCATACTTCCCGAAGGATGACGAGGAAATCTATTACATGATCTTTGAGGGCTCCACGCTTGCTCATAAAAACATTCGCACTGACGATATGGAGGCTGGTGTGCGTTATGTGTGCGTGCACTTTTGTTGTGGGAAGTAGGGTGTTGCGTCGTGTGGCGGGTTAAGTGATGTGGGAGGGTTGGGGCTGGGTGAGGGGGGGGTCCACAACGAAGTGTCCAGCCACGACGAAATGCACAGCCGCGACGAAGTGCACAGACACGACGAAGTGCCCAACCACGACGAAGTGCTCAACACAGACGAACTATCCATGAGTTGTTTTTAAAATCCGCTTTGCCCAACAAAGAAGCCCCACGACCAAGCGAAGCTTTATGGCCAAGCAAGCTAAACCTCCAGATAACCGAGATAATCCTGATAATTGTGGATTTGTGTTTTGTCAGAAGTTATCGAACATCATAATGTTTCCATTTCTTTCAGAAAGTGATCCCGTTGTGCCCGGAGATTGTAGATGCCGAGGAACCGCTGCAAACCTTGACACATTCCACTTTGTTTGGCGACTTTAAATTAACAATTATTGTTTACATGCTTGTTATTTCCTATATTTTTCAGAAAGTGGTTCCCCATATACTGGGGGGTTTTCCAGGTGCCGAGAAACCTTGGACAATTGTGACACGTTGCTTTGTTCTTGCAAACTTTGATTTGTCGCACGCACTCCCGGGAGTGTTAGACCCCTCCTTGTGAAGTCTATTTTATGGAGAACGTTATCTTCGGGCTTAGATCCAGCCGGGGGAGAACATGCGAAAACGCATACCCTGCCACTACGAGGCACAATCGTGTTTCCTGCACCCCTTGTGTGGCCAAGTGCCGGTTTTAGCAGAATCATCTAAGGCCCGCCTTGTTGTGGATCGTCATCCTATTTATGTTAATCCAAGCTTATGTGTTAAAGGCTGTTTCTCCTATTTTAAAATGGGTTTGCTGGTACACTGTATGTGTTGAAGGCCGGTGGATCCTGTGACATGGGAAAAGACATGGCACAAGCGATTGTTGGCAATGGCGGCATCCTGTCTCAAGGAGGACTGATGAAAATGGACGGATTTTCCAACGAGGGCTCCTCAAATGCTCTGAAAGAGATTATGGGGCTCGAATCCTCAGCATGTGTTGTGGTAAAGCCAAAGCCCAAAGCTGAGCCCAAAGCTGAGCCTGCGCAAGCCGACCCCCTCAAGCTTGAGAAACAGAGTAAGGAGCAGCGTGCCCAAACCCTTCGGCAGAAGCTTGCGGACCAAGGCGAAAAAGCCCGATGGTATTCGCAATGCTTGGAGCCTTTTGACATTGCGCAAGATATGAGCTCCGGCATGAAAAAGCATGCTACGTTTATGGAGACAGCTTTTAAAAAGCTCAATGCAGTGATGGCCACATCTCAATTGAGCCTTGACCAGATCACTGCATATGAGCAAGTGTGCGAGCCTCATTTCGCGTGGTTTCTGAAACGCGACAAGGCCGCCCACAACATGGAGCGGGACTTGATCCCCAAAAGCAAAAAAATTGCACAGAAGAAGAATGCAGTCGGCACGGACACTCAGAATTCCCAGCCGAGTACAGGTGGCGCCTGAGAGAGAGGACATTACTGTCATGGCAAGTGCACATGTGCATGTAGTATTTGTGTATGTCGGTCTTTCTTCCTGTCTTTATTGTTGTCTGTCTGTCTTTCTGTATTTCTTTCCTTTTGTCTTGCTTGATTTCTTTCTTTAGTGCAGTTCTGTCTATATTTAGTTGTGTCTTGTTTTTATTGTTTCTTTCTTTCGTTCTTTCTTGGTTTCTTTATTGCTGTATGTCGTTCTTTCTCTTGTTCTTGATGTCGTGTTTCGTTCGTTCTGTCGCTCTTTCTTTCGTTCTTTCTTTCTGTCCTTCGTTATGTGTTTCCTTTTCATGTTTCCATTTGTGTTTCTTTATTTAGTTGTTCGTTCTTTCTGTCGTTCGTTCTTTCTTGCTGTATGTCGTTCGTTCTGTCTTGATTTATTCCCTTCTGTCGTGCATTATGTGTTGCCGTTCTTTTTGTTGTTCTGTCTGTCCTTTGTTCTCTCTGTCGGTCTTCCTTTATTGTGTTCTTGTTGTTTTTCGTGATTTGTCTGTCGTTCTTTCTGGCTTTCTTTCTTTAATTTTGTATTTCATTCTGTCGTTCTTTGGTTCTTTCGTGTTTTCTCTCGTTCGTGCGTGCTATCCTTCCTTCATTTATTCTTTCTTCCGTTTTTTCGTTGGTCGTTCTTTCTGTCTGTCGTTCGTTCTTTCTGTCTGGCTGTCTTTCGTTTGTTCTGTCTTTCGTTTTGTCCGTTCATGATTTCCTTCCTTCGTTCTTGCGTTCGTTATGTCGTTTTTTATTTGTTCTGTGTTCCTTTCTTTCTGTATTGCTTTTCTTTTTGTTTGTTGATGTCGTTATGGGTTGTTCTTTCTGTATGTGTTTTTTCTGTCGTTCTGTCTGTTTGTCTTTCTTTCGTGTTTGTTGTCTTTCTGTCTTTCGTTCTTCCATTCTTGTGTTATGTGTCGCGTTCGTTGTTTCTGTTCTTTCTGTTTTGTCTTTATTTATTTCGTTTTTGTTTTCATTATTTATGTATTGTTGTCTTTCTGTATGTCTCTCGTTAGTTTGTTGTTCTGTCTGTCTGTGTGTCGTTCTTTCGTTCGTTCTGTCTTTTGTCGTGTTTGTGTGTTTACTGTCTTTCGTTCTTTTGTTTGTTGTGTTCTCTCTTTCTTTTTTTCGTTCTTTCTGTCTGTCGTTCGTCTTTCTTTCTTTCTGTCTTGTTTTTCTTGCTTTCTTTCTGAACGCCTCACTGGCTGACGGGCCACCCTGGCTGACAAGCCACTCATGCTGACATGCATCTGTGGCCGACGGGCCAACTGGGCTGATGGGCCGCCCTGACTGATGGCCTCCTTTGTTGACGGACAAACCTTGCCGATGCGCCACAGCATTGACAAAATAACTGAACAACATTTGCCAAATCACTGACAACACACTTTTGACAAACCTGTTGGTCAGGCCAACTTCATGATAGACCCCGAGATGAATCATTCCACCTTACATCTGTCCATTTAGATGCACAAGTCCGTGTATAATTTATAAGGTCCCTCTTAAGGCATTAATCTAAAAGGTGTAAAATTTTAAAAACACTATAACAAATGCATTAACATGCTGTTATATACATTCATATAACAATACTATAAGCCACAACTTAATTTATTATTAAAACAATGGGTGCTTCATGCGTTTCTATTTTCAAATATTAATGTATGGGGAATGTTCATGATGGATGCATGCATTGCATACTTGTATTGTGTAATGCACCCCTATAACATGCTGCCCACTTGTTCCTTGATTGGTGGCCGTTGTGTTGCCGACCAACTGTCCTCTCGACGCAAAAACATATGGGAGCTAACCGTGCCTCTTGCACGGTGGCTGTGACCACCTGTGGAGCTGAAATTCAGTGGTGCTGTGCTGTACCATACTGCACAAGTAGAATGTATACTGGGTAGTCTATGCATGCTTCGTGTATGTTATCTTGCAACACACACATGTGCATACCATTGTCTGCTGTCTTGTGTTTTGTTTGTGGAGTGGCGCACGCATCCGGCTGGCTTTTTCTTGTCGCTTGCTCTTTGAAGGAGCGCAGACAAAATACGAGCCACATCTTAAATAATATACATCAAATTTAAGTCAGGGGTGGCGGTTGTGCTGAAATCCTTGGGCACGGTTAGCAGAGGCAAGTCTGCCCCCCCTTGCTTTTATGCATACATTCTGGTTATACACGTTGTGGTTATACACACAGCAACGGCTATTAGTTAGCATGTATTGTCGAGCTCGTGTCTTTATGGTTGTGCCCTCAATAGCGCTGTAGCTGTTGATTGGGGAATGCTCATTGCTCACAATAGCGTGCTTGCTGTTGGTTTGGGCATGCTGATTGCTCACAACAGCGCTGTAGCTGTTGGTTTGCAGAGGCTGATTGCTTGATGAGGGAATCCAAGCTAAAATAACACGTATATATATATGCAGTTTGCACGTGCACATGTTTTTTAGTATGCATGCATGTTTGTGTTTGCATGCACATGTTCATGTTTGTATGCATGTCTATGTTTGCACATGTTTGTGTTTGCAATATAATACATACATGCACATTGACATGTTTATGTTTGCGCATGCTTGTAACATTCACATGTTTATGTTTGCATGCATATTGGCCCGGTGCTGCCAAAAAACGAATTAACTGCCGGGGGGGGCGCTCCCCCCCCGCCCCACATAACCTGGGGGAGCTAACGCCCCGGACCCCTGTGGTTCCTGCTTCGCGGAAAGCTAAACAAAAACATTTGTCGATCGCCCCATGCAGGGGAGGGCCATTGAAAAACTTTGGATCTCCGATGGATCACCCCATAAAACATATTCATTTGTTGAGCTATCCGCGAAGTGGTAACCGGGGGGTCCGGAGGGGAGTTACCCCCCCCCCTGCTTATGGGGGGTCTGGGGGGGCGGCAGTCCCGCTTGGATAGTTAATTTGTCTCCGCAGCCACCCCTGAGCAGGCAACAGCTTAGCCAGCCACGGCGAAATGCACAGCCACGACGAAGTGCCCAACACAGACCAACTATGAGTGAGTTTTTCAAATTTGCCCTGCACAGCAAAGAAGCCCCACGACCAAGCAACGCTTAATGACCAAGCAAAGCCTTATGGCGAACAAGTTAGCATTTTGGAAAGTTTTTAAAATTCCGCATTTTCAACTTTTTCCAAATTATCAGAATGTGTTTCCGCGAATGCCAGGAGGTTGTATGCATCAAGAAACGCTCGCAAATCGCTTGTTATGGGCAAGTGTTAGACACGCGTTTTATAGATAGGTTTTGGACAATAAGTTGTTCCAAACCATCCAACAATCGTTTGTAAATAGGTTTTACCCTCACTCTTATCACCAAATGACGGGATTATTGGTAGTGTTGCCTTTTTTGGGACTTACAATTGTTTGAGGATGTTTCCGCCATTGTCATGTCCCCGGTGAGGTGAGCCTGTGGCTGGAGAGAACATAAATGATGCCAGGCCTCACCTCTGCAACGAATACAAGAAGACAAGAAGACAGCAGCCCCAAGCGGATTATATAAGTTAAAATCACAGTGAGGGTGGGGGCCCGGAACGGATTATTGGAGTCCCTGGGTGCGTGGATGGACCGGGGATGACCATGCCTACCGCGTCCGTCTTTCGTTTCGTCCGGGCGCGACTTTGGCCAGTGCTGTGTGCATGCCAGGGCTAACTGTATAAGAATATATGAAGGAGGGTTCGGGGAAGGACTGTTCCCCGTTGTTGTTTTGATGGGGACTTGTCGCTGGGGCCCCAATCCCAAATGACAAACAGTGGTTTCGTGCCGACGCTTGTCCTATGTAATAGCTATTACATTATCATCTTCTCATACGAGAACATTAAGTACACTATGACATACATCCATTATAATATGGGTGTGCCCCCTCGGGTGCTTAAGGCAGCAGTGCAACTATTTATTCTCTTTCCAGTCTCTCTCTCTATCTCTATCTCTCTCTCTATCTTATTTTCTTTCTTTTACGTATATCATATTGTATAAGGTATGAAAAAGACTCTAAAGAAGCTAATGCTTCAAAAACAAGTTTCTCATTTGTCCGTACAATATGTCTTCTCATTTGTTCCTCACAACATTGTCAAAGGGATTGTGCATGGGAAGCACAACCACGAGCAAGAGACTAGCAAGCAACGAATACGTATAGAGTACCTTTGGTAATCTGTAGAGTACCTTTGTTGACCTAGTGTGGTGCGCGCCACACATCCGCATGTGCTCTGTTAGTGATCAGTTGCAATTTTGTTCTGTGGTGCGAGCCACACGACACATCCGCATGTGCTCTGTTAGTGAGCAGTTGCAATTGTTTAAAACCCAAACATGAGATAAGGCATTGAGAGAAGATGATGAGGCCACACAATAGTGCAAGATGTGCGATGAGAGAAAATGATGAGGCCACACAATAGTGCAAGATTTGAGTGAATCCAGAAAGGTGCGATTTGTGCAAATCCAGACTAGTGCGAATGTGCAGAAATGTGTCGCCCGCTTCCTAGCTGTGGTAGTGAGCAATTTAACAGTTTAACAGTTTTGAGAATTAATGTCATTCGCAAGACGCTGCTTGCTTTGGCGTTGTTGTGAACTGTTCACCGCCAATGTACCATCACATACGACAATGTAACAACAGCTCATACATCACATAAATTAATCATATACAACAATTGTACACAGGATGAACAAACGAGAAACAGCATTAATTGATAATGGGATGAACAAACAAGAAACGGCATTAATTGTAATAGGATGAACAAACGAGAAACGACAAATTGAGGCCATGCAATTCTTAGGTCTGCAGTTGCTCATTATATATTACTTAAACAATATTATATATATACCTGAACCTTCTTGGTCCGCAGAAAGTGCGTACCCAAGAAGAAAATAAGGACTTTAAAAGTGTGTCCCTACTTTTTCTTATGACCACTAGTTCTATATTTTCTAACTTATACTTTCATATTCCAAAGCATTTGCAGGACAGATTATGTGTGGGTGTGTCTGTTTTCGGTTGTGGCACCCGCTTAATAATCGCCATAACGATTCTGGAAGAGTAGATCCTCCCAATCAGTGTTGTTCCAAGCATAATCCAGCAAAAACACCTCATCGTGAACATAATAGAAGCCAAAATTGTTCCACCGGGCCAGCGCAAACTCCAAGTGCCCATACGCCAAAACATAACGATAGGCCCAGAAGAACGCGTTCTCCCTGCCACAAAAAATGCGCTCATCGTGAATCCACCACATTGGCATCGCATTGCCTGCATCGACATACTGCCGAACAAGCAACACATACTGCCTGCCGCGGTTGCGCTCGCGGCTGCGCCTGCGGCTGCGGCTGTGACTGCGCCTGTGGCGGTCGCGGCTGCGGCCGCGCCTATGGCTGCGGCTGCGACTACGCGCCATTGAGCCAGATGTGCTTTGCGTACGAGGTGCAAATGACGTTCGCATTCGGGATGCAAGGACACCGAAACGTTTAAACAAAAAAACAAAAGAACATAGTTTTATGAACAAGCCTGGGACACACGCCGCAATCCCTGGTGCCTATCCCATTCCACGGGATGTGCTCCGGGCGGACAAAACGAAAGGGAGGGGGCATTCATGGGAGATGGGTCTTCGGTTGATGGCCCCAATTTCGATTGGCTCCATCGCTTTCAGCCCCCCTGTGATCAATACAGGAATTGAACGAACAAACGATAAACTGCGGTAATATTATATAGCGATGCGTACATACACTATATAGCGATGCATACATAGCGATATATATATATATATATAATATACATTAAATAGCGATGCATATATAGCGATGCATATATACATTGTGGCCTTAGCGTCTACCATGATACAACTGATGCCGCCGATCCCTTACCAACGGTGACCCAGCCGTGTCAATCACAAGGTAGCAGAAGTATGGCCCCCAACCAGGCATTGACCCATCTCCGCCTGACCTTGAGTTCAAAGGAGGATGGAAAATATCAATAAGAGCTGCCTCCAACATCTCGATCGCCCCCCTTTCGAAACTAGAATGGAGAATCACGAAGCGCTCAAAGTCGCACTGCGGACCTGGACTAGTGCCCTGATACCCATCTTCCCAACGCTGAAACACGTTGCCAGCAATACCAATCTTGTACTTTGCTGGCTCGTAGCACTGGATGAGGTGTTCAATGCTTTCCTTGCACCGCTTCAGTGTGGCCCCTGTGGTTTCATGAAGCAGTGCACTGAGAGTGTCTGGCAACATAGTGTAATCCAAACAATGGCCCCAGATGCTCTCACCGCAAACTAATAGATCAGACAGCCGAAACGAGAGCTGGCGGTGCAAAGGCACACATCGAAGACCGGAAGGGATTTGCAACTCCAAGTGGCTAATTTCGAAGGGCAATGACTTCTCATATAATTGGGAGAGCCTGATATTCAATGCCGATTCTTGGGCGAAGCTAATCCGCAACATAGACCCATCAGAGTCAGACACGAAGAACCAAGGTGCCAACAAGTTGTCAATGATCGAGCCACGTCGGTTGTTCCTTGCCTCAACTCGAGTGAACTCCAGGCCCTCTCTGGCCTCTGGCTCAAATGCTTCCCAAGGCTCTGGCCCAGAAGTTGTGGCCACTATGCTATCCAATCTAGCCAAAGAGATCTCATGTGGAGGTACGGGCTCTTCTTTACCGGTCGTAAAGAGAGTTAGTGACAAAAGCTCTTCTTTACCATCATCTTCCGATGGGTCTTCGGCTTCTAAGGAGGTCTGCGGATGGCCATCCATGCCGTATGAGGGGACGCATACCCCATACTTGGCAATTCCTTCGCCCAAAGACAAAGTCCCATCAGGCTGTGTTTCCATCTCCCATGGAGGTGGGGCGGCGGTCATACGCTATATATATACATATATGAAACAAATTCATGCATCCTTGTGTACACCCATGTTGCATTGATTGTTCTCTCTCTCTCTCTCTCTCTCTCTTTTTCTCTCTCTCTCTCT
>PVBE011388351.1_pt1 | contig 10101 bp, 8 predicted proteins | sample 1631181 | NCBI WGS metagenome assembly PVBE01 (sample SAMN08397723, study PRJNA350692) | Marine metagenome, whole genome shotgun sequencing project. | isolation source: water | place: Pacific Ocean | collected 2012-04 | reverse complement strand
TCTTATGATCATACATGATAAAGATGTTCAGCTTGGAACTCCTTATCTAAAAACATATACAGTGAAAGCATCCATTGAAGGGCATGGCCGTAATAAAAAAATTTCCATGCTAAAATTCAAACGACGCAAACATCATTTAAAGCGGATGGGTCACAGACAATGGTTTACAAGCATTAAAATCACTAGTATTCAGGTAAAGGATAGTAGTAGGAGTTAACATGGCACATAAAAAAGCTGGCGGTAGTACACGAAATGGTCGAGATTCTAAATCTAAAAGGCTTGGTATTAAACGTTTTGGCGGACAGTTTGTGAAAGCAGGTAACATTTTAATTCGTCAGCGTGGAACACCATTTCACCCTGGCAAGAATGTTGGACGTGCTAGAGATGATACCTTATTTGCAAAGTCATCTGGTTCTGTAGCATTTTATACTAAAGGACCTGAAAAACGTCGTTATATTTCGATAATGACGACTGCACAAGTTACACAATAGCTAATATATTTTTAGTAAAAGTTTAAATAGTTCTACTCGTAATGGAATATTTCAGGGTACAAGATATACATGTTAGTATTCTAAATTTCAAGTATATTTTTTTTATTTGTATGTTGAGTATAAGGTATTCATGAAGTTTATAGACGAAGCAAAAATATATATTAAAGCTGGTAAAGGCGGAGATGGGTGTTTGAGTTTTCGGCGCGAAAAATATATTCCTTTAGGCGGTCCAGATGGTGGGAATGGCGGTAATGGAGGAGATGTTTGTTTAGTTGGAGACAATTCTCTAAATACTTTAGTAAATTTTCGATTTCAGAAAACTTTCAAGGCTGAAAATGGCCAATCTGGCATGAGTAATCAGTGCACTGGTAAAAATGGTAAACATTTGATAATAAGTGTACCGTTAGGCACAATTGTTTGGAATATTGAAACCAGTGAAAAAATAGGTGAATTAACAAAGTCTGGTGAACGATTGTTAGTTGCAATGGGTGGTCATCATGGCATAGGTAACTTACGTTTTAAAAGTAGTACCAATAGAGCATCTAGAAAAATTACACAAGGTAGTTTAGGCGAAGAACGAGAACTGCGTTTAGAGCTACGAGTACTTGCGGACGTTGGATTACTAGGATTACCAAATGCAGGAAAATCTACTTTAATCCGTCAAATTTCTGCTGCTAGACCTAAAGTAGCAGACTATCCTTTTACAACCCTATATCCAAATTTAGGAGTTGTCTCTCCTGCAAATGGAAAAAGTTTTGTTGTAGCTGACTTACCAGGGTTGATTAAAGGAGCATCTAAAGGTGCAGGGCTTGGCATACGTTTTTTGAAACACTTATCCCATACTAGATTATTATTACATATTGTTGATATTGCTCCATTTAATAATAATGACCCTGTAAAAGATACGCAGACGATCATCGAAGAGTTAATAGGATTTAGCGACGACTTAGCATCTAAACCACGCTGGCTACTACTTAATAAAGTAGACCAGATTGGAACGGAAGACGCTTTAGAAGATAGATGTCAAACTATTATTGATGGATTGTCTTGGAATGGGCCAGTCTTTCGAATTTCTGCGCTAAAAAAACAAGGCCTAACAGTACTATGCCACGCGATCATGACGTATCTTGAATAGATTTGTTTGGAGGACTTCTAAATGAAACAAACTACTGATGATTTAATAGTCTCTTATATAGAGAATGGCATCGAAACTGTCAAAGAACTTGATAAATGTATTTTATCAAAAGGTGCATGGACCACAATAATCTACAGATATCAAAATTGGAACCAGTCTACGGAATCATATGGCCCAGATATGTTTACCATTAGACGATATCAAAAACGTCATGGTGAATATAAACAAAAATCTAAGTTTAATATTTCTAGTGTTGCTCAAGCAGAAAAGATAATTAATGCGCTTCAGAACTGGACAAAATAGTTCTTACAAAACACCGAGACAACTAATATTAAACAGCACTTTATCGAAGGAATTAGCACAAAGCGATTGATGTATAAAATAATACAAGCTTGAAACAATTTTAAGGAGCTTGCACAATTGCCTTAATATGAGCATTTAAGCGTCTTTTGCTTCTTGCAGCTTTATTTTTATGAATTATTCCTCGACAAGCTAAACGATCAATAACAGAAACTGCCAATCGATATTCAGTTATTGCTTTTACATTATCACCAACTTGAATTGCACTAAATACGCGTTTTATATAGGTACGCATTTCAGTACAACGACTTGCATTATGACAATGACGTTTTTTACCCTGTCGTGCACGCTTCCCTGCTTGACGTGAATTAGCCACTGTTACTTCTCCAAACTTTGCTAAATAAAAACAGTTACTATCGTGACGTAAAATTTCTAGTAAGTCAAGAGCTAGGTTGTGTTATTGTTAAAGAAAACAACATCTTAGATATTTCCATGGGTAATTTTATATGACTAAAAAATTACTTAAGTCATCTAGCATATTTGTTCTTATGACTTTAATTTCTAGGATCTTAGGATTTATTCGCGACATTGTAGCTGCATCACTATTTGGCACAGGCCCTGGATATGACGCGTTTGTATTATCATTCCGCATTCCCAATCTAATGCGACGTTTATTTGCTGAAGGTGCTTTTTTACAAGCTTTTATTCCTGTACTTTCTGAATATCGTTTAAAAGAGACACATAAAGATGTACGACAATTTGTAAGTTATGTCACAGGAAATCTTGGTCTTATATTGTTAATTGTTTCTGTATTTGGTGTTTTAGAAACGCCTTTTATAATAAAAGTATTTGCTCCTGGATTTTCTAAAGGCGATGTTCGAATCCATATAGCCTCTGAAATGCTTCGCATTACTTTCCCATATATAATGTTTATTTCATTAACAGCATTAGCTAGCGGAATCTTAAATATTTATGGTCGTTTCGCAGCCACAGCATTTTCTCCTGTTTTTTTAAATATCTCCATAATTTCGGCAAGTTTATACTTGTCAGAACATTGTACTATACCTGAAAAATCACTGGCTTGGGGAGTTGCTTTAGCAGGCATACTGCAATTGGGATTTATGTTGTTTTTTGTAAAACAAGAACGATTGCTTGTATGTCCCAAAATCAACTGGCATGATCCAGGTGTTCGCCAAGTACTTACTCTAATGCTACCTGCCGTTTTTGGCGCTGCGGTCAGTCAAATTAATTTTTTTATTGATACTTTATTTGCCTCTTTTTTATCAAATGGTAGTTTTTCATGGCTATATTATTCCGATAGATTGATGGAATTCCCATTGGGTGTTTTTGGAATAGGAATTGCAACTGTCATGCTACCGCAATTATCAAGCCAATATTCGACACATTCTGAAGCTGCTTTCTCAGCTACACTTGATTGGGGAATTCGAAATGTTTTGTTAATTGGAGTACCTTCAGCAATAGGAATGTATGTATTAGCAGGCCCTCTTTTAGCGACATTATTTCAATCTGGCCGTTTTTTACCAAAAGATGTTTGGATGAGTACTAAAAGTTTAATGGCTTACGCATTAGCTGTGATTGGAATCATGCTAGTAAAAATTTTATCAACTGCTTTTTATGCTCGTCGAGACATTAGAACACCAGTTCAAATTAGCGTGTGTACTGGAATAATTAATATTTTACTAAATACTTTTTTAATTGTACCATTGGCACATGTAGGTTTAGCCATATCAACTTCAGTAACAGTTTTGTGCAACGCCATAATGTTATGGTTGGTGTTGGTACGTCGAGGCTTGTATAAAAGAAAGTCAGGATGGCAAACTTTTATGGTCCGTTTAGGTATAGCGAACGGCACATTGTACACAATAATGGCTTTAATAGTTCCAGACTTGGAACTGTGGATAAGTTGGCCTTCAAAAACACGTATTTATTGCTTACTTCCTTTGATAGGTTTTGGAGTTGTAATTTATATCGGAATATTGTTAATTGTCGGACTTAGACCAAAAGATTTAATTATTCTTACATATAAAAATTCTTAATTACCATGCTAAATGTATTAAGATATACATCGATAAGCTAGTATAGACTTAGTAGGATAAACAGTTAAAATAAAATTTGTACTTTAATACTTTAAGGATATAAATGTGTCTAAAAAAACCAATAAAATAGAATATAAAACAACACTTAATCTACCACAAACAGATTTTCCCATGAAAGCAAACTTGGTACAACGTGAACTAACAAATCTAAAGTTTTGGTCTAAGATAGATTTATACGTAAAGATGCAAAAACTACGAGTTAATGCACCAAAATTTATATTAAATGACGGTCCTCCTTATGCTAATGGTGACATTCATATAGGCCATGCACTAAATAAGATTTTAAAAGATATTATTGTTAAATTTAAGCATCTAAGTGGTTACCAAGTACCATATGTTCCTGGTTGGGATTGCCATGGTTTACCAATTGAATTGCAAGTTGAAAAAAAAGACTGGAAACCTAACGATAAAATTGATGTAAAAACATTTCGTCAAAAATGCCGTGCTTATGCTAAAAAACAAATTGAGGTGCAGCGAAAGAGTTTTATTCGATTAGGCGTCGTTGGTGATTGGTATAATCCTTACGTTACTATGGATTATACTTTTGAAGCTAATATTATTAGAACATTTGGCAAAATCATTGCCAATGGCCACTTACAAAGAGGAAATAAGCCAGTTCATTGGTGTATAAATTGTACATCTGCTTTAGCAGAAGCAGAAGTAGAATACGATAACAAAGTTTCTCCATCTATTGATGTCGGATTTCTTGTTACAGATCCAGTTTCTGTCTTACATTGCTTTAACAAATCTGTAGCTCATAATGCAAGACTTCAAATATATGTAGTAATTTGGACTACAACACCTTGGACATTACCAGCAAACCAGGCAGTTGCGGTACATGCTGAATTACCTTATGTACTAGTACAATCTGGTGAAAACCGCTTTATCATAGCAAAGGAATTAGTTAAGCATGTTATGAAACGCATAGGAAGCGAAAAGCATTGTGTATTAGGTCAGTGTATTGGTAAAGATTTAGAACACCAAATATTACAACATCCATTCTACAAGAGAACTCTACCAATTATTCTTGCAAAACATGTTAACGTTGATACCGGTACTGGGTGTATTCATACAGCACCAGCACATGGCTATGAAGATTACAATGCATGTAAACTTTATAATTTGCCCATCAAAAATCTAGTCGATGCAAATGGACAATTTATTAAAGGTACGCCATTTGTAGAAGGTGTTACTATCTTTAAAGCAAATGACACATTGATAACACTTTTAAAAAAAAGAAAAGTTTTATTAGCACACAATGAAATAACCCACAGTTACCCTCATTGTTGGCGCCATAAAACTCCTTTGATTTTTCGTACCACACCGCAATGGTTTGTTAGTATGGAAAACCAAGGACTAAGAGCCAGCACATTAAAAGTTATTCAAAAAGTCAAATGGCTTCCAGCTTGGGGACAAGCTCGCATCAAAGCCATGGTGAATACTCGTCCTGATTGGTGTATTTCTAGACAACGGGTTTGGGGAACCCCTATTACTTTATTTGTGCATAAACAAAATGGTCAAATACACCCAAACACACCTCAACTAATTGAAAAAGTAGCACTTAAGGTAGAGCGTGGTGGAATTGATGTCTGGCATGAAATTAATCCTACTGACTTGTTGGGAGATGAACATCCTAACTATGAAAAAGTACAAGATACATTAGATGTTTGGTTTGATTCAGGTGCTGTCCATGCATGTGTTGCTGAAGTACATCCAGAGCTAACAGATCCTGTTGATTTATATTTAGAAGGCTCTGATCAACACCGCGGGTGGTTTCAAACTTCTTTATTATCTAGCGTTGCTGTAAAACAACGTGCACCATACAAGCAAGTGTTAACACATGGGTTTGTCGTCGATGCTAATGGCCGCAAAATGTCAAAATCACTTGGCAATGTTGTTAATCCAAGTCAAATCATGAAAACACTAGGTGCAGATATTTTACGTTTATGGGTATCGTCAACCGATTATCGTGGCGAATTACATATTTCAAATGAGATATTAAAACATACTAGTAGCGCGTACAGACGAATCAGAAATACAGCTCGTTTTTTACTTGCCAATTTATATGATTTTACTCCAATAACAGATTGTGTAGCTGCTGAAAATTGGCTACCACTTGATCATTGGATTATTGATAGAGCCAGACAATTACAGATTGTTATTTTACAAGCTTATCATGATTATCAGTTTCATATTGTATATCAAAACATCCATAATTTCTGCGTAGATGATTTGGGAAGCTTTTACCTAGTGATAATTAAGGATCGGCAATATACATGTAAAAAAACAGATATTCCACGACGCTCTGCTCAAACAGCAATATACTACGTACTTCAAGCATTCGTTCGCTGGATTGCACCCATATTAAGTTTTACAGCAGAAGAAATATGGCAGCATATGCCAGGAAAAAAAGAAGAATCCGTCTTTTTAATTGAATGGTTTCAAGAATTAAAGGAATTACCAGCTGATACTCTGATGAATGATATCTTCTGGCAACAGATCATATCAGTCCGTAGTGCTGTTAATAAAGTACTTGAATCAGCTCGCAATACGAGACTAATCGGTTCTACATTGGAAGCAGAAATTACACTTTATTGTAACAAAGCCTTATTTAATCAGCTTACTTTACTAGAAAATGAGTTACGTTTTATATTGCTCACATCTAAAGCTAACATACTTCCACTTAATAAAGCGCCAAAGAATATTTATACAACAGACATAACCGGATTATTGATTGCAATTAATTGCTCAAAACATATAAAATGTGAACGGTGCTGGCACCGAACTCCGGATGTTAATCAAGTTAACAACTTTCCAAATATTTGCAAACGCTGTATTACAAACTTACAAACTGGTGAACAACGTACATATGCATAAATGATAAAATCACCCTGGCTTATAATAACGATTACAATATTGTGTGTTGATCAAGTATCGAAATGGCTTGCTATTCATCAAATAAAATTACATATGTCTAATGCTATAGGACCCGTACTAAATTTTCAGCTGGCATTTAATAGCGGCTCTGCCTTTGGATTCTTGTCCACTGTATCAGGATGGCAATGCGGTTTCTTAATTATTTTATCAATCATCTATTCTCTAGGAATTCTGATATGGATTTGTGTTTTAAACAAAAAAGACACAAAAATAACTTATTGGAAGGCATTTAGCTTAAGTTTTATATTATCCGGTTGCTTAGGTAATTTAATTGATCGTATTCGCATAGGGTGTGTTATCGATTTTATTAACGTGAATTTTAGAAATTGGCATTGGTATACGTTTAATATTTCAGATTCGGTTATTTGTATAGGTGCAGCTTTATTATTTTTCGTCACATTAAAAGAAGAAATGATAAATTAACAGCTCATGTAAATATACTAATATGCATTATTATATTCAATAATATGATAATATAAACGTAGATCATTCAGTATCTTTAATTTATAGCACTACCATTGCTGCATAATTGACTCTTATAACACCTTATTTCATAAAAGGATAAAATATTCTAGAAAATATAATTGATGATCCAATTAAGTAGAGAAAATCACATATCATAAATTAAACTCGCACAAAATCTAAAAATTTTCATACTAATAGTAGAATTTATTTACCACATTCTGCAAGTAAAAAATCTCACTCTAACAATTAACGAAAATTCTTGTTCAAGATACATTCAATAGCAAATTTAAACAACATCTAAACTATCACAAATACAACTTAATTAATATAAAAAACGTTATGATTAATATTCCACGTAGCCTAGCTGCTAAATTTAAGTTTTCATTTTAAATTATGCCAAATAGCATAAAAATGTTAGAACAATAAATTATTATAACAATGAGCTAGTGTAAGTAATTGTAGCATATTTAACTCATCACTCATGGAGCTTTGTATTGAGCTAAAACCCACAAATCCAAATTACAAACTCACAAATAATTTACTGATAGATTACTTATAATTACATGAGCCTAAAAAAAACTACTTAATCTTATAATTAACTTAAAATAAAATAACCTCAAACAGCTATTTACTTTTATAATTTTATAACTAAAAATTACTAAAATCGATCCTTAAAAAATATCTCTAAGACAACTACAAGAACAATGACATCTTACTTATTAAGTTAATTAGCCACTCATACTGACAAAACCGTAGATTTTTTTATTTTTATAGCAATCAGAATTTTTAACATTGTATAAACTATGTTTGTAAATATATTTACTGTATTGTAATTCATGCTGTGCAGTTTAATATCTTTTCTTATCTATAAAAAGATGCGCTATAAGCCTACATTAATGTACTGACAATAAATCTCATTACTAACTATCTGAATATCCCATGTTTACAAATTTAAAACTTACTTATTAATTAATGTACTATTTTATAACTAACACCATTACTGATTCGTTAACTACTTTGCCGTATGTTTGCATTTTAATATTCATCAAAACTTGTACCATTAAGCATTAACCATCTGTAATAATATATATTAGACCTGTTAATTACTAAATTATAATTCAAAATCCTACTCATCAATTTAGCTTAACTAAAAAACCCACAATAAAATAATCACAACTCCCTAACGCTAATACTATTTTTACACCATTTACTTACTTATTCAACATAACAAAAAAATAGATAGAACATGCACTCAAATATTGTAATGAAGTGCTTAATAATTTTATAAGTAATTTTCACAATCGACTTTCATATCTATGCAAAAGCTTACACAATTTTACATGACCAGTATGCTACAAAATCTGTGAACTTAGCAAGTATTTAATATAACTAATCCGATGCTCTTCATTTATTAAAAAAGCCATATTATAAAATGATAGCATAAGAAAATCTTACATAACACAGCTCATTAAAATCTATTAACCTATTGAATATCACATCGTAATTTATCTATCTACTGTTTTAAATAAAAACGTCTATTAAGATATCTATAAAATAAAACCAACCCAATTTATATTCAAAACAATAGTTAATTGAGTTTACAAAAATAAGTTAAAACTCAGCTTACGATGAAAGTACAATGAGCCACATCGAAAACTTTTATATTTATGTATTAATATGACTATAGTAGTAATTTTTGCTAAGATTACATTGGTAATTAAAATAACTTTACTATTAAACATGCAAAGTAAATCACGAAAACTCTATGCTATTTTTTAAATTTAATTAAAACCTATTTAAGCTTTTTCCTAAGCTTTTTAAGAACTCGTAATTGTGCCACAGCCATCGCCAGTTCTGAACGTGCTTTGGCATAATCTACATTAGTTTTGCGTTGTGCAATCACTTGCTCATTACTACGCTTCACAGCTTCTGCCGCTGCTTGATCTATATCTTTATCTCTTAATGCCACAGAAGCAAGAATTGTAGTTATTTTTGGTTGTACCTCTAGCACACCTCCACAGATCACAAACCCTTCTTCTATTTCATTTTCCCTTATCACCCAAACAGGCCCCGGAACTAATGCAGTCAATAATGGGGCATGCCCAAACAATACTTCTAGCCCTCCAACAACACCTACAGCAAAAACTTTATGAACAGCACCTGAAAAAATCTCGCTTTCGGGACTTATAACATCCAGGTGAAATATTTTTCCCACATGACCACCCTTAATTTAAAGACTCTTAGCTTTCACAATGACTTCATCTATACTACCAACCATGTAAAAAGCTTGCTCTGGCACGTCATCATATTTACCATCAACAATTCCCTGAAATCCACGAATAGTCTCCTTAATAGAAACATACTTGCCAGGAGAGTCAGTAAACACTTCAGCCACAAAAAACGGTTGTGATAAAAATTTTTGAACCTTGCGCGCTCTATATACAACTTTTTTATCTTCATCTGAAAGCTCATCCATTCCTAGAATAGCGATAATATCTTTTAATTCTTTATATCGCTGCAACGTTCCTTGTACAGAACGAGCCACATCATAATGCTCCTTCCCAATAATTTGAGGATCAAGATTGGCGGCCGTTCTCTGATGCACCCCAACGCATGGAGCTTGGTGCAAGCCCTGGCGGAATCTGGTTACAAAAAT
>PVBE011311250.1_pt1 | contig 10101 bp, 6 predicted proteins | sample 1631181 | NCBI WGS metagenome assembly PVBE01 (sample SAMN08397723, study PRJNA350692) | Marine metagenome, whole genome shotgun sequencing project. | isolation source: water | place: Pacific Ocean | collected 2012-04 | reverse complement strand
GAGAAGGTTCAGGACTTCAACTCGCCAGGGATTGCCAACACTTTCTCGGCCATGGGCAAGACTGGCACGTACATGCCTGAGGTCTTCGAGACGCTCTGTACGGCAGCGGGTGAGAAGGTTCAGGACTTCAACTCGCAAGGGATTGCCAACACTCTCTGGGCCATGGGCAAGACTGGCACGTACATGCCTGAGGTCTTCGAGGCGCTCTGTACGGCAGCGGGTGAGAAGGTTCAGGACTTCGACTCGCAAGGGATTGCCACCGCTCTCTGGGCCATGGCCAAGGCAGACATGCACATGCCTGAGGCCTTCAAGGCTCTCTGTGCGACGGCTGGTGAGAAGGTTCGGGACTTCGACTCGCAAGAGATTGCCAACACTCTCTGGGCCATGGCCGAGACAGGCACGTACATGCCTGAGGTCTTCGAGAAGCTCTGTGCGGCAGCGGGTGCGAAGGTTCAGGACTTCAACTCGCAAGAGATTGGCAACACTCTTTGGGCCATGGCCAAGATTGGCCCGGACATGCCTGAGGTCTTCGGGCGCTTTATCCGACGGCGGGTGAGAAGGTTCAGGACTTCAACTCGCAAGTCGATGCCAATGTGCTTTGGGCTATGACCAAGACAGGCACGCATATGCCTGAGGTCTTCTTCAACGCGCAAAATATCGCCAACACTCTCTGAGCCATGGCCGAGGCAGGCGCGCACATGGCTGGGGTCTTCGAGACGCTCTGTGCGACGGCGGGTGAGAAGGTTCAGGACTTCAACTTGCAAGACATTGCCGATACGCCTTGGGCCATGGCCAAGACAGGCACGCACATGCCTGAGGTCTTCCTGTAGGCCATGGCCAAGACGAGCGGGGTCCTGACCGAGGTCTTCGACTCGCTGTGCCGGGCAGCGGCAGCGAAGGTGCAGGCCTTCAACGCCCAGGACCTCGTCAACACGCTGTGGGCCATGGGCAGGGCCGGCTGAATGCGAGGCGTTGAGCGCTACTGGCAATGTGAGTGAGTGTCACGAGGAGATCTGAGGGAGGTGTGGTCGTGGAAGGCGCCACATCCCCAAGGACCATGAGTGTGGTCCGCAGCATGGCAACATTTCCGTTTCTGCCAGTCTTTCGGCGAGACAATGTCTCGAAGGACCATGAGTGTGGTCCGCAGCATGGCAACATTTCCGTTTCTGCCAGCCTTTCTGCAACCTGGACGCCTTGGAGGCCAGATTGTTGGATCTGGACGCTTTAGGAAGCCAGATTGATTGATCTGGACGCTGGGGGAGGCCAGATTGATGGATCTAGATGTCATGGGAGGACAGATCGCCAGATCTGGACGCTCTGGACGCGCTGGGAGCTTAGAGTGTTAGATATGGACACTCTGGCAGTCCACATTGCTGGATCTGGACGCCCCGAGAGGCAAGCTTGCTGGATCTGGACGCTCTCCGACGATGGTGGCTGACGCGCCAGAGTTCGCGGTCCACTGCTCTCCGACGATGGTGGCAAGGCCCGGAGTAGGTCTCAAGTTCACTGCTCTCCGACGATGGTGGCTGACGCGCCAGAGCTCGCGGTCCCAGAAGACCCCGCGCTCCGGTGCCCCAGCTAACGATCGCGCGAGGCACAACAAGCCTTCCCGGGTACTCGCGGGACAGGCTAACTCGAGGTACCGGCCAGACACCAGTTGGTCGCCGCCAGGGTAGCTTAGTTGCCCATGAATAGTAGTAGGGTTCCAAACGGGTCCCTGGCTGAAGGTTCGAGACCCTTCGAGGCACTAGACCTAGTCTACCCTTGCACCCTGACCAGCTAGTAGACCCCCCACACCCAGGACCTTTCAGAAGGCGGGCCTACTTACCCTCCAGCAAGTCGTTATACTCTTGGGTTCTCAGGATCCACCTAGACATCCTGTAGAATCGAGGGTAATTAATTAAGTAACGTTCGTCAATGCGCTAGCACTCTCGCAGGAGAGTATACTAGCGCCAATAGGCTATCATGCTCCAGAGCATCCTAGCTTTACGAACGCGGAGTGGCTGCAGTTCTTGCTCACCTCTCCCACCCCTAGACCCGCGGGGGCGCGCGCGCGTGCCGCCATGGAAGTCCTGCCCCTCCTGCAGGAGGCAGGGCTCGCCAGCGATGAAGTAGTCCGTTGGCTCCAGGCTGAGCTGGTTGAGACTGCTGACGACCTGGCGCACTGCTTTCGTTCAGCGGAAGCAGTCAGGACACAGGCTCCACACATGGTAGATGCATGGCTCCTTGCCTCACGATACCAGACGGAAGCCTGGCGAGGCATAGCTGGAGTCATTCAACTTGTCAGAGAAACACGACAAGCGGCCATGTTCATTGCTGAAGCGGTTCGACCAACAGTCGCGCCCAAGCGGCAGCGGCACGCGGCCCGGCAGCGTCGGGCCACGGGGAAGCCCAGGGTGCAGCCCTTGGCGATGTCGCGGGCCAAAGACCAGGTCGCCCGCACCAAGGCTGCGGCAGCGGCCACAGTCCTCAGCCTCCGTTGGGCACCGCAGGCTGGTATTGCGCAGGGTCTCGAGCCTGGAGATCCGCTGCTGGCCATGGTGCGAGAGGTCTACGAAGCGCGTCTCTCGTTGTTCGAGCCCAAAGGTCTTTGGGCGGTGATCAACAACTGGAACGCCTGGGCCGATCACTATGCCAAGTATGCGAAGACGGACTCCACCCCGGAGGCCCGCATACTGCTCGACACCTACATCCACAGCAAGACGACGGCTACTGGGCCGTTGGCTGCTTGGAACCAGTTCGAGTTCGCGAGACGGCATCTCAAAGCATCCCTGCCCATCAGCGACATTCCTAAGCCTCCCAAGGGGGGAGGCGAAGATGGAATCGTCAAGCAGAGTGTTCAGGCGGTAGCGATGCCGCCTGAATACCTGATGGCGTACGAGACATGCCTTGAGAATATGGTGTTGGCCTCTGATTGGCGTCGTGTGCCATTGGCGGTTGCCCTCACAGTCGCATACTCGCTGGTGCGGATCGTCCACATGGGACGGAGCACCTTCAAGCATGTCGGGGACCTGGTCCTCTGGCTTGAGGCCTACCGGGGAAAAGGGAAGCGTGAAGGCGCACGCAAGTCCTTCCTGTGGGCCATGGTCCGGCACGGCATCACTGACTTCGATATCGGCGAGGTCATATACAGTGCCTGGCGCAAGTGGTCCGAGAAGCGTGGCGCGCCTCTGGATTACATCGTCTTGGACCCAGAGACGGGCACGCAGATGCAGTCAGCACACGTGCAGGCCGTCATGCGATCCGTGGCAGAGACCTTTGTGCCGGATCCCGCACAACGGCGACTCATCCAGCCCTACAGCAACCGGCGTTTCGGTGGTACCTTGGCCTCTATTACGGAAACACCACCCAAAGACATCGTGGACTACGGTGGCTGGGCGGGAGTTCCCGAGCTCGCCAAGGTCATGACGGACGCCACGCCAGCTCTCAACGCTTGGAAGAGATCCATGCCGCATCGTTACAACGACAGACGTAACGAGAACGAAGAGCTCCAGAAGCTTCTTCACATTCAGATGATCCGCGATCTCATTGCCAACGTCCCCACCTGGGACCCTGACAACGAGTCGTGGGTACACGCACCGGCCACCTGGGATACCATCGCCGCCACGGCCGCGCGCCTAGGCGAAGATGGGGTGCGTATCCTGACAAGTGTGCGCCTTGAGGCCATGGACACAGTCTCCAAGCAGATACGGGGCTCCACATCATCGTCGGCGTACGGAGCGGACACTCCAATGCGGCGACAGTTTCAGGTCACCTTGGTACCAGTAGCCAAGAGACCCAGGCTTCGGCCTCCAGCAACTCTCACCGTGCCTCTCGACAAGCGTGCGAGCGCGAAAGTGCCTGGACCACCAAGTCGCGAGAAGTGCACAGAGGTGAAGAGGGAGGGCGGACTGCCTGCCGGTGCCTCAGACGCTGCAGCAACGGCTACAGACATGAGCACCAGAGAATGGCTGATGACGGATCGCTCCAAGTATCTTCATTGCGTTGAGATGCGTGGCGAGCTGATCTTCACAGCCTGTAAGTGGCGCAAGGGCGAGGCTGCACGGAAGCCTGTTCAGCCGGAACGGGTACTCTGGAGGGGAAATCGGGACGAAGCTCTGAGCATGTCTATAGACTTCTGTCCTGATCGCGCGTGTAGGCCGTAGGCGACCCAACGCACTGTCTTAAGTAAGAAAAGGGTCGTGCTACACAGCGACATGAGATGTACACTTCGTGCCATCTGCATGTCAACGCGCATGCCTTACGTGATTCCACACAAGGCTAGGCTCGAATCCTCGAGCCACAAACCTCCCCCTCTCGCTCTCCGCCCACTTGCACAGCTCACTTCGTGAGCTATCTTCTAACAGGCAGGCCTGACCCTGAGTTAGGATGATTAGGATGATCATCCTACGTCATCCTAGTGTCTCGGGAGGCTCCAGGATGATCTCGGGGGCCTCCAGAGAGCCTTCGAAGGACCTCTTGAGAGCCTTCGAAGCTCCCTGAAGGGCCCGAACGTGCCAGGATAGGCTATCCTAGTGCTCAGGGTCAGGCCTGCTAACAGGACTCGTCTCCATGGCTTCCGGCTTGGTCCTCGACGGTCAGCCCATCCTCGGACTGGATGGCGCCGTTGGCGACGAGACGGCGGCCGACGAGCTTTTCGCGAAGTTGGAAGCCACATACCGTTGGGAGGCCCAGATCACTGCGTATCTGCGCAAGGTCCTCATGGTTGAAACTCTCCACGACTTCCTGTCCACCTTCCGCTCAGAGAAGGCGTGGGACGACTTCTACGCAGCGGATATCAAGCAAGCGGACGGTAACACTCAAGTCCCGAGGGGTCTACGATCTCGTGTCTCTCAGGCGCACGATAAGATCAAGGCCGCCCAGCAGACAGCCGCGGACCTCCGCACGAAGGGAGAAGAGGCTGTCGAGTGGGACAAGCCACTCAAGTCAGATGAGATCAAGGCGAAGGTCCAGGCATTCTGGGACCGGCACAAGTTGATGCCTGTCCTGAGCAAGATGCCCGGGGACTTTTTGATCTCCCGCCTCACCAAAGAGATCGAGAAGAGGTTTCTTCATATCACCGAGCTCCTCAAGATCAAGGGCGTGCTATGGGAGCGACGCTCCAACACATCGCGCCAGAAAGTGGGCGACAACTTGTACACAGATGTCGCCCCTGATCAACAAGACGAGGTCCGCCCTGAGACGGTGAAGGCTTACCTCGAAGTTATGGATATGTACATGTTGGCATTGGCCATTGTTGGTGCGACTCCGGTGCATCCATCTCCAACTGCGGCAGAGACGAAGGAGGCTGACCCCTCCGATTACGTCGTCTTTCCGTACCAGTACTCGATCGATTATCTGCACAGGGCCAACAGGTTCGTCAATGCGGCTCTCGAAGTACACCCTGCCTCTCGCGTCTACACCATGCTCCAGAAAAGAGACGAAGAGGAACGAGGCGAGTGGGTTACGAAGATCCGCACCGACGACAAGCGGACCATTGGTAAGATCTTCAAGGAAATTTACCACGCGCGGAACGAAGTCTGGCGCTTCGAAGCCGACGCTCAAGCACGCCAGCCTGGGGTGTGACCCCGCAGGGAACACGCAAAGAGCGAGATCTCGAGAACCAGATCCGACAGCTCAGGGAGCAGAACGCGATCCTCAAGCAAGGACGCGGCACCAAGCGCCCACCGTCCCAGACCCCGACATCACCGAAAGGCAAGGCGAGCAAAGGGGGCGCCAAGGGCGGCAAAGGCGGCGGAACTGGCACACCGGTCACAGTTGACTCCAACCAGAATGCAGACAGCCTGTGCGGAGCCTTCAACAGGGGTGGCTGCAATCAGAACCAATGCAGCAAGAACCCGAAGGAGCTCCACAGGTGCAACGGCAAACTGCAGGCGACGGGGCAGGCGTGCAATGGCACGCATCGCTCCATCAACTGCAACCGGTGCGTTCGCGCCTGAGGGTGCCTTGGCGCCCTCGGGCAAGGCGTAGGGGACAAGAGGCCTGCCCCGGCAGGCGCCCCTTCGACCGCGCAGCCCACTCCTGCGTGTGTCGACGTCTTCGATGTGGAAATGGATGAGGATGCTTATGATGGAATCCCATGCGCTGTGGGAGTCATGTCAGGACCTAACGCACCATTTGAGATGGCCCTGAAGTGGTGTGGGTGGGGTGCCCGGACTTACGAGAAGCTTGGCACTCCGTTCGATGGGCCGCGGGACCTTCTCGACCCTACTGTCCAAGAAGAGGCGGCCAACGACATCGCCTTCGCTGATCTCCTTTTGGTTGAGATGGACTGTTCTACACTTTCGCGCGCTCGAGAGATCCCTCTGAGAGGCAACGCGAAAAAGATCAAGTCCCTACCTTTGAGGAACGAAGACCATCTGCGTGGCCTACCGCGACTCCAAGAGAGAGGTAACGAGCGGGAACTTCAGCAATGTACAGAGGCCAACACTCTCATCGACTGGGCTCTCGAGCAGGTCCATGGGATGGTCGATCGAGGTGCTGGTGCATTGCAAGAGAATCCCCGGAATTCCTGGTACTGGGAGTTTCCCAGGAACGCCGAACTCCTACAGAAAGGATGCGAAGACTACGACCACGACACATGCGCCTTCAGCGGCGCGAGGGCCAAGAAGCAGCGCTGGAGAGGTAACATACCGGAGATCCAGCGCAGACGCGCGGACTGCCACCACATACACAGCAGAGATGAGTGGGCACCCAAACGCACTGGGCGCAACACCTTCGAGTTCGCCTCGAAGGAAGAAGAGGAGTACACCGCCCACCAGGTGTTTTACTTGGCAGTCCAATGCTCCATTTGGGCAGTGCGCACTGGGAAGGCTAAACTGCGATTACCCAAGCTGTGCCTGGTCCCGAACGAAGTCGGCTCCCGCCTCCTCTGGTGCGAGCTACCTCCGGCCGCTGTCAGGTCGGCAGCGATGCCAGGCCTAGGCCTTCGCCTTCAGTTGTCGCCCCCAACGGAGCCAGTCAATTATGCAGCGCTGCCCACCCTGCGCTCCATCTCGGAGTACACGGCTGCCATCCCAGGCACTGCCTACTACGTGGGGCGCGGATCGGCCAAACATAGGTTGGCGAAAAGCATCCTAGCGCCACCATATAGGGATGGCATCGACGGCGACCCCGAGTACTGCCTGGCCCTGTTCACAAGCCAGCTCCACACCTACCAGGACATGTTGGCGGAGATCACTCGCCTCGCAGAGCATGTGCCGTGGTGCGATACGCTGGTAGTCGATACCCCTCCAGGGCATCCCTCGCATGCAGAAGCGATCGCCAAGGCCATCTGGGAGCACCGATCGGAGACAGCGCTCGAGGCCCCTCCCAGGCAGATGCCTCCGGTGGCGGGAGGTGCGAAGCCGAGGCCTTCCCAGCAGCAGCCCAGGGTGGTTCCGCCCAGGAGGGTCCCCGCGGCTGAGACTGCGACTCCAAAACCCCCGCCAGTGCGCCCCACCAGGGCGGCCAGGCCAGCGGCTCCAATGGCCGGTAAGGCCCTGGGCGCCATGATGCCTACGGTGGCCAACTCTCTGGAGGCACACGTCTTTACAGCTTGGCGCTGGTCGGACGTGGAAGTGCACCGGGCGATCCGGAAGATGTTCCCTGAACCTGTCCTCCGCGACGTGGCGCTACCGCCGCTGGAGGATTTGGTCAATGACCCTCGACTCGCCTCTTGGCGATGTTGGGCGCAGGAGCACGGGATCAATGCCACGGTCATTCACACGCAGATGCAAGACTCAGGCTGGCGAGCGCTTGCGCTCGGCGACCAGCGTGGCGCCACAGGCTCCAAGCATGCCGTCGACGCGGTCGTTGGATTCGGCATGGGCAAAGCTGAGCATTTCCGTGCGGCACTCCGCTGCGCGGAGCAGCGCGAAGACCCCCTGTCGTTGAACACTGCGGCTCCTCCAGATCTCCAGTTTGCGGCGGAGCGCACAGCGGAGTCCATCGGTTCCTTGCGTGACGTGCGTCAGTCCATTGCGGGATTGATACGCGAATTGGCATCCAGGACCATTCCGCTCTCGACTCGTCTGAGGCAGGCGCAGTTGGGTCATGTCCGCCAAGTCGCGGGCAAGCTGGCTCTTGGGTTCATCACAGTTTGCGTACTCCTCATGCTCTGGCCCGACGCTAAAATGCCGGGGAGGTTCATCTCTGGTTTCCAAGGCATCAGCACGCTCGAAGAGACCAGGCTCTGGGCCCCGGTGGATCTACCAGAGCCGGAGACCGAAGAGTTGCTCTTCCAGCAGTACCCGGCGAACCGGGATGCCTTTCTGCACTCGCCCTTGTCCGAAGACGCGCAGTTCCTTTGGGACTCATGCGTCAAGGAACAGGTCAAGAACGTTGGGCTTCGGCCGGTCCCAGAGCAGGTGTTGATCGATAAGTACGGACGCGGTGGGTACACCGCTATTCCCTGCTTTGTCCACACTCAAGCGAGTGGGAAGCAGCGACGGATCGACAATGCCAAGCGCTCGGGCGACAATAAGGCTACGAGGTACTCTGAGAAGTTTCGATTACCCAACGCCTTCGCACCTGCCCTCTCAGCCCGCATGTTGCTGGAAGCCGGCATGCGGCAGAAGCTACCTCCGGAGTTGATTTGGCGTCTCCTAGATTTGGAGTCTGGAGGCGATGATCTTCCGGATGCCTTCCGATCCATACCATCGGAGAAGAGCTATCTGAAGCACAATATCGTAATGGTGAAGCATCCTCGGACGGGTGCATTGCGATTTGTGCAGATGCTCGCCGCACTCTTTGGGCAGGGTGCTTCCGTCTTCGGGTTCGAACGTTGGTCCGCGTTCCTCGCAGCGGCGCCGCGACGACTGCTGTGGCTCCTCTGGGTAATGTACGTGGACGATGGCTCACTCACAGAACCAGCAGCAGCAAAGGGCAGCGGTCAGGCGCTCACCCATGCATTTTTCCATGCTGTGGGTACTGGATTGTCGCCGGACAAGCGCGAATGGTTGTCCAAGCAGGCGACCTTCCTCGGCGTGGAGCATGACCTCTCTGAGCTCGCGACGACGCACGCTATCACCTTCTGGCCGAGACAAGGAATCGAAGACGAGCTCAGGGCCATGATAGCGTACTTCAAGCACCAGCGAATCTGCACTCCTGGCGACGCTAGCAAGTTCAGAGGGGTCTGGGGCTTCGCCACACAGGCGCAATTTGGTCAGCTGGGGAGAGCACCCATGCGCGCCTTCAAACAGCGACAGTACTCCGACAAGTCTCCCTGGAGCACGTCAGCTACAATGGACCGGGCTATCGAGTTCATTGAGATGCTCCTGGACTGCAAGCTGTCCAAGAAGGTCAATGTCGCTCGCGACGAGCGACCATCGATAGTGGTCGCTACCGACGCGCAGGTCGAACCCAACGAGTGGCCAGGGGGCGGTTCTCTCGTCGCTGACCCTCACACAGGCCGGCTATTTGGAGGATACCTGCAGTTCCAGGGCGAAGCACTGGAAATCTGGGATCTCACATTAGCCGACATCGCAGCGGGCCGGCAGCCGATCGCCCTCTGCGAAGCAGCCATGGTGCCGACGACACTCATGGCTTGGCCTGAAGCCTTTCGCGGCAGGCGGGTTGTCTGGTACGTGGACAACACCTCTGCCATGGCGTCCTTCGTGAAAGGCGCCTCTGCCAATGAGTTCCTAGAGAAGATCGTTGCACTTCTCTGGATGTGCGCATACCACCTTGACGCCCAGATCTGGTTTGAGTGGGTCGACTCAGACTCCAACTGGTCAGACGGCGTTAGCAGAGAGTTCCAAAGCGACCCCTTGGCGCAGGAACTCGGCTTCTCCCTGGAGAGCATGGAGGAGCCCACCTTGACGTGGTCAGGTTCATGGCTTGAGCTCTGGAACCTGGCGCAGCGCTCATGTGGGAGCAGCGTTGGTTGAGGATGGTGAGCGCGCGCTCGGAGCAGCGTTGGGATGAGAGCGCGCGTGAAGATGTGCGTTCGTACTCTGACCGAGGCCAAAGAACTCTTGGAGTGAAAACAAATGCGAGCCGTGAAGCGAGCGATGAATGAGACCCTAGCAGTCTAGAGGACGTGAATTACGCTCGGTAGTGCCCTTTAGCGGGGGAGGAGGGGTTCCGAGATATCCTCGCCTCTATGAGCTGCTGGTCTTG
>PVBE012328599.1_pt1 | contig 10102 bp, 8 predicted proteins | sample 1631181 | NCBI WGS metagenome assembly PVBE01 (sample SAMN08397723, study PRJNA350692) | Marine metagenome, whole genome shotgun sequencing project. | isolation source: water | place: Pacific Ocean | collected 2012-04 | reverse complement strand
GTTAAGGAGATTTTGATGGGGGAGTCCAATTTTGGTCGCGAGGATTCGCGAGGGGACTGGTCACCAGATAAGCCGATAAGCTACGGCCCTCTCTTTGCTTGGCCTCCAAAGCCTAGAGCCCTTTTGACCTGGTTCTTTGGCATTCCTGGATACCTGTTCCCCTGGAATGTGGCGTACGCTATTGCTGCGATCGGTATCTGGTTCTTTCTTACCCCATCACTGGATCATTTCCAGACAATTTCGGTTTTTTGGTTCGGGGTGCTTCTGGTACGCAACCTTGTTCTGGCGCTGATTGTTTATGGTGCTTGGCATTTATGGCTCTATGTATTTAGAAAACAGGGTACAGAATTTAAATATAACCGAAAATGGCCTGACGGGAATTCAAAGCGCTTTACATTTAATAATCAGACCTATGACAACATGTTCTGGACATTGGCAAGTGGGGTACCTATCTGGACATGCTATGAAATGCTATTGCTTTGGGCATATTCAAATGGCTATGCGACGATAATCAGTCCGGTCGAGAACCCAATGACATTCACTTTAATTTTCCTCCTTGTGCCGTTCGTGCATGAAGTGGGATTTTATTTTGCGCACCGTTTCCTACACTGGCCGCCACTCTACCGAATTGCGCACCAGGTTCATCATCGAAATACAAATCCAGGACCTTGGTCTGGACTGTCAATGCATCCAATCGAACATGTGATCTATTTTTCCTCTGTCCTAATATTCTTTGTTATACCTGCACACCCCGTACATATGATCAATCTCCTATCTAGGCTTGGGGTTGCTCCTGCGGAGGGACATACGGGATTCGACCGGATTGTGACTGGCGAGGAAACATCTGTTGATAGGTCTTATTACGCACATTATCTCCATCACAAATATTTCGAAGTGAATTACGCCGACGGCATGGTTCCGTTGGATAAATGGTTCGGGTCTTTCCACGATGGTACGCCCGAAGCACATGAAAAAATGAAAGAGCGCAGGCGCAGGCGTGGTATCTGACCGCCCGGTATCAGTTTTTAAAATATGGATATGGACACAGCATGAAACGTTCAAGAGTTAATGGTATTATGGCACATGCTGATGAGATGATCCGCAGCTTTGGATTCCAATTACCACCATTCGCCTACTGGACTCCCAAAGAGTTCTACGACAATAAAACCATCGCTGAGCATATTATCGATACACAATGTGGCTGGGACATCACTGACTTCGGCTCGGGAAATTTTGACTCCATGGGACTATTTTTGTTCACCCTGCGCAATGGCCGATTGGCAGATTTGCAGCGTGGTGGTGGCATGTGCTATGCTGAAAAGCTGCTGATCTCCAAGCAAGACCAGCTATCGCCCATGCACACTCATGTAATCAAAGCAGAAGATATTATTAATCGTGGTGGCGCCACATTAGTGGTGGAGTTATTTGGATCTAATACCGATGGTGAGTTTGCCAACGATACGGGTGGAGTAGTGTTCTGTGATGGTATTCGCCGAGAATTTGCCCCTGGGGAAAAACTCCGCCTCGCTCCCGGAGAAAGCGTGACCCTCTTGCCCGGGGACTGGCACGCCTTTTGGGGTGAAGGTGGTGACGTTTTGATCGGTGAGGTGTCAACGGTTAATGACGACAATACCGACAACGTCTTCCGGGAAGAAATTGGCCGTTTTTCACAAATCGAAGAAGACGAGCCGCCGCGTCATTTATTAGTATGTGATTATGAAAAATGGCTCCGATATTGATGCGAGATATTAGGATGCACTTTTTAGGATTGTACTGTTGATGGACGGACCTAGACAACTTGATGAGAGAAAAAATGCAGATTTCAGCCATCCCTAACCTGTCGAATTCAACACTGCCCAAACTTCCAAAAGGTGTGAAAATCCCTAACTATGACCGTAACAATTTGACCGCGGGAATTGTTCACATTGGTCTGGGTAATTTCCACCGCGCCCATCAGTCTTGGTATCTGCATCGCTTGATGCAGCAGGGACAAGCCCATGACTGGGCTATCATTGGTGCGGGTGTAAAAGAATTTGACAAAGCCCAGCGCCTAAAACTGCTAGCGCAAGATTTCCTGACTACCCTTCTTGAATTATCCCCGGTGGGCCACACAGTGGAAGTTGTGGGCTCTATGATTGATTATGTCCCAATCGAAGCCGATAATGGAGCACTGATCGCCCAGATGACGAAGCCAGAGATTAAAATTGTAACTCTGACTGTGACTGAGGGCGGTTATTATATTGATCCTGTCAGCAAAAGCTTTGACTCTAGCCACCCAGATATCGTCTATGATGCCACCCATCCAGAGGCGCCGAAAACCGCCTTTGGGGCCATGGTCGCCGCCCTGCGGTTGAGGCGTGACAGCGGGGTGGGACCTTTTACCTGCCAAAGCTGCGACAATCTGCAGGGCAATGGAGCAGCCTTGCGTCAGGTAATAGTAGCGCTCGCTGGACTATCTGACCCGAAGCTTTCTGAATGGATTGAAGCAAATTGTAGTTTTCCTAATTCAATGGTCGATTGCATCGTACCAGCCACCACCGCCAAAGAGCTTGCCTTAGTCCATGATCTTGGCATTTCCGACGAAGTGCCTGTCACCCATGAAGACTTTCGCCAATGGGTGATTGAAGATGATTTTTGTGCGGGCCGTCCAGATTGGGACATAGCTGGGGCTACTTTTACAAATGACGTACATGATTTTGAGATGATGAAAATTCGTATTCTTAACGGTGGTCATCAGGTGATAGCTATACCCGGGGAGTTACTGTCTATTGAAACCATTGAACAATGCATGAAAAATTCATTGTTAGGCCCTTTGTTTAAAAAAGTAATTCTTAGCGAAGTGGCACCCCACGTAAAAGCAGTACCTAGTATAACACCTGAGAATTATGTTGATTTAGTTCACAAACGTTTTTCAAACCCAAAAATAATTGATACGACCCGTCGAGTGGCCTTTGATGGATCATCTCGACAGCCAGGATTCTTAATTCCTTCAATTCGTGATGGATTAGCTAACGCCACACCTATAGACGGATTGGCTTTAATCCAAGCTTCTTGGGCCCGCATGTGTGAAGGCACGCGCGAAGATGGTACACTAATTGAACCAAATGATCCTTTTTGGGACGAACTTCAAGCCAACGCCAAGGCCGCGCGTAGTAATCCAAGCGTATGGCTAGAAATGAGTCAAATATATGGAAACCTGGCTAAGGAACCGCAATTTGCTAACAGCTTTGAGACTTGGTTGGGTATAATATGGAACCAAGGGCTAGACAAAGCGATTGAAATCTACTTAGAGGTCTAAGTTGAGCCACTTATGTAAGACTGACAAATGCAGTCATAAATTTTAGGAAACTAACATGATCCTTTGTTGCGGAGAATCTCTAATTGACATGATCCCAGAGCAGACAGTCAAGGATAAGAATGGTTTTGTTCCTTATCCAGGGGGCGCTATTTTCAATACTGCCATTGGCATAGGTCGGCTTAAATGTCGTGTGGGATTAATGAGTGGCATTTCTACCGATATTTTTGGTCAACAGCTCATGGCTGAATTGAGTGCAAGCAATGTAGATACCAGCAATGCCATACTTTCAGATCGCCCAACAACGTTAGCTTTTGTTCAATTGACTGATGGTCAGGCATCTTATCTATTTTATGACGAAAACTCAGCGGGTCGAATGATAGCAATCGAGGATATGCCGCACCGATTGGACGATGTTACAGCTTTTTTATTCGGTGGCATCAGTCTTCACTGTGCACCTGGAGCAGAGACCTATGTACAATTTGCTGAGGCACGTGCTAATGGCTCGGTCGTCATGGTTGATCCCAATATTCGGCCAAGCTTTGTTTCAAATGAACCGCTCTTTCGTGACCATATGGAACGGATGTTCAGATTAGCTGACATAGTAAAGGTTTCTGACGAAGATTTAAATTGGTTCTTTCCCGAATCAGAATCCACTGAAACAAAAATTGCTAAGTTGCAGAAACTTGGACCTGCCCTTGTTATTTTAACGTGCGGTGGTTCTGGCGTAAGGGCTTGGAAGCCTGAGGGAAATCCAATCTTCGTTGACAGTCTGAAAGTAGATGTTGTCGACACAGTTGGCGCGGGTGACAGCTTCAACGCTGGATTTCTTACGAGTCTCGCCGAAGCAGGCCTTTTGAAAAAAGCTGCTATCAGGGTGATTTCAGAAAGCGATATTGTTGCAGCTTTGAATTTTGGTGTCCGCACCGCGGCTATAACGGTTGGCCGAGCGGGGGCAAATCCACCTTGGAGAAATGAACTCGAGTAATAGGTTTATTGCTGGGTGATATTGATGATACAGACTAGGAGAATAATGAAATGACTAAAATCTCTAAAACAAATTCAATAGAACAAGTACAGAAACAACTAACTGCCGAGTGCTTTAATAAGTTGTTTATCGGGGGTCAATTTGTTGACCCAATCGATGGTCAAAAGATGCCAACCCATTATCCTGCGACAGGTGAAGTTTTTCATGAACTGCCAAAAGGTAATGCCAATGACATAGGGTCAGCCATCCGCGAAGCCGAAGCTGCTTGGTCAGATGGTGCTTGGGCAAATATGCCGGCTTCAGCACGGGGTGATTTAGTTTCTCGCATGGCGCAAGGTATTGAGGAAAACATCGAGGTTTTAGCTGCAATTGAAGCTGCGGATGTTGGCAAGCCTTTTCGTCAAGCTGCAATGGTACTTGGTGGCGCTGCTAGTGAAGGTAAATACTGGGCGTCGCTCGGTGCCGTTCTGGACTCAGAGCAGGATAAACCGGTTAACTCTGGTGGAGGTATAGGCGGACTTCCCCCCGCTGAATGGGATGTTGTTTACCGACGGGACCCGATTGGTATCGTTGGTTTAATTTCAGCATGGAATTACCCACTGAATGTTGCTTTTCGAAAGGTAGCTCCAGCGTTGGTAGCCGGAAATTGCGCCATCCTCAAACCCTCAGAAATAGCAAGTCTTTCCTGCATGTTCTTAGGCAAGCTGGCACAGGATGTAGGTATTCCTGAAGGCGTATTTAGCGTTGTAACTGGCGATCGTGAAACTGGTGCCGCTCTTGTCGCCTCGCCCTCAGTTTCAATGGTTTCTTTCACGGGTTCGTCACTGACAGGCAGCAAGATTATGGAAGCTTCTGCCCCAAAACTTTCGCAGGTAGCATTAGAATTGGGTGGTAAGTCGGCCATGGTGATATTTGAAGATACTGACATCGAGCGAGCGGTTGAAGCCACTATTAAGGGATGCCTAACTAATGGCGGCCAAATTTGCACTGCGCATACCCGGCTAATAGTACAGGAAGGAATAAAAGACGAATTGTTGACAAAACTGAAAAACGTGTTGGAGAAGATACCTTACTGTAGGGACCCCATTACGGAAAGGGAACGCGGTGATAGAGCATGGGAAACCGGAGTGACAGATGTGATCCAACCAGTGGTTTCTGCTTCTCAACACGAAAAAATCTTGGGTTTCCTTAATGAGGTCGAAGCTGCAGGTATCGAAATCTACACTGGCGGTGGAGTTCCTGATCTCGCGGATGTAAAAAAATCCGGCGGCTATTTTATCCAACCAACTATTTTGACTAATGTGCCACGCAACTCAGACGCTTGGCAAAAGGAAATTTTTGGACCAGTGCTTTCAGTACGCTCTTTTTCTAGTGAAGCAGAGGCCGTAACAGAAGCAAATTCGACAGCTTTTGGTTTAGCCTCGACTGTTATGTCTTCTGACCCCGCAAAGGCAATGAGAGTTGCCAACCGCATACGTGCAGGAGCTGTTTTTGCTACCTCTACAGGTGAAGGACTTTTAGCAGAGCATCCTGCTGTTTCGCGAGGTGGTTTCGGTTGCTCAGGGGTTGGCCGAGAACTTGGGATCGGTGGCTTACACGAATATACTGAGTTGAAAAGTGTCAATTACTCCGGCTTCTCAATTGCAGAAGCCAAGGAAAATTCTAAACAAGGATAATTACGAAAAATATAATCTTTTTGAACGAGTTGGTTTGCGACCCTTCGCTGCAGATGTTAGGAAGCTCGCCTCAAACAGGAATTCATGGCTTTTTCGTGATCTAATTTTTCTCGCAGACCTGAGTGTTAGAGCCTCAACTTTTTCCCTGATTTTCATGTAGGATGAGGTAGTTCAGTAGTTGCAGGTGACCATTGTGACTAACGAAGTGACTTAATTGCTGCTGCCGAAATTGCGGAAGTTGCTGTAAGCCCTTTAAGAGATGCTTGAGCTGCAGCGTTTCCCAGTTGGATTGCACGTTCGGGCCCCCGACTTTCATGTATGCCGTAAAGTAAGCCCGCACAGAATGCATCACCAGCGCCAAGATTACTGGCAATTTCTTCTGGTCGAACTAGTTCTACCTCGATGACAACCACATCTCTGTTGGCATCCATCCAGACAACTCGTTCAACGCAGTGAATGATAACAGCCTTTCTGACACCCAAGTCTAGCATTCCGTGCGCCATTTGGGTAAGCGCCTCGACGCTGGTTAAGGTTTCTTCATCTACCCTAGTACCCGTTGCTTGCGCAGCTTCAATTTCATTTGATATAAGGAAATCCACGAAAGGGGCAGCACTTTCAACAATTCGTGAAAACTCTGGATGGTGGATTGAGACTAGGTCTACGCAAGTCACTAAGCCTGCATTTTGAGCCCTTTTTAGAACCTCTGCAGCGTTCGTCGAATTATCGTCTATTATTTGGTCGAGGTTGCGTAACAATGTAAGATAACCGAGATAGAAGATGCGGGCAGATGTACCTTTGAATGTTCCTTCTGGAAAATCGTTAATGTTTAGTGTATCATTAGCACCGCCTTGATAAAAAAATGTTCTGCTTTGTCCTGCCACCGACATTACGTGAGTATGGGCTGTTGCAACTTCAGTCTTAGATATTAGTCCGGAAGTTGGGAGACCAAGACGGCTGCATTCCTTTAGAATGAACGCACCATATTCATCTTCTCCAATAGCTCCCATGGGATAGAGTGGCAAACCAGTTTCAAGCTTTGCAAGCGTTGTGATGACGTTGGCGGGTCCACCTCCTACACCGCGGGCCTGAGTTCCTATACGTACCAATTCACTTTCGTTTGGCCAACGATCTAGGTCATGTATTAAATCAACGATCCAATTACCCGCGCAAATTATTCCAGAGCGATCTGTCATTGTACATTTACGTGTTTAAGAACGCATTTTTTGCGCGCATTATTTAACCAACAGTATTTCATTCAAAATACGACACGTGTTGAACTGAGTTCGTGGTTCCCGCTATCAGTGCTGCATTTAGAATAGCGTGATGGTCGGCAGCCTCCTGAGGTGTCACGCACCCAAAGCCATTGGCATTACCGCCTGCCAACTCGTCCATAAATGCTGCCCACATTTGCTGAATCGCATCTGCAAAGCCAAATTCAAAGATTCCTCCAGTAATTGCTGGAAACAGGCTTTCGAACCCTAAGTCTTCTACACTCCAAACTCCAGCACCTCCCGCATATGTCATAAACTGCCACCGACGCGGGTTCTTGGTGGAGAAGTAGGCACTTTTCTTTGTACCCAGAACGCGGACACTCCAAGTATTCGAATGGCCAGGTGCAATCCTCCAGGTTTTTAGAACTATTGGAAACCCACCTCTATCGTCGTCCACATGCCCTAAAATCGTTGCATTGTCCCATGTTTCGCACGGCACAGTATTGCCTTGACCATCAGGACGAGTTGCGAAACGGTTGACGAGCGTTGCTGAAACTCTGCTAGGCTTCCAGCCCAGACGCAAGGGCAAATGAAGCACGTGCATTCCCAAATCTCCCATGCAGCCATAAGCACCATTCATGTCAACTATTCTTTTCCAGTTGATAGGTTTGTCGGGGTTCAGATCAGAAGAATGAAGGAAAGCCGCTTCGACTTCGATGATGTCACCCAAATCGCCTGCCCTCAAGAAATTAATTAACTTCTGCGCTCCGGGAAAGAATGGCATTTCTGAAGAGCACCTAACCAAGGAATTAGGATGCGCCAATATTGAATCTTGGATTTGGCGGTTAGCGTCTGCGTCTATACCGAATGGCTTCTCACCCAAAAGGTGTTTTCCAGCAGCCAAGATTTCTGGATAAATGCTGTGGTGAAGATTATGGGGTACAGCGCAATATACAGCTTCAACAGTTTCATTAGCCAGAAGTTCACGATAGTCTGCAGTGATCTGTTTAACTGATGGTAGATTAGCCGAAAACCAATTGGTAAGCATGGGGTTCAGGTCACAAACTGCAACGATTTCAGGGCGTGCTTTCGTGTCTGTCAGATGAAACCACCGAGCGGCAGCTGAAGCAAATTCCCTTCCCATCAGACCGCAACCAATCACACCAAATTTGATAACGCGCGTCACGAAATCAAACTAAATGCACTGGGCCCTGATAAGCCTTCATGAACGACGGCCATCAGTGCTTTTGTCATACCAGCCGGGTTGGCGTGATGTATTACGTTGCGCCCATATACGATGCCCTTCGCTCCTTGCTCAATTAAAGCAGAAGTTCTGGTTAAAATCTCTTCATCAGAAACTTTGCCACCGCCCCTAACCAAGACAGGGATGCCTTGAGCAATCTCGATGACTTGGTGATAATCTTTAACCTCATCGCAAGGATCAGCCTTTATTATATCGGCTCCAAGTTCCACGGCTTGACGCACCAAAACTAGTATTTTGGTGATGTTGCCATCGACCATGTAGCCTCCCCCTGCCTTTGCATTGTCTTGCATGACAAGGGGTTCGACCATAAGCGGCATTCCAACCTTCTCGCACGCCCGCTTTAATATGCTAATATTTTTGATGCAGGCCTCGTGCAACTCAGGCTGATTGGGCAACATCAAGAGGTTGACCACAACACAAGCAGCGTCAAGCATAATAGCTTGTTCAACTGCATCCTCAATAATGACTGAAAAAAGCTTATGTGGCAGAGGGTTCCCGTAGACATTGGCAATGTCTGTCCGTAACACTAAGGCGGGTCGTGCTTTGCCTGGGATTGCTTGTAGGATTGGCGCTGTACCCGGTGTAAGTTGAATTGCATCAGGTGCAGCAGCAGCTACGATGCTGATAGCGTTGTGCATATTCTCTATTCCATTAAGAAAACCCGGTTCGTTAAACATGCCATGGTCAATTGCTACATCAAAGCAATTTCCTGATGTGCCAAATAGCCGTTTCATGCGTGCCGATTTCATTTGAAATACTCCTTATTTATAATCCTAATTTAAAACACAAAGCCACTTTAGCTGAAAGATAAATCTGTTAAGCCGATATGTTATTAATTCGAAATTTCAAAAATACTTATCCTTATGTTATTTGCAAACCTACTCTCTAAAATATCCTTTGTTTAGTTTCGGTCATGGTTAGGAACTACAATTGCACGAACTTCCCCCTTTGGTGGAGGAGACGAAATTGCCAGTGCAGCTTCCTCTAGTGAGATAGTCCTGCTTATCAGGGGTGAAACGTTTATTGTACCATCTGCGATCATTTTCGCAGCCCGCTCGTGGGTAAACGGATTAAGGAAACTGAAGTGCATCTGGATCTCTCTGAACAGCATGTCAAATGGCTCGATTGGCACCTGTTCACCTTGCGATATAACACCTAAAATGACTACTCGCCCTCCACTGCGCGCAAGTTTGTGTGACAGAGTCACAGTAGCACTAACGCCCGCACATTCGACAACCAGATCAGCACCTTCTGGCCAAATATCTCTTACCTCACTCTCACTACCAACGGCATAATCTGCACCTATATTGAGGCCCAATGCTTGCTTTTCTGGGCTTCTGGTCAACAACGAAACCTTAGCACCTGCAAGTTTAGCTAGTTGTACAGCCATCAAACCAATAACACCACCGCCGATAACTAGCACAGTTTCTCCCTCGCTTGCAGCACCCATGTCCATACCGTGCAAAGTACAGGCCAGTGGCTCGCAAAATGCACCGTATAGCGGATTTATTTCATCGGGCAGCACAACTGCCTTTGACGCCGGAAAAACACAAAACTCAGCAAATCCACCATCACGGTGAATACCTGTAGCAAGGTTGTTAATACATAGATTAACCCGACCGCGCTGGCACTGACTGCAGGCCCCACACCAAGTATTCGGGTCGCACG
>PVBE010554294.1_pt1 | contig 10103 bp, 8 predicted proteins | sample 1631181 | NCBI WGS metagenome assembly PVBE01 (sample SAMN08397723, study PRJNA350692) | Marine metagenome, whole genome shotgun sequencing project. | isolation source: water | place: Pacific Ocean | collected 2012-04 | reverse complement strand
GTGCGCGACTATATGGATTTGTCCGAGAGCGATTTTCCCTGGCTCGATGGGGTCGCGGCGGGCGTGCCTTATAATAATTTAACCGTGCCGATGCGGGTCAAGGATTGCCATTTCTACCTGATGGATGATTGGGGCAGTTTTGAATCCGAGCCCGAGTTCCGTGCCGAGCATATCGCCGGCGTCGGCCTCTACACCTCAGACCCCGTGAGCGAAGGCTACGAGCCGGTCGGCATGGCCAGCAAAGAGGAGCTGACAAAAACATTCCTCGAGCTCAACCAGCAGGTCAAGGACGCGACAACGAAACTATGGCAGCGCATGGCGAGTTGGACACGCGATCAAATGATCGATGCCGGTGCCGTGACCTATTTCGCCATTTGCAAGGATCTCGCCCATATTGCGGGAACCTATGAGATGGAGGATTGGATGCTGATCGACGAGCGCGCCGAACGGTTTCGTCCGCTCTTGAACGATGAGTACAGCCGCGATTGCCTGGGCGAGCTGGTCGGCCTCTTAACCCATCCGAGCCAGCGCACCAACGAATACACCATGATGCAGCATTCGGACGGGCCGACGCGGATGTACACGCCGATTCCCTATTCGATCCTCGATGGCGATGATTACACGCCGACCTGCGGGCCGATCTATCCCGGCGATTCCTGCTTGCCGCGCAAAGAAGACCGCTATCAGACCAGCCGCGGCGTGCTGACGCTTGAGGAGTTCAACGCGCAGGTGCGCGCCTTCAAACCGGCGGCGCATCAGTATCGTTTTCTCGACGAGACCTGGGTCAAATATAACTCGGATACGGCGCTCGCCGACGATATGTACAAAGCGGATCAGGTGCGCTCGCGCAATCTTGCCGGCAAGGGGGCCGGGCTCAAGCGCTCGGACCTGACTTGACCCTTAGAGGCGGAATTTAGCAATGCAGATCGGTGAGCTTATACGCCGGGCGGCGCGCATTTACGGCGATGCGCCGGCCTTGGTCGAGGAAGAGCGCAGCTTAAGCTTTCGCGAATTCGACGCGGCCACCGACCGTCTTGGCAATGCCCTGCTGGCCAAGGGGCTGGTTGCCGGAGACCGGGTTGCGATACTTTTACCCAACGGTATCGAATGCCTGATCGTCTATTATGCCCTGGCCAAATCAGGATTGGTGCGCGTGCCGCTGCATGTGCGCGAGGCGCTTTCAAATCACCGCTACAAGCTCGCAGACAGCGGCACCCGGGCGCTTATCCATGCCGGCGAGACGGAACTTGAAGCCGACCTGCTGATCGGTGCCAGTGAGTTGGGCGAGCTGATCAGGGACGGCATGGATACGCCGTGCCGGGTTGACCGTGACCTTGATGCGCCGCTCCGCCTCGGCTATACTGGCGGTACGACGGGAGAGCCCAAAGCGGTGACGCTGACCACACGCGGCGAGCTGGCCGAACTCTCCGCTTTCCTGGTCGATCTCGTGCCCGACATTCAAAAGGGCGACAGCTTCCTGCACGCCGCGCCGATCGGCCATGCGAGTGGCGCGTTTTTTCTCCCCACTTTGGTGCGCGGCGCGCGCAATCTTGTTTTGTCAGCCTTTGATGCGGCGGATTTCATTGCCCTCGCCGAACGCGAAAAACCGAGCCATACATTCCTCGTGCCGACCATGCTGTCGATAATTCTGGAGCGCACCGATGGCGCCCCGGATGCGCACCAATTTAGCCGCATCTGCTACGGTGCTTCGTCGATTGCACCGGCGCTTCTCTATCGCGCCATTGAGCGCTTCGGCAATGTCTTCGCCCAGACCTACGGCCAGGCGGAATCGCCCATGGTGATTACCTGCTTGCAGCCTGAGGATCATGGCCGCATCGGCTCGTGCGGCAGGCCGTTCACCACGGTGGAAGTCGCCATCTTCGATGATGATGACAATCCCTTGGGCGTCGGTAAAAAGGGCGAGATCGTCTGCCGTGGCCCGCAAACTATGGCGCGCTATTGGAACCGCCCCGAAGCGACGGCGGAAGTGTTTCGCGGTGGCTGGCTGCACACCGGCGATATCGGCAGGATGGATGAAGACGGCTACTTCTACATTCTCGACCGCAAAAACGACATGCTGATCAGCGGCGGCTATAACGTCTATCCGCGCGAGGTCGAGGATGTGCTGATCTCGTGCGAAGGCGTGGCGGCGGCGGCGGTGGTCGGCCTGCCCGACGAGAAATGGGGCGACCGATTGCATGCGGTCGTTTCCGGCCGGGCCGGCCTCGACGTGGCTGAGCTGAAGGCCGCCTGCCAGGAACAATTGGCCGATTACAAGCGCCCCAAAGGTATTGATATCTGGCCGGAGCTACCCAAAAACGCGGCGGGTAAGATCCTCCGCCGTGAAGTGAAACTACGCCTGATTACACGCGAGGCCATGGATGCCGCCGACTGATTTACACCTTGTTCTGCATGGCGTCGCCATCAAGAAACACGGCACGGCTGGGGCCGTGGCGAACGTCACCGGATTGCAGGAAGAAACGGTCGCCGGCCTGTTGGTGGAGGCGCTCGGAAAGGGCCGTGTGGTCGAGGCACAAGGCGCCTATATGCTGACGCCGGCAGCCCGCATGGCGCTCGATGGTGATTATTCCCGCGTCTATGTGGCGGAGCGCGGCGATGCGTCGTTCACGGCAGCTTACGATACATTCGAAGCCGTCAACCGCGATCTCAAGCAAATCATGACCGAGTGGCAGACCATCGAGATTGCCGGTGAAAGCGTCGCCAATGATCATGCCGACAAGAATTACGATGCCGCCATTATCGACCGGCTTGGCGATTTGCACGAGCGCGCCGAAGACATGCTGGGCGCTCTGAGCGCCGCGCTTCCACGGCTCACCATCTACAAGGACAAGCTCCTCGCTGCGCTGGAAAAGGCCGAGGATGGCGAGACGGATTGGGTCAGTGCGGTCAAAATCGATTCCTATCACACGGTTTGGTTCGAGCTGCATGAAGACCTACTGCGGGTGCTCGGGCGCGAGCGGGAGGAATAACAAGCGCGATGGCCGCTGAGTTTGGCAAATGGACAATGATGCTCGACGGCACATCGCTGCCGGAGCGCGCCCGCGTCGGCGGTAAGGCGTGGAGTATCGCCCGCATGCGCGCCCTTGGCCTGCCGGTGCCGCCGGCCTTTGTCGTCACCACCGATGCCTGCCGCGCCTTCCTCAAAGATGGCGCGTTACCGTCCAGCCTCGACGATGAATTGGCGCGCGGTATAACGGCGCTTGAGGCGGCGACGGCGAGGGGATTTGGTGCTGCTGAGCGGCCACTTCTTGTCGCGGTGCGTTCGGGCAGTGCCGTGAGCATGCCGGGCATGATGGACACCGTGCTCAATCTCGGCATGACCGAAGCGGCGCAAGCGGCGCTCGCGGAAGAGAGCGGAGATGCACAGTTCGCCGCGGATACCCACCGCCGATTTCATGATATGTACGTGCGCATCGTGCTGCGCGAACCGAGCGTCACCGGCGATGAAGAAATCCCGCCCTTGTCGCATGACCAGTTGCTGGCTTCTGTTCGGGCAGTCTTCGAATCCTGGAACAGCCGGCGGGCGAAGCGCTACCGACGCCATCATGATATTGCCGACGATATGGGGACGGCAGTGACGATTCAGGCCATGGTGTTCGGCAATCTTGGCGAGACCAGCGGCACCGGCGTTCTCTTTAGCCGCAACCCCTTGACCGGTACGGCCGAGCCTTACGGCGAGTATCTCGCGACGGCGCAAGGCGAGGATGTCGTCTCCGGCAATGTGACGCCACTTGCGCTCAATGCCTTGCAGGCCGATATGCCGGCGATACACAAGCAATTGATATCCGCCGCCGCACTGCTTGAGGCGGAAAATGGCGATGTCCAGGATATCGAGTTCACCATCCAACAGGGCGAACTGTTCCTATTGCAATCGCGTGCGGCAAAGCGCGCGCCGGCGGCGGCTTTGCGCATCGCCGTCGATATGGCGCATGAAGACACGATCAGCCGCGCCGAGGCGTTGCGCCGCGTCAATGCGGAACAGGTGCGCTCTTTGCTCTGCCCCAAACTGTGCCAGGGCGCGGCGGAAGGCATCGAAACGCTGGCCAAGGGGGAAGCCGCCTGCCAGGGCGTTGGCGTCGGCCATGTGGTGTTGGATGCGGATGCCGCCGAGGCGGAAGCGGCAAAAGGGCAGGACGTAATTTTGGTGCGTCCGACCACCAGCCCGGAGGACGTGCACGGCATGCTGGTGGCACGTGCCGTGGTCACGGCGAGCGGCGGCGCGACATCTCATGCCGCCGTGGTCAGCCGGGCGCTTGGGCTACCCTGCGTTGTTGGCTGCGGCGATGACATTTTGCGTGCTCATGAAGGCGCGGAAGTGACCGTCGACGGTGGAGCGGGGGTCGTCTACCCTGGCGTTCTCGCCGTCGACACGCCGGACGAAAGAGATAACCCGACACTCTCGGAACTTGGCGCCTGGGCGGGCGAGCTATCGCCGCTCGCGGTGTACCGCCAGGGCGAGCAGCCGGCAGGCGATATTCTCGATCTCGACCACGCGCCCGGCGGTAAGTTGGCGGAAAATTTGCCCGAGTTGTTGAAGAATACCAAGGCGGCGTGCGGCGGCGCGTTGCACAGCGATGCCGGCGTGGCGGCGGCGGTCCGGGCCGGTCTTGAATTTATTGTCTTGCCGCAAACCGTGCCGGCTTTGCTGGCGGCGTGTGCCGCGGCGCGTGACAACGAACGGATGTAATAGCGTGACTATTGAAAACAAAGATATCGAGGCGTTCATCCGCCTCTTCGAGCGTTCCGACTGGAACGAATTGCGGCTTGAGGTTGACGGCCTTCAGATGGTGCTGTCGAACAATCCAAAGGCCGAACCGATTGTCCGGAAGATTGCCGGCAGGCGGGCCGCGATGCCAGCTGAAAAGCGGCCAGCCTCGGCCCAACCCGTGCCGCTTCAGAAACAAAAGTTGACGGTGCCAGCGGAAGACACCAATGGCTTGGTCGCCATCCGTGCGCCAAATCTCGGCACCTTTTACCGCTCCCCCAACCCGGGTGAAGCGCCCTATGTTGAAGTCGGGCAGGAAATCGGCTCCGACAGCGAGGTCTGTCTGATTGAGGTGATGAAACTGTTCACGCCGGTGCAGGCGGGTGTTTCCGGGCGAATTGCCCGCATCTGTGTTGAAGATGGCAACATGGTCGAGCATGAAGAGCCGCTATTCTATGTGGAGCCGGGGTCCGGTTAGGTTCGATGCCGATCTCCCACGTGTTTATCGCCAATCGCGGCGAAATTGCCGTCCGCATCATTCGTGCCTGCCGGGCAGCCGGATTGGAATGCGTCATTGGCGTTTCCGCCGCTGACCGTGAGTCGTTCGGCGCCGAGCTGGCCGACCGTGCCGTCGTGCTCGGCCCGGCACCGGCGCGCGAGAGCTATCTCAACCTGCCGCTCATCGTGCATGCCGCCAAGGCGACCGGCTGCGACGCGCTCCATCCGGGCTATGGCTTCCTGTCCGAGCGGGCCGAGCTGGCGGCGCTTTGTGAGGAAAACGGCATTGCCTTTGTCGGCCCACGGCCCGAGACGATTGAGTTGCTGGGTGACAAATTGCGCGCGCGTGAGATGGCCGAACAGGCCGGCCTGGCGCGGGTGCCGGGCTCTGCCGCCCTGGCCGATGCAAGCGAGGCGCGCCAGGCGGCCAGGGAAATAGGTTATCCGGTCGTCATGAAGGCGTCAGCCGGCGGTGGCGGGCGCGGCATGTTCGTCGCGCGTGATCCGGAATCCATCGAGTGTTCCTTCAAGCGCGCCAGCGCCGAGGCGTTGGCCGCATTTGGCGAAGGTACGCTTTACATGGAATCCTATGTCGAGAATGCGCGCCATGTCGAAGTCCAGGTTATGGGCGATGGCGAGGGCCGGGTGGTTCATTTCGGCGCGCGCGATTGCTCGGTTCAGCGGCGCTACCAGAAAGTTATCGAGGAAGCACCGGCAACAGCGCTCAGCGCCAAATCGCACGATAAAGTGCTTGAACTGGCCTTGTCCCTGGCGGCGCATCTCGACTACCGCAATGCCGGCACAGTGGAATTTCTCTACGACATGGCGCGCGACGCGCTCTATTTCATCGAGGTCAATGCGCGCATTCAGGTCGAGCATCCGGTGAGCGAGGAAATTAGCGGCCGGGACTTGGTATGCGAGCAGTTGCGCATTGCCGCCGGCGACGGATTAAGCGTGACGCAAGGCGATATCAAACTCGCCGGCCATGCCATTGAGTGCCGCATTAACGCCGAGGACCCGTTCAACGGTTTCACCCCGTCGCCCGGCCGCATCGCCCGCTGGCAGCCGCCGGAGGGTGCCGATGTCAGGCTCGACAGCCATTGCTGCGACGGCGATCTGGTGGCGCCATTTTATGACAGCCTGATCGGCAAGCTGATCGTTCGCGGTGCCGACCGGCCGAGCGCAATCGAAGGCATGCGCCGGGCGTTGCAGGAATTTGGGATCGGCGGTATCGCCAGCAATCTCGCGCTCCAGCGCGGGATATTGGCGCACCCGGATTTTGCCGCCAACAAGTTCAACACGCGCTGGTTGGAGAGCGCGTTTCTGCCCCAGTTTGAGAGCGCCGAAGGATAAGCAAGATGGCTCATATTGAATTTCTCGATTCGACCATGCGTGACGGACAGCAAAGCCTGTGGGGGATGCGCATGCAGGCCGGCATGGCACTGCCGATCGCCCCGGTGATCGATAAGGTCGGCTACCGTGTCGTCGATTTAACCGGCTCGTCGCTGTTTGAAGTGCTGATCCGCCATTGCCAGGAAAATCCCTGGGAAGGCTTGGATTTGCTGGTTAAGGCGCTGCCCAACAGCCGCATCCGTGGCGGCATGCGCAGCAATGCCAGCGTCACCTTCGGCGTCACCCCGGATGCTTTGATGGATGCCTGGATGCGCCAGCTCTGCGTGCATGGCTGCCGCAGCTTCTGGATCTATGACGTGCTGTTTAACATCGACAAAACCCACCGCCTGGCCAAGGTCGCCAAGGAGTTCGATGCCGAGGTGTCGGGCGCCATCATGTATACGCTGTCGCCGGTGCATACGGATGAATATTACGCCGACAAGGCGGCGAAATTATCGGCCTGCGACGATATCGATACGCTGTTGCTCTACGATACCGCCGGCGTTCTCAATCCGGACCGCATGCGCACCCTGGTGCCGGCGATCCTAAAGAACGCCAACGGCAAGCCGGTCGAATTTCATGCCAATAATATTCTTGGCGCCTCAACGATCTCCTATCTTGAGGCGATCAAGCTCGGCATTCATATCATTCATACCGCCAGCCGGCCGATGGCCAACGGGCCGTCGGTTCCATCGATTGAAATCATGGCGCGCAATGTCGAGTTGCTCGGTCACACGCATAATGTCGATACCTCGCTGCTGCCCGGGATCGCCGATCATTTTGAGCGTGTCGCCATCGCCGCCGGCTTCCCGCTCGGCGTGCCGCAGGAATATGATCTCTTTTCGGTGCAGCACCAAATTCCGGGCGGCATGACCGGCACGCTGAAGGCGCAACTGGTGCAGCACGGCATGGCGGACAAGTTTGACGAGGTGCTGGACGAGACCGCCAAGGTGCGTAAGGAGCTCGGCTATCCTGGCATGGCGACACCGTTCTCGCAATTGGTCGGCACGCTAGCGGTGCTCAATATCGTTACCGGCAAGCGCTATTCGGTCATTCCGGACGAAGTCATCCAATATGCCGCCGGCCATTATGGCGAGACGGTGGCGCCGATCGACGAAAATGTGCGCGACATGATCATGAGCGCGCCGCGCGCCAAGGAAGTTAGCGAAACCTGGCCCGAGCAGCCCAGCATTGGCGAGCTGCGCAAGCGCTATGGCACGGAGGACGATGGCGAGTTGATCCTGCGCGCCCTGGTGCCGGAAGCGGATCTCGAGAAAATGCGCGCGGCGGGCGAGGTCAAGCAGGATTTCCCGCTATTGTCTTCGCCTGAGCTCGAACAGGCGCGGAAGTTAATGGCGCTCTCGATGTCGAATTATATCGAAATCAAGAGCGCCGAAATGTCGCTTTCCCTTAGGCGCGACTAATGGCTGGGCGTGCGCTCCTCATCGATGTCGTGCGCTCGCCCTTCGGGCGCGGGCGCGAGGACGGCATCCTGCACGCCACACATCCGGTCGATCTCTTTGCCCAAACCCTGCAAGCATTGATCGCGCGCTCAGGCATAGACGCGGCGGAGGTCGATGATCTGATTGCTGGCTGCGTCATTCAGGTCGGCGAGCAGGCGGCAAATATCGGGCGCCAGGCGTGGCTCGCGGCGGGCCTGCCTGAATCCGTTCCCGCCGTCACCATCGACCGCAAATGCGGCTCGGCCCAGCAGGCGATGGATTTCGCCGCGCAAGGGGTGATCGCCGGCGCCTATGATGTGGTTATTGCCGGCGGCGTGGAGATGATGGGCCGTGTCGCCATGGGCAGCAACCGCATCGGCCAGGACAATTTCGGCCCACTGCACCGCGCGCGCTATCCGGACGGCCTGGTGCATCAGGGCATTTCGGCTGAGCTTATCGCCGCCAAATGGCAGCTCGACCGCGCGAGCCTGGATGCCTTTGCGCTGCGCTCGCATCAACGGGCGGCGGCGGCGGCGGAACGCGGCTTAACCGGCCGCGATATTGTCGCTATTGGCGATGCGGCAACGGATGAGGGCATTCGCCCCGATACCTCGCTCGCCAGGCTCGGCCAATTGAAGACGGCATTTGAGAACGAAAAAATGGCGGCGCGCTATCCCGAGATAGAATGGGGTGTGACGGCAGGCAATTCGAGCCAGGTGAGCGATGGCGCCTCGGCAATGCTGATTGCTTCCGAGCAGGCGGCGGCGCGGCTTGGTCTGAAGCCGCGCGCAGCGATCACTCATTTCGCCGTTGCCGGTGACGATCCGATCTTCATGCTGACCGGCATTATCCCGGCGACGCGCAAACTGCTGGCGCGCGCCGAGATGGCGCTCGGCGATATCGATCTGTTCGAAGTCAACGAGGCGTTCTCCTCCGTCGTTCTCGCCTGGATGCGCGAGCTCGGTGCGGCGGAAGAAAAAATCAACGTCAATGGTGGCGCCATTGCCCTCGGCCACCCGGTCGGCGCTTCCGGCGGGCGGCTCACCGCAAATCTAGTGAGTGCGCTGGAAGAAACCGGTGGACGCTATGGGTTGCAGACTATGTGCGAGAGCGGCGGCATGGCCAACGCCACTTTGATTGAACGGTTGGACTAATCTGGAAGGCGATACGCCTCGCGCACTGCATTCCGGCAAGCGCGACCGCGCGCCCGAGCTTATGCGAGGTAGCCAGGGCCACGGATGTAGCCGCCCGGTGTCTGAGGGCGAATGATTAAGCCGACAGATTGGCTCCGCCATTAATAAAAATAGTCTGGCCTTGGATGAATTCGGCTTCCGGGCTGGCGAGAAAGCGTATCATGTTGGTGTAATCCGCATGTTGCACACCGCGCCCACTCGGATTGCTTTCGGCGGCGTGGCGCAGAATCTCTTCAGCACTGTCGCCAAACAGAGTGTGGACGGCTTCGGTGTCGACAACGCCGGGCGCCAGGCTGTTGACACGGATGCCATGCGGCGCCAGTTCGGTCGCGAGATAACGCACCAGCGATTCGGCAAGCGATTTGGCAACGCCGATGGCGGCATAATTGGGCACGACAATCCGCCCGCCCCGGCTGGAGAGGAAAAAGATGGTGCTGCCACGGCCCAAGAGCGGCATCGCCGCCTGGGTGAGATACAACAGCGCCGTGCCGTTCAAATTGACCGCATTGGTGAATTCGACGGGGTCACATTCGAGAGCCGGCTGTGGCACGGCGCGCACGGCGCAGTGGACGAGCTGATCCAGGCGCTCAACGGTTTCCCCGACCGCGTGCATTATTTTTTTGCAGCCTTCCGGCGTACCGGCATCGCCTTTCAGCAAATGGCACTCGGCGCCGAGCGCTTGCACCGCTTTCTGTGCCGCCGCCGCTGCCTTGTCGTCGGATGCATAGTTGATAAATATCTTGTTGCCGGGCTCGGAAAAGCTCAGCGCGATCTGGAGGCCGATGCCTTTGCTGCCGCCGGTGATTAGGATAGCCATCAAAAAAACTCCATTTTCAAACAATTTTGGGAGTT
>PVBE010247677.1_pt1 | contig 10103 bp, 3 predicted proteins | sample 1631181 | NCBI WGS metagenome assembly PVBE01 (sample SAMN08397723, study PRJNA350692) | Marine metagenome, whole genome shotgun sequencing project. | isolation source: water | place: Pacific Ocean | collected 2012-04 | reverse complement strand
GTGAGTGTTTTCCAATAGGTAACTACTGGGGATAGTGTTCCTTCTCCAACTTGTCACGCCAAGTGGTCTTTGGTTTCCACTTCGCCATGGTGGTTGCAAGAATAAGCAATACTTGTGCTTGACTCATAGTACTGCAGCGAGTCCGCAATAATAGGCAGGCACTTATTATCACCTGCTCAGGACTCAATTATCTGGCCCGAATCCATCGTACAATCATCTATTGGTTTGTCCCATTCACCTACAGGTGTTGCATCCAAGGCATCAATAACCTCGAATCCTTCTATCACCTTACCAAACACTGTGTGTACTCCATCCAAATGACTAGGTGTTGAATTTGGAGACACAATGAAAAATTGAGAACCGCCCGTATTGGGCTGAGGGGTCTTTGCCATTGACAACACATAGGGTTCATGTTTCAATCCATTATCTGCTTCATCAGGTAATGTCCAACTGGTTTGGGCACAATCACTTACATTCGTCGATGGTTGACCGTTGCAATATCCTGTCCAAATAACTGCATGCCCGCCGGTTCCGTTGTTATTTTGAAAATCGCCACCTTGAACAACAAAACCTTGGATTATTCGATGGAATATCACGCCGTCATAATATCCTCCATCGATCAGTGCCAAGAAATTCTCGACGTGATTAGGTGCTGCATTTGGATATAATTCAAAGATAATAATCCCGCTACTATTATTCCCCCAAGTAACACTCAATGAGGCCTGGTTGATGTCCAGAGCATTATCTTCAGTGGAATCCTTGCCAATGCACCCTGAAAGAGGTGAAAGTAGCATCAGCAGCGTAAACAGGAATGGGGTTGCTTTCTTCATGACACTTCCCCTGAATAAACCCTATTTTGTTTTTTTGAAATGGCTTCGCCTAGAGGGTCCCCTTGAATTCGTCAAACTGATGCACGGCATCAAAATGAACAGCTTCTAACGCTTCAAATCTTGAAATCTACCTGGTCTTCCTGCTGACCTTGGATGATGGTCTTACCCTCTGAATCAGTGAATGAGCCTGCCTTGACCTGTTCTTCATAGAGTCCGGCTGAATGCTCTTCAGTCCTCAGTATCTGCCCAGTGTCTCCCAATGCCATAGTCAGACTATTAGTGATGGCCTGCAATGTCTGGAGAGCGCGGTCTCGATGTGTTGGTCCGATGTTGTGATCTGAATATCTCGCCTCTTCAAAGATAGCAAGGAAATCATCCAACTGCTCAGGAGGCACCATAACGAATGCAGAACGAACTGCTGACTCGAATTCTCGAGTTGTCTCGTACACCTTCTTCATGAATCCATATCGGCGGAAGTGCTTGACAAGATCCTTGTAACAATTGAAGATGACAGCAATGTACTCGTTGGCTGCACGCAACTGCATCATGGTATCTGAGAGGATACCGCGCAACATCTCAATCCTTCTACGGTCCATAGCACGCTTGTACCACAGGGTCCCAACAATGGCTAAAGTCAATACTAAAATGGCAAGAGCGAAACCAGTCTCCTTGGAGAAGAAACCACTTTGCTGGTCGGTCAACGATTCTCCAACTGTTGTTATCTCGAAGGTAATATTATCTGCAGTTTCAGAGAAGTATTGTGAACCATCAAAACTGGCAGTTATCCTCCATTTACCTTCACAGGTTTCACCTGCACAAGTAGTTCCTGTGAAAGGCCACATGAAGGAGGCTATGCCTTGCTCATTGGTCTTGGACAGGTTCATTCCTGCTTGTACCCACTCTCCGGCCTCTTGGTCCCAGTATTCTCGAGTGAAAATGACATCCTCGTTCTCAACAGCCAATCCAGTTCTATCTCTTAGAAGAGCAACCTGCCCGCTGATAATCTCGCCCTCGTAAAAACCGCCATCTGAACCGCCTGCCCATATCTCCTTTGGATACATGCTGACTCGGCTCTTGACAAGAACCACCTTGTCCATGTATGAGCCATTAACAACGCTGCTGACCTCCGCTTGACATCCTGTCCCAACATTGGTGTTCTTGTCGGGCTCATATGCAACTCGGATTGTACGGAATCCCTCATATTCACCAGAAGATGGCTCGATTCCTTTCAGACTCGGATTATGTTGAGGATTGGCGCTGAACCACTCGATTGTTCCTGTAGCATCATCCGTGTATATTCTTGCGAATGGGCGGGTGTTCTTGTCTGGATCGATGTAAATATTCAGGCACTTACCACCAATTGCTTGCCCATTGCTCTGAATCAAGGAGGCATCTATGTGGAATGATTCCTTCAAGTAAAGAACGTCAAACCTCTCTCCACCATTTGCTTCTTCCAAAGATGGCCACTGTTCGTAACTGTTCTTGAATGGGCCAATCTCTGAAATTGACAGAGTGCTGTTGGAGAAGACTTCAAAATTGACTGTCACCGACTTGTTGAGATAACGGTAAGCATCATTGTTGTCGTATGCATTGTACGTCACAGTCACTTGTGCGGTTCCTGCATTGACGCCGGATAATGGGCATTCGATCATATAGTATCCGAAATCATCAGTTATTGATGGAATACAGGCAACCGGCCCATCTGGACTGTTAATCATCTCATACGCTACCCGTATCTGACGCTTGCTCAAGTTGGTTCCTAATTCATCAGAAAGATGACCTGTCACAATCATTGGTTTCTCAACGACTTCATTCTGAGTAACATCGAATTCTGAGGTATAGACTATCTGATAATCGACCAATAACTGAGTATCTCCAATCAAACTGAATCCATTTCCATTGTATGGCATGACCCGCCTGTAATGATCGCTACCCTGAATATCCTGACAAGGGTCCCACTTTCCTTGTAGACCAAGATATTGTGGCTGCATTTGAGCGCATCCTTCATTCGGCAATGCTTCTTCAAATCTCAGATAGACATTGACAGGGCCAAAACCATCTGGGAGGAAAGAGGTGGGGTCCTCTCGCAACAATTCAGGATCCAATGGCAAGAAGTTGGATTTCAAACATCCAACCGTCTCATTCCTGTCAAGGATGTCATCAGAATTGACATCTCTATCAGGTCGTCCATCACCATCTCCATCGAATACACAGAGGTGGCTATTATCCGATGCAGGTTCGGGCAGGCTCAATATTCCTGCACTTGGAGCAAGTGTTGCCACTACTTGTCTACGATATGTGTTATCGAAGGCAAGACCTTCGAATATGACATCAACCAATCCGCCCGAAGGAGCATCGGGGCCCGAGAGGGCTTGCCCTCCACTATCTCGTATAGCGGTCTTGTTATCATCGGTTATCTGAGCTGTGAAATCCCACAAGTCCCCACTTCCTCTAACATTTGGAGAAGTTTGTACAATGCTGATATGGGTATGGGAAACGATCCATATCTCTTGCTGAGCAGAATTACCAAGTAACAAATTCATACCTTCGAATTCAAATTGAAGCATGGAGTTTCCAAGGTCATCATTTGCAGATACATTGAACTCTATCGAGAATAGGCCACGTTCATCAGTATGATTGACTCCTGCAAGCCCACCAGACCAATTCCAGTTCACTGGAACACCTTGGACCGGTTGTAGTGCATTGTCGACCAACCTAGCCGATATCAAACTGGATGAATTACGATACAATCGTGGTACTGAAGTCAACTGGAAATCTGTAGTTCCTACCACTGTGACATTGATATATCCGCCAGTTTTAGCGAGAATTGAACTGTTTCCAGTGAAGAAGAAATCTGAATTGACGAAGTCTACCTTCATTCCATATGTCCCTGCTGCATATTCTGTATACCAAGTCCAATTGTAATCGTAAACTGCCTTGCCACCCTCCAAAGAAGGATTGGTGACATATGCTGTTTCACGAGTCCCTTGAAATACATCGTTGTGATCGATATCGACCTGCATGGTGATAGTACCATCTGTCCATGGAGAACCAGTTCTGTTTGAAACGTCTCCATCGACTCTGACAACCTCACCTGTATTTATCTCTGGAATTATCTCACAGCGTGTACCACTCTCTGAGTCTGAAGGATTTATTTTTCCGCAAGGAGGGAGGTCTGCATCTCCACCATTGGTGAGTGAGATGTACCAATTATCCTCATCTGCGTCAATGAATTGACGAAGGGCCTCTGCTTCATCATTGAGGTCAAGATGGTTGCCTGACCACAATAGGGGCCAAGCCTTTCCAGCCTTTGCATCATTATAGGCGATATTAGCCTTATCCAAGGCTTGTTCATTCCATAATGAGGACCAGGAACCATATGTTCCATCTTGATTGTTGATACTCGCATTCCACCAGTATATTGGATTGGTTCCAGTGATAGTCACCTTTCCTTCGATGTTCATCCTATGCATCACTCTAACAGAGAAAATATCGGTACTATCTCCGTGCATCCAAGGGAATGGCCATTCCCAATTCTCCTCATCTGGAGAACTGGTGTCTCCAAGAGATGGGTCAACGTGTGCAATTATCTCCAAGTCTCCATACGGCAAACTGGTATTGGTGTAATTGTATCTAATAGGGTCCCCCTGGGCATCTTCAGCAATATTGTGCTTCTTGTTGATATCATCCCAAATAATCTCCTCATATCCACCTGGAATCTGCCCCACTCCATTATCCATGGTTGAATTCCACCTTACTTGTTTCCAAGCCCCAGAGGCACCAAGATCCTGAATGAAAGTGAGTGAACACCAGCCATCTCCATCGGTTCGGTATCCATTACCTCCAAAGCCAGTGAAATTGGTTGAGCTGGTGATGTTTCCGAAAGGCCCACCAGATATCTCGAACGTTATTGGAGCGTGAACTATCCTGTTGTCAAACAAACCGCGTGTCCAATCTGCAGTATAATGTGCCTTGAAATCAAGCCATAACGGTTGTTCATCACTACGGAAATAATTCCAAGCAGCGAAATCCACAGTCAGATTAGCTTCGGCTCCTATTGTATAAGTCTGTGAACGTGAGCCGTTGAAGGCAAACATCTCAGTGACTACAGCATATACTTCGTAAGTGGAATTTGGACCAACATCAATATTCTCAGGGAGAATGAATTGCCCGACGGTGAAATTACCATTGGTATTAGTCAAGACATCTATGGTCTCAAGGGCAGTTGTATTATTTGATGCCCACTCAATATGCACCTGTACGGGTAATTCAGATGCATTCTCAAGAACCCCAGTAGACGGGTTCAGCCAAGTGACGTGACCTTTGAATACTGCCGGCCTCATTGCGTCGAGCCATAGATTCTCAGGTAAATTCATCGAGATATATGTTGGGGGTTTGTCATCATCATCAAGAATACAGTCATTGTCATGATCCCAATCGCTTGCTTCTAGCACTCCCCCTCCTGAATCAGTACAGACGTGGCCTTCCTCAAGGATGTCATAATCGGTATCTTCCCAAGTATCATTGTCATCATCCATATCCACTGCATCAGGGCCTGTGTGGTCGTTCAATGGGTTTGCAACACCCTCTCCATCCCCAAAGTCATCATGGTCCCAGGGATTGGTGGAGTTCCTAGCAAACCTGAGTGGCCACAACAGAACCTCGTCTTCATCGTGCATTCCATCAGCGTCATCATCAGGGTCAAGATCATCTCTCTCCCCATCGTTGTCATGGTCCCATGCTGAAATAAACGGAGTAGCTCCTGCTAATTCTACAGTATTGCTGATTCCATCTCCATCCCAGTCATCATCCATCCAATTCAAGATCCCATCATTATCATGATCCCATGGAGATTGTTCTTCTCCCCAGAAACAACCGATTGTATTCTCTTGAACTGCATCTAATACTCCGTTGTTATCATCATCAAGGTCCTCGGCATCAGGGACACCATCATTGTCATTGTCTACATCATAATACCTAGGCACATAGAGACCTTGACTCATTTGCCCTCTATCCCATACCGACTGATACCAACCGTCCTCATCGACATCTGCATCGTTTCCATCATCATCATTGTCAAGACAATTCGTGCCTGTGAAGAAATTGCCATTATCCTGACCTGCGTCATTATCCCAATCATCATCACTATCGACCTCGAAATAATCCCAGATTCCATCATTGTCATCATCTACATCATACCAATCAAAGACTGAATCGTAATCATCATCAATATCGATTGTATTATTGGACTGCATCGATGCTCCGCCATCACCATCACTATCTCCATCAACGTCATTCTTGAGGAAATCTGCTCCAACTTCATCAGGGAAATCATCTGCATTGGCATCAAAATTCCAAGTCCAGAGACCTGATGTAGTACCAAACCATGTCAGGAACATGTCAGTATTGTCTTCCATTTCTGAATAGCTGACTGCTGAGAGAGTGGTCCCTCCAAGTTGGAATTGGTAACAAGATGATGCACAAGAAAGAGAGGTATTGGTGCTGTGTTGGAATCCACCTTGATTGAAGGTTGAATCCGGCCTAGTAGAATATGGAGCGCCAAACTGTGCATTTGCTCCATTCAGTGGCATATGGTAAGCGATGGCATAAGCCCACCCACATGTCCATCCAGTTCCTAATGAACCAGCTGTCCAGCCACAATCCTGGTTGTTTAGACTGCCACCCATCTTGATGTCATTAACGTCAAGAATGCCATCATTTCCTTCATCTTGGTCCCAGAAATCAGGGAGTCCGTCTGCATCTTGGTCAACATCAAGTCCATTCTGTAAAGAGTCACCATCGGAGTCAATATCCCACTCATTTCCTCCATTCCAAGGACTCCAACGAGCAAGGAGGTAGAAGTAGAACTCGGGAACAGTTCCAGGGGTTAATGGGTTGGTGGTGGAGTCATATCCATTGTAATCAATCTCCACTTCTGAAAATGGGTTGATCATGAATACGAGATTCCAGTGGTCTGTTGCATTGGCCACATAATTTCCTCCCGCTGCGCCATCTCTAGTTCCATCGGTTGCTTCACCATCACCAATTGGGTACCATGGGGTATAGAATGAATCAGTTTGATCATAATCGACTATGCCACAATTCCCATCATCCGGATCATACAAATCATTGATGCCATCATTATCATCATCCCAATCCATATCATTCTCAAGTCCATCACCATCAATATCTGAATCCAGAAGATTGGGACCATCGTCTCTGTATTTGCTTCCATTCATTGAATGCAAATCGTTGTCATTATCAAGGTCACAATCCCAATCGATGTCAAGGTAGTCAACAATACCGTCGTTGTCATCATCCACATCATCCCAATTATTGATACCATCTCCATCCCAATCATTGAAATTTGAATAAGAGGCTCTTCGAGTTTCACAGCGGGGGTCTGGATTAGCTGGGTTTGGATTCGCTGCAGTAGGACAGTTCCAACCAGCTACAGTCGCTGACTCATCCAGTGGGAATGAATCATTCTCATTGTCTATGTTGTCATTGTCTGTGTCGTAAGGGAGATCCAGTGCATTGAATTGTGTGCGGGTGAAATCGTCAGGGGTGGTGGTCCCACCCATGTCTGTATCCAACCAATCCCAGACGCCGTTGTAATTGGTATCGAAGGGACGCCATCTATCGTTATCTGTATCTGCATCATAATCAAGTTCACAATCAATTCCTGCAATGCCATCAGTATTGGCACCAGGGGTCTGGAAATTACTGTCATTCAAACCAGTGTAATCGTTCTTACCATCACTATTGGTATCCGTCTTGACGCAGGTGTCTGCAATTCCATCATTATCATCATCGGGGTCAACCATATCTAGAATCCCATCGTCATCATCGTCAGTATCCGCACTGTTTGGTAATCCATCGTCATCAGTATCAGGATCAAGGAAATTTGGAATGCCATCTCCATCGAGGTCTCCATCATGTATTGCAGTGAAGAAAGGGTTAGGGGTGCGGCTTGCTTCAAGAGTGACGAAATCAAGTCCACCACTGTAGTCTCTGTATTCATTCAATGACCACTGGCGTTGTCCAGAATCACCAGGATAAGTGATAGTGGTAGTCACGTCGTCGTTGTATGGGTCAGTATCACTAATATCTGAAACACCATCATCATCATCATCATCATCGAAATAATCCTGTATACCATCACTGTCAAAATCACAAGGCCATTTGAATTGGTCGATGCGGCCATCGTTGTCGTCATCTTCGTCATATCGTCCAGAACCTGAGCCGTCATTATCTTCATCGGTAACTCCATCGTTGTCGTGGTCCATCGGCAACTGGTCAGATAGGTAATAACTACCCACAGCGGTATTGGTCCAAGGATGAATCGTTGTAGAAATGATGAACCGGTCAGTAGAGACATTGAATGGATCAAGGCCTGATCTATTGTAGTCGATTGGGCCTTCTAGGATACCGTCGTTGTCATCATCCATATCGTCTACGTCTAGAATACCGTCGTTATCGTGGTCATAGGGGTCAGTGGCAGCGCATCCATCGAATCGTTCCAACAGGTCATAGATTCCATCGTTATCATCATCTAGGTCATCAAGGTCCTGAATACCATCATTATCGTGGTCCTTGCCATTTGTCTCTTCCAGCAGTATTCCATGATTCTGAGGTCGTAGATCGAGTAATGAGAGGTCGTCGACCTTACCGAATGAAACCAAGGGGTCTGGATATTGTACATCGTACAGTGCAGGATGGCCATCAGGACCGTAGGTATCACCCATACCGTCGTCCCAACTTCCTTGTCCTCCCTGATCAGGAATTTGAACCTGCACTGAAAGTGGAACTCTTGCTGTTTCTGAAAGTGAATATCGGACTTCATCTGTCGTTGTTTCTGTCAAGCCTACTCCAAACCCTGCTAAGATGCTGAGCAGGAACATTGTAACCAATCCGAAGGATTTTGTTTGTTGTTGCCTGAGTCCGACTTTTTCATTCAATGTTCGTTCAATCGTCATAGTGACCTCTCCAATTCGGCTCGCCACCTCCTTACCCTATTTGAAGCGCGCTGCACATATGCGCAGATAGGTATCACGTGAGCAAATAGGTATCAATACCGTATCCTCTCGCAGTTGTCTGTATTCACAAATATGTCGAGCTTACAATCGCTCACACTGAATGGAAGAAAATGAAAAAAAAAAAAGGGGCGGCTCTCCCAGCGCCTCGACGCTGGGAAAGCCCACATACCCGTTCGTTATACTACGGGTTATTCTGAACAACCTATTCGGGTTGACCTACTCAGACTTCGAGAACGTCGATGATTCCATCATTGTCATCATCGTCGTCTAGATGGTCGTCCTGACCATCGTTGTCGTGGTCGAACTGACCGGTCATTTCGTTGCCATCGTTGGCTTCGAACCAGTCCAGCAGACCGTCGTTGTCGTCATCGGTATCAGCGAGATCCCAAAGACCATCGTTGTCGTGATCGTACCTGTACTGTCCGGTGGCGCCGTCGATTTCATCAACATCGAGGATGTTGTCGTTGTCGTCGTCGTCATCTACAGCATCGTTCAGGCCGTCATTGTCGTGGTCGCGGGAGTAATCCTCGCCGTTGGGGCCAACGTCGTTGCGGTTGTCGATACCATCGTTGTCGATATCTAGATCCACAGCATCTGCGATTCCATCATTGTCATGGTCGTAAATGTTGGTGTTTGAGTCACCATCCTGTGTTTCAGTCTCGTCGTCAATGCCATCGCCGTCGTCGTCGTTGTCCTCGTGGTCGGGGATACCGTCGTTGTCATGATCATTGGGGTTTGCATCAGCATCATCAGGAATACCGTCGTTGTCGTTATCGTTGTCGATGTCATTTGGAATGCCATCGCCATCGTTGTCGTTTTCCTGCTGATTGTCGACCTGCTGGCCTTGCTGCTGTTCGGATTGCTGGCCTTGCTGGCCTTGCTGACCGTTCTGGGTCTGACCCTGCTGTTGCTGGTTCTGACCGTTCTGGTTGTCTCCGTTCTGGTTCTGCTGGTCCTGCTGTCCCTGTTGGCCGCCTTGTTCGCCGCCTTGGTTCTGCTGTCCCTGACCATTGTCCTGCTGCTGACCTTGCTGGCCTTGGCCTTGCTGACCTTGCTGGCCCTGCTGACCTTGCTGACCCTGCTGACCTGACTGCTGACCTTGCTGGGAGCCTTGTCCTTGCTGGCCCTGCTGGCCCTGCTGGCCTTGTTGACCTTGCTGACCTTGCTGACCTTGCTGACCTTGCTGGCCCTGCTGACCGTTCTGACCTTGTCCTTGACCTTGTCCTTGACCTTG
>PVBE010210821.1_pt1 | contig 10103 bp, 9 predicted proteins | sample 1631181 | NCBI WGS metagenome assembly PVBE01 (sample SAMN08397723, study PRJNA350692) | Marine metagenome, whole genome shotgun sequencing project. | isolation source: water | place: Pacific Ocean | collected 2012-04 | reverse complement strand
TCTTCTAATCCTTTAGCAATTTTTTGGTATGAATAGGAATTAGGAAGATCATTAAAATCACCACAAACTAAAACAGGAAAAGGAGATTCTTCAATATGTTTTTTAATTACATCAACCTCAATAGCTCGTTTTTGAAAAGAATTTTTTAATCGTGATCCTATACTTAGAACACCTTCTTTTATTGCTTCTTTGTTTAAATCAGGATTCTCAATAAAAGCCAATTCCTTTTTATCAAACCAATTGGAAGCTAAATGAATATTATAAACTCTAATGGTATCTTTATCAATGATCACATCAGAAAAGATACAAGTATTGTTCATTCGCTCTCCTTTTATACTAACGGTTCCTTTATTAATTTGAGGAAATTTACTGTAAATTGCCATATGCCATTGACTCTTTTTCTGCTGTAACCCAATATGCTGAAAAGGATAATCTAATTGAGGTAATGCTTTGGGAGCATAAAAATCTTGAAGACATAGAATGTCAGATTCTAGTTCTTTAAAGAACTCAAATATTTCTTTTTTTACTCCCTCTTTCTTAATCCAATTATACGCATTAAAAAGGCGTACATTATAACTCATAATACTAAAAGTTCTTTCTATTTCTGAGTTATCATCTTCTGCATTCGCAAAAAATGTATGAATGGAATTTATTCCAATTAAAAGAACAATTAGATTTGCCCATACAGGCTTTTTCATTGCGATAATCCAATAGATTAAGAAAATAATATTAAAAAGAAGAAAAACAGGAAAAAGTAAACCAAAAAAAGCAATTGGCCAGAAAATACTAGGGCTTACAAAAGGAGCAAGATATGAAAGTAGTTGTCCTACTAGAAAGAATGAGTTTAGTAGAAACAGAATTTTGTTTATGAAGGATAAATTTTTCAAGACCTATTTCTTACCTGCTTTAAATAGAGTATCTTTCTCATCTTGAGTAAGACCTTCATAACCAGATTTTGCAATTTTATCCAGAACTTTATCAATCTTAGCCTGATTAGCAGCTTTCTCATCCAGATACTCTTGATCCGATTTATTTCTTCTATAAGCTTTTTTCAGTTTAGGTTTTCTTTTAAAATAGGTAGCTAAATAATCTATTATCTTATTAAAACTACTTGCTATATCATTCCCTTCATTAAGTTGTTTTACATACAAATAACCAAAGAAGGCTCCACCTAAATGTGCAATATGGCCACCAGAATTTCCTTTAGGGATACTCAAAATATCTAATAAAATACTAACAAGTGCTATGTGTTTTAATTTAACAATTCCAATAAGGAATAAACGAATGGAATAATTGGGAGATTTGGTAGCAATAGCCAGAATAATTGCAAGAACAGATGCAGATGCACCAATAGCTACTGAATTTTGGATTTGATTGGAAAATACAGGGAAAAGATTAAAAGAAAGCATAAAAAGAATTCCACCACTAATCCCACCTAAAACATAGGTGCTGATTAGTTTTTTATTATCATAGAAGGATAGAAAAATCTGCCCACCAAAATAAAGCCAGAGCATATTAAAAAGGAGATGAGAAAAGCTTTGATGTAGGAACATATAGCTAATAATACTCCAAGGTTTCTTAGCTAAAATATAAAAGCTAGCAGGAAGAGAAAAATAATCAGTGATTGAAATTAAAGGTATCCTAAAAAGAAAAGAAAAAACATAAAGAATTTGGACTAAAAGAAACACGCCAACATTAATATAAATGAGTTTGGTAAGAGAATTTCCGAGTTTAAAATTCTTTTTAATATCTTTAGCAATACTACTCATTTAATAAAAGGTATTTGAATTTTTACGCCAATAATTTATTAGAAAAAACCCAAATATCATACCGCCTAAGTGTGCAAAGTGTGCCACATTATCAGCTGGGTTATTACTTATTCCTGCATACAACTCTAGCAAGCCATAGATAATTACAAAGTATTTTGCTTTGATAGGAATTGCAAAATAAACATATAAAAGCGCATTTGGAAATAACATTCCGAAAGCCAGTAGTACCCCAAAAACTGCCCCGGATGCTCCAACAGTTGGTGTGTGAATTAACAGATTTAATTTTCCCATAATAGGGTGAGAATAATTTTGTCCGCTTTCTAATATTGTACTACCTTCATTTAACAGTGTTTCCAAATTTAGAACACTTATTTGAGATTGTAAACTCATAATCTCATACTGACTAACTCCTAGATGAATTGCAGCTGCCCCTAATCCTGTAATCATGTAATAAATTAGAAATTTCCTTCCTCCCCAAACATTTTCTAGAACTTTTCCAAACATCCAAAGTGCAAACATATTAAAGAAAAGATGGGTGAAATTTCCATGCATAAACAAATGAGTAACAAATTGGTGAGGCATAAAATCTGCTGATTGGAATTGATGTAGTCCAAAAAAACGATACATATCAAACCCGAGACCATCTAATGTAATAGTAGCTAAAAAAAACAATCCGTTAATAATAAGTAGATTCTTTACTACATCTGGTAAATGCCTAAAACTTCCGATTTGGTAGCTCATTTCTTAAATTGTTTAATAATGTAATTAGTATCTAAATTCATGATAACTGGTTTTCCAAAAGGGCAGATGTTCGGGTTTTTACAAGAGAACAGATTGTTTAAGAGTTGTTGCATTTCCTCATTGTTTAATCTCTTCCCTTTTGCAACAGCCATTTTCTTTGCCATTATTTTTGCGATTCTTTCACTAGATTCAAGTATTAATTCATTTTCATTCTTTTCTTGTTCCAATATTAAATCAAATATTTCTTTCAATCTTCCTTCTTTGCAATTTGATGGGGTTGCATTTATCTCAATACTATTATCTTCTTTTAAGATATCCCACTGAAATCCCATTTGATTTAGCTCCTGTTTTATTTGAGAGATGATATTAAAATCACTTTTTGAGAAACTAATTTTAAATGGAATTGCTAATCTTTGGGAAACTACTTTATTTTCAATTTGTAGAAAATATTCAAATAAGATTCTTTGATGTGCTCTTTGTTGATGTATAATATTTAATCCGTTTTCTCCCTCAAAAACAATAAATTGATTGAAAAGCTGTAAAAATTTCTTATTTTCAATTTCTTCCTTCCACTGTATATCCAATCTTTGTTGAACAACCATCTCTTTATCTTCAATAAAATTTTCCCAAGAGAAGGCTCCAGCAAGTTTTTCTTTATCAAAAGGATTATAATTAGGGTTCACTTTTACTTGAGGTTGTTTATAAGATTTCTCTTTTTCAGGTAAAATGTCAAATGAGGTTTCCTGATTAAAATCAAGAGTAGGAGCTATATTATATTTTCCTAAGGAGTACTTTATAGCGGAACGAATGATAGCATAAACAGCTTTCTCATCTTCAAACTTTATCTCTGTTTTAGTTGGATGAATGTTAATATCAATTAGTTTAGGGTCTATATCCATAAATAAGAAATAGGAAGGAAAATAATTATCTGGAATCAATCCTTCATAAGCCTTCTTGATTGCATGGTGCAGATAAGCGCTTTTGATAAATCTATTATTTACAAATAAATATTGTTCTCCCCGAGTACGTTTGCAAAATTCGGGTTTCCCTATAAAACCAGATAGATCCACTAGTGTAGTTTCTTCTTCAATAGGCACTAATTTCTGATTGCTTTTATATCCGATGACATTTACAATTCTTTGCCTTTTTTTTGATTTTCCTAAATGAAAATGTTCTACATCATTTAAATAGAGGCTCATGCTCACGTTATGATTCGAAAGGGCTATTCTGCTAAATTGTTCAATAATATGTCTTGTTTCTACTTTATCTGATTTTAAGAAATTTCTCCTAGCAGGAACATTAAAAAACAGATTTTTTATTGCAATTGATGTGCCATTTGCACAAGAACAACACTCTTGCATTTTTACCTTACTTCCCTCAATCGTAATGTGTGTTCCTAATTCATTTTCAATTTGCTTGCTTTTTAAATCAACATGAGAAATTGCTGCTATTGATGCCATAGCCTCTCCTCTAAAGCCCATAGTCTTGATGGTAAACAAATCTCTCGAATTATTAATCTTTGAGGTAGCATGACGCTCAAAACTCATTCGTGAATCTGCCTCACTCATACCACAACCATCATCAACCACTTGCAATAGAGTTTTCCCAGCGTCTTTAACATACAATTTAATATTAGTTGCTCCTGAATCTAAAGCGTTCTCTAGCATCTCTTTTACAGCAGAAGCAGGCCTTTGGATTACCTCACCAGCCGCAATTTGGTTTGCTACATGATCAGGAAGAAGTTTAATAATATTCAAATTATTTATTTTAATAAAGTAGTAAATAGGCAAGCAAAAATAAAGCAATAATGATAACAAATAATCTTTTTGAACTTTTTAGTTGTGTTTGTTTTTTACTATTCCTATTAAATAGAATTCCTTTTTGTCTTTTTCCGCTTTCTTGTATCTTCTTTAAAGCTTCTTTTCTTTCATCATAATACCTTGGTCTAAAGGAGAAAGGCTTTGCTTTAGAGATTTTTAAGAAAGATGGAAGTTTAGGTGCTTGCATTTAACAAAATTAGTGAATTATTCATTTTTAATAGAAAGAAATTCAATTATATATTGTTCATAATTGCTAAAAATGATTTTTTTTCAAGAAAGTAAAATCTTTATTTTTACCCCTGAATGAAGAAACTAGTCTACTTTACCTTTTTTCTGCTTTTTTGTTACAAACTTAGCTTTACTCAAAGTAAATGGAATTCTGTTTTTCATACTACTGAACAAAGCTGGGCAGACAGTATTTTGCAGAATCTTACTCCTGAGGAACGTATTGCTCAACTTTTTATGGTGGCTGCTTACTCTAATAAGAATAAAAAGCATAAAGAAGATATCTCCAGTTTAATAACTAAATATAAAATTGGAGGTTTGATGTTTTTGCAAGGGAGTCCTTCAAATCAGGCACAATTAACCAATCATTTTCAATCTATTAGTAGAATACCACTTATGATTGCGCAAGATGCAGAATGGGGTTTAGCTATGCGATTAGATTCAGTAGAGCCTTTTCCTTGGCAGATGACTTTAGGAGCCATTCAAGAAGAAAATCTGGTTTATCAAATGGGAGAACAGATTGCGAATCAGTGTAAGTTATTAGGGGTAAATATCAATTTCGCTCCTGTTACAGATATCAATAATAATCCTAACAATCCAATTATAGGTAATCGGTCTTTTGGTGAGGATAAGCAGAATGTTTCTCGTTTATCTGCTGCCTATATGAATGGTTTGCAAGAGAATGGAGTTTTGGCTTGCGCAAAACATTTTCCAGGACACGGTGATACGGATACTGATTCTCATAAAACACTTCCAGTAATTAGACATAGTAAATACAGATTAAATAAGACGGAGATAGTTCCTTTTAAGCATTTAATAACTAAGGGATTAGGAAGTGTGATGGTTGCTCATTTAAGGATACCAGCGATTGATGTGACGGAGAACCTAGCCTCTTCATTATCTGAAAAAGTAGTAGAAGATATTTTGCAGAAAGAACTTGGGTTTCAAGGACTTATTTTTACAGATGCCCTAAATATGAAAGGAGTAAGTGAATTTTTTGAAGCAGGAGAATTGGATGTAAAAGCACTTTTGGCAGGTAATGATGTTTTACTTATGTCAGAGGATGTGCCGATAGCCATTGATAAAATAAAAGAGGCAATTAAGAGCAAAAAAATTTCACAAAAAGAAATAGATAGAAGATGCAAAAAAATATTGCTTGCAAAAAAATGGATGGGTTTAGATAGTATAAAGCAGATTGACTGCAGAAACTTAGTTGAAAGAATTAATAATTCTGAAGTTGAGTTTGTAAATAGAAAGCTGATAGAAAATTCCTTAACTCTACTCCAGAATTATGATAAACTCTTACCGCTAGATTACTTAGATACACTTAAAATAGCGAGCGTAAGTATTGGTGAGAACTCAGAATATTTTACATCTATGCTTTCCAATTATGCTTCAATTCGGCATTTTACAATTGACAAAAATCCAGACTCAAAATCACGAAAAGATATGTTGGATCAGTTAGCAGAATATAATCTAGTAATTGCTAGCGTTCATCAATCTAATGAAAACCCTTGGAAAAAACACAAAATTGAAAGAAATACAGACTTGTTCTTACAAACTTTGTCAGTACAATCAAAAGTAATAGTTACTTTATTCTCTAATCCTTATAGCATAAACGATTTTTTATTCACCAACAATTTTGATGGCTTTATTTTAGCTTATCAAAATAGCAGAACGGCACAAGAACTTGCTGCTCAATCTATTTTTGGTGGGATTAGATTAAGTGGAAGATTACCTGTTTCTACTCATCATTACAAACTTAATTTAGGATTACAAACAAAGGATATTCGCATGAAATATACTATTGCAGAAGAGGCAGAGGTTAATGAGGAATTGCTTTTAAAGATTGATAGTTTAGCTGAGAATGCAATAAAAGAGAAAGCAACACCCGGTTGTCAGATTGTTATTGCAAAAGAGGGAAAGGTGTTTTTTCAAAAATCTTATGGCTATCATACTTATGCTAAGAAAAATAAAGTGAAGAATACAGATTTATACGATTTAGCTTCTATTACTAAGATTGCTGCTACCGTGCCTATGCTTATGCATATGCAAGATGAGGGAGAGTTTGGTTTAGGTTACAAATTAGGCAAACTAAACGAAAGACTTTACTACACGGATAAAGGGCATTTGAGGGTTAGAGATATTTTAGCACATCAAGCAGGTTTGCAAGCATGGATCCCATTTTACAAGAAGACAATTAATGAAGATAATACTTTTCGTGACACCTTATATAGTACGTTTATTTCAGAGGAATACCCTATAAAAGTTGCTGAAGATTTGTATTTACATTTTTCGTATCCGGATAGTATTCTACTTCAAATTGCTGAGAGTGAATTGTTAGAGGAAAAAGAATATCTATATTCAGATTTGGGCTACTATTTATTTAAAGAGATTATTGAAAGAAGATATAATATACCTCTCAATTTATTAGTGCAAGAAAATTTCTATAGATCCCTTGGATTAGCTACAATGGGTTATCTTCCAAAAGAAAGATTTGAAAAAGATAGAATTATTCCAACAGAAAAAGATAATTATTTCAGAGATCAATTACTAGTAGGTGATGTGCATGATATGGGAGCAGCTATGCAAGGTGGTGTTGGGGGACATGCTGGGCTTTTTTCCAACGCTAATGATTTGGCTATCTTGATGCAAATGTATTTGGAAAAAGGCACTTATGCTGGAAAAGAATATTTTAAATCATCTACTATTAAAGAATATACAAGATGTCAATTTTGCAAAAAGAATAATAGAAGAGGAGCTGGATTTGATAAACCTGCTTTGCCAGAGCAAGAAGGAGGTCCGACCTGTGAGTGTGTTTCTTATCTTAGTTTTGGACATTCTGGTTTTACAGGAACTCTAGCTTGGGCTGACCCTGAAACGGGAATTGTTTTTGTATTTTTATCCAACAGAATACATCCTTTATCAGATAACACTAAACTTCTAGATATGGATGTAAGAACTAATATAATGCAAGTTATTTTTGATGCAATTGAAAAATAATAAATACAAAATAGGAATTGTATGTTATCCAACTTATGGAGGGAGTGGAGTTGTAGCCACTGAACTAGGCATGGCTCTTGCCGAAAAAGATCATGAGGTACATTTCATTTCATACAGTCAACCTTTCCGTTTAGATGTATTCTCTGATAAAATTAATTTTCATGAGGTAAGTGTTTCTGATTATCCTTTGTTTGATTTCATTCCTTATGAGCATAATTTGACAGCTAAATTGGTAGATGTAGTTCTGTACGAGAAACTGGATCTATTGCATGTACATTATGCTATTCCACATGCTTTTGCTGCTCTTTCTGCAAAGCAGATACTGTCATCAAAAGGAATTAAGCTTCCGGTAGTTACCACACTGCATGGAACGGATATAACATTACTGGGTAAAGATAAATCCTTTCAGTCTGTAATTGAATATGCAATCAATAATTCAGATGTGGTTACGGCTGTTTCTAAGAGTTTGAAAAATGAAACTATGGAATCGTTTGACATCCAAAGAGAAATTCAAGTAATTCCTAATTTTATTGATTCCAAACTTTACAAAAATAAATCGGATCAAGAATTAAGAAGAAGTTTTGCGAAGGATTCTGAGAAGATTATTATTCATATCTCTAACTTCAGAAAAGTAAAAAGAGTGCAAGATGTACTAAAAGTATTTGCAAAAATAAAAGAGAAAATACCTTCCAAGTTATTGTTAATTGGAGATGGATCAGAAAGATTAAAAATGGAGCAGTTATCTAGAGATATGAATTTGTGCGATCACATTCGTTTTATTGGAAAACTAAAAGCTGTGGAAAAGATACTTTCAGTATCTGACTTATTCCTATTACCCTCTGAGACGGAAAGTTTTGGATTAGTTGCTTTGGAAGCAATGGCTTGTAAAGTAGCAGTTATCTCTTCTAATTCTGGAGGATTGTCAGAGGTAAATAAAGATGGGGAAACAGGGTTCCTGCTAGATGTAAATGATATAGAAGGTATGGCAGAAAAAGCATTGTATTTACTTGAAGATGAAGAAATGTTACAGCAATTTAAAATGTGTGCTTACAAGCATTCTATTCATTTTGATTTACCAAATATCTTACCTTTGTATGAGAGAATCTATGAAGATCTAAGCCATAAAAAGTAATGAAGAAAATAGGATTAACAGGAGGAATTGGAGCAGGGAAGACCTTTATTGCAGAGATCTTTCAGAAGCTGGGGTATACTATTTTCTCTTCTGATTATTACGCAAAAAAGTGCATGCAAGAATCAGATGAGTTAAAAACCCAAATTTGTAAAGTATTTGGTAATGAAATCTATGAAAAAGGGAGACTTCAAAAAAAGAAATTAGCCAATATCGTTTTTTTGGACTCTAAGAAGTTGCAGGAGTTAAATAATTTGGTTCATCCTTTTGTGCATATTGCTTTTGATGAGTGGTTGATAAAACAAGATTCAGAATATGTAATAAAGGAAGCAGCTATATTGTTTGAAGGGGGTGCAAACAAAGGGCTTGATGCAGTTATTTGTGTTTCTTCTCCAATAGAGCTTAGAATAAAAAGAGTAATGGAAAGAGACAAATGCAGTAGAGAAAGAGTAATGAAAAGAATGGCTATGCAAATGCCACAAGAAACAAAAGAGAAATTATCTGATTTTGTAATTGTAAATACAGAGAATGAGAAAATCTTGACTCAAATACTTAGCATTTGCAAAAAAATAGAGTTGCTTTAAGAGATAATCCACTGAATAATAAAGTACAAAATAGTTAAATCAATAAAAAGAAGTATGCCAAAAAGGGTAGGATTAGCATCATAAAGTTCTTTTAATTTTCCCCAAATATCTTTCATTGTTAATCTATCGTTTTTAAAAAGCCCGAATAGCACGCACATAAAGATCTTCATTCTTATATGCATCCCCCCCATCTGGATTAGGGCTAGTTACATAGAAACCTTCGATTAAGGCTCCAATACCATACTCTGTAGAACTCCAATAGTTGTAATCAGCAAAACTGCCAATATTGCCTAAGCCTAAGACATCTCCCTTACCAATATTAAAACGCATTTCTTGACATTCACCTTTTGAAGGAAGAAACCAGTCACTGTATCCTCCAAGAGTTAAATTCGCACAAATATCTGCAGCTATTCCTGATTGAGAGCAACCATTTAATATATCAATTGTGTTTTGATTACCTGTTCCAATACCTGATCCGTCTGCTCCTGAAATGGCAGTTCCATAACAACCCCATTCAGCACCAGTAGATTGGTCTGAAGGTGCTGCAATTAAGCCTCCTCCATTTCCATCCAAGTAAAATATAATACCACCTTGATAAGTATCACCTATTGCTAAATTAGTGTTATTGCCTGTGTTAGTAGGCTCTTCCTCTTCTTTCTTGCAGGTTATAAATAAAAGCGGTAAGCAAAGTAATATAAGTAGTAGTCTTTTCATAATATTAATTTATTCAAACATAATAAAAATTTATTTCTTTTCTAAAATAACAATGTTTTCTGCATGGTGGGTTTGAGGAAACATATCCACTGTTTGTATTTCTGTTATTTTATACATA
>PVBE011533268.1_pt1 | contig 10105 bp, 11 predicted proteins | sample 1631181 | NCBI WGS metagenome assembly PVBE01 (sample SAMN08397723, study PRJNA350692) | Marine metagenome, whole genome shotgun sequencing project. | isolation source: water | place: Pacific Ocean | collected 2012-04 | reverse complement strand
GATATTGTGAGGAGGAGCGACGCCAAAGACGGTACCGTTCCGCCCGAACCCGTAGGGCCGATGGAGGTTGCCCCTCATGAACGCTCAACATCGGTTTAAAGCACACACACCACAGTGGACGTCACCCCTCAGTCCGCTCGCAACCTCCTTCGGAGATAGTGACGTTATCTCTGGCGGGGACCACTAGATGAGTGCACAGACGACGCTGCGTGCAGCCGACGAGCGGATCGATTGGATCGGCTCGATTCCTTTTTTTCTCGTTCACCTGACTCCGCTGCTGGCCATCTGGACGGGATTTCGAACAAGCGACGTCGTGCTATGCGTTGCCTTGTACTTTATCCGAATGTTCTTCATTTCGGCGGGATACCACCGATACTTCGCACACCGCGGATACAAGATGGGTCGGGTGATGCAGTTCCTCATGGCCGCGGGTGGCTCGACCGCTGCGCAGAAGGGTGTTCTCTGGTGGGCTGGATACCATCGACATCATCATTGGTACTCCGACCAGCCCGGGGACATCCATTCGCCCAGGGATGGCTTCTTCTGGAGTCATGTGGGTTGGGTCCTGTGTCCGAAGTACGGCAGAACGCCCGTGGAACTGATCAAGGATTTTGCGAAGTACCCCGAACTCCGATGGCTCAACAAGTATCACCTGGTTCCACCGGTTCTGCTGGCGGCAGGCTGTTATCTCTGGGGAGGAGCCAGTGCGCTTGTGGTAGGTTTCCTCCTTTCCACCGTCGTGCTTTTTCACGGAACGTTTACCGTGAACTCGCTTACCCACCTGTTTGGGAGTCGACGTTATGAGACGGCCGACACCAGCCGGAACTCTTTCATCATCTCGTTGTGGACCGGCGGAGAGGGTTGGCACAACAACCACCACCATTACGAGACGACGGCGAACAACGGCTTTTTCTGGTGGGAGTTCGACAGCAGCTACTACGCGCTGAAGATCTTGAGCTGGTTCGGGCTCGTGCGTGACCTGAGGTTGCCACCTAGATTCGTCCTCGAAGGGAGGCGAGCCACCGTTGAGGATTACAGGGTGGAGCCCAAGGCCCTGTGGGAAGAAGCCCAGGAAGAAGCTGTCGTTTCATCGGAATTGTCTGCTCAGGACTAGTGGTCTTGTGGCCGCTTCGCACTCGGTACACTGAATGTCAAAAACCGTAAAGATTGTGGTTCCCCTCGTAGTGGGGGCCCTGTTCGTCGCCTACCTGGTCTATTCGTCGCTGAGCCTGGATCAGGCAACATGCGAAGTCTGCATGGAATTCGGCGGACGAGTGGAGTGTCGAAGGGCGTCCGGAACCAGTAACGAGGAAGCGACCCAGACGGCGATCAACAATGCATGTGCGTTGCTGACGAGTGGACGCGACCAGAGCATCGCCTGTTCCAGAACGCCACCCCGGAGTGTGACGTGCGAGGAACCGTAGGAGGTTGCTAGGGGACCAGACGCGTGGTCCCGGGGTAGAGAGTTGGCCTCTGGAATTGGGGGTCTCGGGAAGTCCGTTTGTTCATTTCATTAACTCGGCGTGAATTCCATTCCACCAGCGGGTGTGTGTCCAACTTTCCGATCTTTTTCTTCTCGAAATCTCTGTTTGAACCGGTGATCTTCCATCCTTTCTTTACCTTGACCACCGGGCCGACGCGGAGTTCTCCTTTCAGGACAGATACTCCGTCACTCTGGACCAGATAAAGGCCGCTCTTCCTAATATGGGTTTCGAGATCGCCGACGCGCACACTGATCGGCATCTTCTTGTCGATGCGATTCACGTCGATGATCGCTGCGCCCTTTGTGAGACGGACCGCAATCTTGTCGAGGCTTTCACATTCCAGCACGATCTCCGAATCGCTTCGCATGCGCAGATAGGAATCAGGGCCCAACAGGGTTTCAACCCGACTGTCAGTTCCGGTCGTCAACGGGTTCCCTTCGCCGATGTGGCCATTGACGGTGAGGTTGACCCACCCGTGCGACAGGGTGACCATGCCAGCCTTCGCCGAAATGAGGGCGTGCTGGAGCAGCATCAAGAGAACGAGGGTTTTCATCGCCGGCATTGTACTCTGTATCCAGTCTCGTTTGAAGGATCAGGGTGGAATTTCTTGATGCGGGCGGGCAAACCTCTCTAACCGAAGGTCGTCACATACCTTCTGGGGAATCGTTCGTCGAAGAGTACGGAGGTGTTATGAAAGCTATTGTGCTGTCTTTTCTGCTTGTGGCCCTGCCGACGGGCGAAGTTAGGGCTCAATCTTCGGAGTCGGATTCTCGACCGGTCCTGACGGTCAGCGGATCGGCCCAGGTTCGCGTGACGCCGGATCTGGCGACGGTTCGGCTCGGAGTTGTCCAGCAGGCCACCACGGCCGGTTCAGCCCAGGACGATGTCAACGGAGTCGCCGGTCGGATGCTTGATGCCTTTGGCGCGGCAGGCGTCCAGGAGCGTCACATCCAGACATCTCGTCTCACCCTGACGCCAATTTACTCCAGGCAGCGTCCGGGCGAGACAGACCCCCGCATCATTGCATATCGGGCTGCCAACACCGTTACGGTGCGCGTGGAGGATCTGGATCTGCTAGGCGCTGTCATCGATGCCGGTCTCGGGGCCGGCGCAAACCAACTGCAGGGTGTGACCTTCGGTTTGATGGATGATCTCCCTGCCCGTGAGAGCGCTCTCGCCGAGGCAATCGGAGAAGCCCGGCGAAAAGCCCAGGTCATGGCCGAAGCGCTCGGCGTTCGTCTCCTGGCGGTTCTGTCCGTGAGCGAAGGCGGCGTTTCTATTCAGCGCCCGATGATGGAAGGCCGGATGATGGCGATGCAGGAAGCAGTTGCCACACCGGTGTCTGCTGGAGAAATGACGGTTTCGGCGAATGTATCGATCCGGTACACGATCGCACCGAACTGATTTCCATTGTGGCTGCGCCTGACTGATACCGTACCGCGTTGGATCGATCCGGATTTTCAACACGAAGACACGAAGTAATACAAAGAAACAACTTCGTTCTTCGTGTCCTTCGTGTCTTCGTGTTGAAAAAAATCCAGCGGGAATCGAAATGATACAGTTGCGGGTGGTCAACGGTAAGCTACTTTCCCACTGACTTCCCCAACCCCCTCAACACCGACCGGGCGGCGTGATACCCGCACATCCCGTGAACTCCGCCTCCCGGTGGAGTCGATGACGAGCACAGGTACAAGTTTCCGGCTGCGGTGTGATACGGGTCGAGGCTTGCGAGCGGACGGAAGAACTGCTGCCCGAGGTCCTGCATTCCACCGTTGATGTCACCCCCGACGTAGTTTTCGTTGTGATGCTCCATCTCGGTGGAGTTCATTCGGCTGCGTTCGATGATCGTGTCGCGAAAGCCCGGCGCAAATCGCTCGATCTGAGATTCGATGGCCTCCGTCATGTCGGTTTCCGAGCCGTTGGGCACATGGCAATATGCCCAGCAGGTATGTTTTCCTGCCGGTGCCCGGCTCGGATCAAAGAGACTTTGCTGTGCAACCAGTACAAACGGTCTCTCAGCAATCCGGCCCTTTCCCACGTCCCGCTCGGCGCTTGCGATTTCTTCCCAACTGCCTCCCAGGTGCAGAGTTCCCGCCCGGCTGCATGCTTCCGACTTCCAGGGGACGGGCTCGGAGAGGGCCCAATCCATTTTGAAGATGCCCGGTCCGTACCTGTACCTTTCCAGGCGCGTTCGATAGCGTTTCGGCAAATGGGATCCGGCGATTCGAATTAGTTGGCGGGGCGTGACATCGAACAGGATGGCGCGGGATTCAGGCAGTTGTTCCAGTTTTTCGATTCGGGAACCTGTCTCAATAGCTCCTCCCAGAGAACCGAAGTACGCTGCCAGAGCGTCGGAAATTGTCTGTGCTCCACCTGCCGGTATCGGCCAGCCCGGAGCATGGCCCAGCATCATGAGGACCAGTCCGAAAGCCGCTGTTCCGCGTCGCTCGAGTGGCAGCATTCCGTGAGCTGCCGATCCGGCGAAGAGCGCCCTGGCACGGTCCCCATCGAATACGTTCAGGATCAAACCTTTCGCGGACCAAAGAGCGCGTGGGCCAAACCGCAGGGTGGCCCAGTGACGGGGAATTCGAAGCGGTCCTAGGATGTCGTCGAGAATCGAATCGCAGCCGTCTACGAGAGGATCCATCAACCGGGAGTACGCCTTGCCGTCAGGAGGAATTGTTGCCGCGGTGGCGGCAGTGGATCGCTCGATCAACGCTGCGGTTCCATCGTCGAATGGATGTGCCAATGCCGCATCGGGATAGATCCATTCGAGCCCGTGGGGCTCCAGCGGCAAGCTCTTGAAGAAGGGAGAAGCGACCCCCAGTGGGTGAATGGCAGAACAGACGTCGTGAACGAAGCCCGGCAGCGTGAGAGCTTCCGATCTTGCTCCACCGCCGATCTTGTCCTGTGCTTCAAACACCTTGACCGATAGCCCGGCGCGGGCAAGTTCAATGGCCGCAGCCAGGCCGTTTGGCCCGGCTCCGACAACAACGGCGTCGTACCTACCCATGACGAATCATTCCCATGGAAGACGGAGAGTACCCGGGGCCCCAAGTATCAACCCGCTCCAGTTCGTCCTGGACCGTCACTATCGAGATGAAAGGAACTCAAACAGGAGGTTTGCAGCAAGGAGAGCGGTGACTTGACCGGGGCCGTCGTAGAGGGGCGTGACCTCTACCAGGTCGAGTCCAACAACATCGATACCCTTGAGTGCCCGCACAAACGTGACGGCCTCATAGCTGTCCAGTCCACCGACTTCGGGTGTGCCCGTTCCTGGCGCAAACGCCGGGTCGACGCAGTCGATGTCAAACGACACATACATCTTTCCACTCGCTCGCTGGTTCATCTCCTCGGCGACCGCACGGACACCGCGCTCGCGCACCTCGTCGATCGTGATCCAGCGTATGCCATGCTCCTTGTGAAAGTCGAAGTCGTCGGAACCGAACAGGGGACCTCGAATTCCGATCTGGGTCATCCGGTGCGTGTCCACAAGTCCCTCTTCCACGGCACGTCGAAACGGCGTGCCGTGGAAATACTTGCCTCCGAAATATTCGTCCCAGGTGTCGGGATGTGCGTCGAAATGGATCAGTCCTACCGGCCCATGTTTCTTCGCGATCGAGCGCAGGATCGGAAGCGTGATCGAATGATCTCCTCCCACCGACACGGGCATCGTCGCCGTATCGCGGATCCGTGTGATACCGGCCTCGCTCAACTCGTAGGTCTTATCGATGCTGTTAGGCGCCGTGTCGATGTCGCCACAGTCCGCAACGTTGTTCCTGTCGAAGGGGTAGGTTTTCTGCGGACCGCTATATGGCCGGATCAGGGAGGATTGCTCCCGGATTTCCCTGGGCCCGAATCGGGCTCCGGGCCGGTACGAAGCCCCTCCGTCATAGGCGATACCGATCAATGCGATATCCACATCCGTCAGATCCACGACATGGGGCAACCGCATGAAAGTGGCCGGATGAGAGAACCGCGGCGACTGCATCGAGTCCCTGGGCTGATACTTGCCTTTGTCCATCGGAGCTTGAATCTTATCACTATCTCTGTGCTTTCACCTGCCGGTTGCCGAGCGAGACCCTTTCAAGTAATCTCGGTCGATGAAAGTCATCGTGATTACCGGTGCATCGTCGGGAATCGGCCGCCAGACAGCGCTTGCTTTGGCTTCAAGCGATGTGCAACTGGTCCTGGCGGCCCGGCGCCGTGGGCTTCTCGAAGAGTTGCAGGCCGAGATCGTGGGTCGCGGGGGCCATGCCGCAATCAACGTTACGGATCTTCGCGTCCGTGAAGACATTGAACGCCTGGGTGCTGTCTGTAACAGGGAGTACGGGCGAATCGACGTCCTGATCAATAATGCCGGCTTCGGCTATTTCGGGACCGTCGAACACATGGCTCCCGAGTTGATGGATGAGATCCTGGCGGTGAACTTCATCGCGCCCGTGATCGCGATTCAGGCCGTTCTGCCGATCATGCGGGCGCAGCGATCGGGTCACATCATCAATGTCTCATCGGTGGCCGGCCGGCGTGGGCTTCCGCTTTCGGGCATATATTCCGCGACCAAGTTCGCACTCAACGGGATAAGTGAAGCGATGCGAGTCGAGCTGAGGGATGCCGGCATCCATATCAGCGTCGTCTATCCGGTGGCGACCGCGACGCCCTTTTTCGATGTCGTTCAGAAGGGTGATGTCGACGGCCGATTCAAGCCTGTCGGATATGTTCAACCGGCGGAAAAGGTCGCCAACTGCATCGTTCGCTGCATCCGCAGGCCGCGCTCGGAGGTCTATCCATACTGGCCTGGCCGCTTGCTGGTTTGGGCGAACGCGTTCGTACCGTCACTGATCGACCGGGCGATGCTGCCCTATTTCAGGGAAAGAGTGAAGGCGCGGCGGAAGTGAGACTTCGGTTAGCGGCGACCCAGAAAACGTACCTCGCACTTACTGCATCGGTAAGCCCGCCAGAAGACCAGGAAGCGTTCCATTCTCCGGCGCCTGGAACGGCGCGCGGTTTCACCGCACTGGGGACAAAGGCTCCCGGAACTTCGTTTTTTTTGAGGGGGGCTGCCTTTCGACAACCAGACAGGGCCGGTCATGACCTTGTCGCACTTCAGACAGCGAAACGGTCGCTGGAGCACGAAAGACACGGCATAGTCTGACGCGAGTCGTCTCGGTTCAGGAGTCCAGTGAGTGTTATTGCAACGGGGACAATGCATGGTGTCGGATCGGACTCAGCAACAGATTTGAAGTCGTCCTTCCTTTGGAATGATCGATTCTTCCCGTGTAGTGTATCACCGGCGGTATGTGGCGGAACTCAGGAGGGTCACGTTACGAACGCCGTCGGGCCCCAGGCCTCGCTCTGCTACTCTCCTCGTGCCTCGGACTGTAGCATCAGGCTTCGTGCTCTTCGCGTCTTCGCGGTGAAGGCCTATCCCGCCTTACGCTCCTGCCACTCTTCGTACCAGGCCATCTGGATCGCTTCCAGCTTCTTCTCGTTGGATGACGTTCCCTCGTCGTCGAAGTTTTCCGTTTCCAACGTCCAGCGGTGAAGGTCGGTGAATCGTACCGTCAGCGGATCAGTTTCCGGAAAGCGGTCAGAGAGAGAGATGGCGATGTCTTCGGAGTCAATCCAGGTTATCTTTCGGGTCATTGGATTTCCTTGACGCGTTTGTTCTTGATCGCCTTGCCGATGGCGGCGGTCATGATCAGTTCCGCCAGCTTCATCGTGGCTTCATTGAGCGCTTCGATCGCATCGCGGATAGCCTGGTGGTCTTCCTTCCCGGTGGATTCCTTCAGTTGTTGGATCGCATCGTCGATCCGTTTCCTGTCTCCATCGGATAATCCAGCCCACTCCTCTTCGCCCGTGGAGCGCTCGCAGGCTTCCAGAACGGTCTGCGCCTCGTTGCGGGCTTCGATCACAAGCCGGGCTTCAATGTCGTCCTCCGCATGCTCGAAGGAGTCGAGGATCATCGTTTCCACTTGCTCGTCGTTCAATCCATACGTCGGCTTCACGTCGATGGACTGATACTTGCCGGTTCGAAGCTCCCGGGCAGACACATGCAGGATGCCGTCGGCATCTATCAGGAATGTGACTTCGATTCGCGGCAGACCTGCGGGCATTGGCGGTATGTCCCGAAGGTCGAATTCAGCCAGGCTTCGACAATCTCCGGTCAACTCCCGTTCGCCCTGAAGCACGTGAATCATCACGCTGGTCTGTCCTTCGACGTACGTCGTAAATGACTCGGTAGCAGTTGCCGGGATCGTCGAGTTCCTTGGTATGATTTTCGACACCACCCCACCCATCGTTTCGATACCGAGCGACAGGGGTGTGACGTCGAGCAACAGCGTGTCGCGGCGGGCTCCGGAGAGAATGTCTGCCTGCACCGCTGCTCCGAGCGCCACGACCTCGTCCGGATTCAGTTCGGTATGGGGAACCCGACCGAAGAACTCTTCCACACGCTGCCGAACAAGCGGGATGCGGGTCGACCCGCCTACCATGACGACTTCGTCGATCTCGCCCGGACCCAGTCCCGCGTCCTTCACGGCCTGGCGACAGGGAACCAGCGTGCGTTCAACGATCGGTTCAATCAGACGATCGAACTCATCGCGGGTGATCGTTCGTGTGTAGTTGAATTCGGAAAGTACGATGTCGGCTTCTTTGCCATTGGACAGGTCCTCTTTTGCCTGTCTCACGGCCAGGCGGACAGACTGAAGCGCATGTGTGTCGGGCTGTTCCTTCAGATTATCGAGCACCGATCGGATCAGTGCGATGTCGATGTCGTCGCCCCCCAGGTGCGTGTCGCCACTGGTCGACAGGACTTCAAAAATCCCGTCGCCCAGCTTCAGTATCGAAATGTCGAAAGTCCCGCCGCCGAAATCATACACCGCGATTACGCCCTGTGTGCGCTCCTGCAAGCCATACGCCAGTGACGCCGCCGTCGGTTCGTTCACAATCCGCAGTACATTGAGTCCTGCGATTCGTCCAGCATCCTTCGTCGCCTGCCGCTGCGAGTCGTTGAAGTACGCGGGGACTGTGATCACGGCGCTGGTGATCTCTTCGCCGAGAGCCGTTTCGGCATTTCGTTTCAGGTCTCGCAAGATGAGTGCCGACAGTTCCGGCGGCGTGTAGTCCCGTCCACGGATTTTGATGCGGATGATGTGCTCGCTTTCCGAGGAAGCTTCGAAGGGGAGCAGGGAGAGATCGTCTCGAACTTCGTCGAGCCCTTTTCCCATAAAGCGTTTGATAGAGAAGACGGTGTGTTTCGGGTCATCCGTAATCTTGTCGTAGGCATCATTGCCGACCAGCACTTCGTCGTCTTCGCCGAAATGGGTTACCGAGGGGACCATGGCTCGGCCTTTGGAGTCCGGAAGGATCCGCGGCAGATCGTTCTCCACGATCGCCGCCAGGCTGTTGGTTGTGCCGAGGTCGATTCCAATTATTCGGGGCATTATTGCGATACCTCTTCTTCGATATCTCGTTCCAGGTTTCGGATGTATGAAGACTGCGAAATAATGTCGATCAGCTTTGACAGCTGCTGCCGGCGCTTTTCTTCGGAATCAGGTTTGGACACCAGCTGGTCCCATTCCGTGAATGCCTGTTCGAGCTGGCGATCGTAAAAGTTCCTCTTGTCGCTGATCTGCCGCTGAAAATCGCGAAGGTCGTCCATCATCGCCTGAACGTCCCCTCCGGATTTCCGGGTCGAACGAATCCGATCCAATTCCTCATTGATCTCAAAGACCTCCATCAAGAGGGATTGAGGTACCCTGCTGCGGTCGATGGAGAGGCCCTGGGTTTGGATCAGGTATTCGGCACGGGCGGTCGGATTCTTCAGCGTACGGTAAGCGTCGTTGAGGAGTGCGGTCATTGCTAACGCGTCTTGCCGTTCCCCTTCGGGGCGATCGGTGTGGTAGTCGGGATGATGCTTTCGGCTCAAATCATGGAATTTTCGTTCGAGTCCTTTGAGATCGAGGTTGAGGATGGGTTCCATGTCGAATACTTCGAAGTAGTTCATCAGACAAAAAGGGCTCAAAAAATAAGGGTCGTTTCGACAACGACCCTGGATGATATCCTGCTCGGCAATTACGACGTCTCAGATGGAAAAAGAATCGCCGCAGCCGCAGGTTTTCTTTGCGTTTGGGTTCATGAACGCGAAGCCCTTTCCCATCAAGCCATCGTCAAAATCCAACACCGTGTTGTTCAGATAAATATAGCTTTTCAGGTCGCAAAAGAGCTTGATGTCTTCTCTCTCGAAGACCTTGTCGCCCCTCCGCGCTTCTGATTCGAATCCGAGGTTGTAAGAGAGCCCGGAGCAGCCACCGCCTTTGATGCCGACACGCAGGCCCCCCGCCGCGATTCCTTCCTTATCGAGAAGCCTCTTGATTTCTCCGACGGCCCGATCTGTAATCTCAATTGCCACTGGTCTAACTCCTGGCTATTCCGACGGTCCGTCTCCGTTCCCTCGATGCTTGTCCTTCCAGTCGTCGACTGCTGCCTTGATAGCGTCTTCCGCCAGCACGGAGCAGTGAATCTTCACAGGTGGGAGGCTGAGTTCGCGCACGATATCGGTGTTCTTGATCGTCAGCGCTTCGTCCAGGGTTTTTCCCTTGACCCATTCGGTCGCCAGG
>PVBE010608326.1_pt1 | contig 10105 bp, 7 predicted proteins | sample 1631181 | NCBI WGS metagenome assembly PVBE01 (sample SAMN08397723, study PRJNA350692) | Marine metagenome, whole genome shotgun sequencing project. | isolation source: water | place: Pacific Ocean | collected 2012-04 | reverse complement strand
TCGATTCACCCATCGGGTGAGCCATATCAACACCCCAAATCCACCTATAACGTCATGATTCTTATACCAGAATCCGGGCGTGCAGTCGTCAAATCACAAAGTCATCTGGGCAATGCGGGATTATAGGCCATCGCGACCGGATCTGTCTTCGATGCCGGGGAGGCGCCTTACCTGCCTCGCGCGGATCGGTCCCAGCCGTCGCGAATCGAGGGGTCTGTGCCGTGGGAGAAAAAAGTCGTTGGGGGATGGCGCGCGCGATCAGCGCTGGGTGCGCCCGCGCTACAGCTTCTAGCCGTATACGCCGTGGCGGCTGCCGATGCGCACCGTGCCGTAGACCCGCCGGTCCTTGGCCCGCGCGAACGCGCTTTCAAGTCTCGCCTCGCGGCGGCGGGATTTGCGTGCGCGCCGCATCATGTAGAGGGCGACGACGAACAACACCATTGCCAATGTGGCTGAGATCGCGGTCACGGCGATATAAATCACGGGTCGCTCCGGCTTTCATGTTCTATACGAAAGGCATGGAACGCATCGTGGTTAACGCGAATTAAGATTGGGTTAAGCAGCGCCGAGATTGCGGCCAAAACCGGGTTTTCGCGGACAAGCGACGTAGCTAGAATTCGATCATCTCGACATGGGGAAATAAATTGAACGACAAAACACCAACCGCGCCGAACTCATTGCCAATACCCCTGGTCCACGGAAGCGCCGGGCGGCGTGGCCCATGAAGGTCGGCGCCATGCTGGGCGGGTTCGCAAGCCGCCATCCGGACAAGCCCGCCATCATCTTCGAAAACGAGGTGATGACATTCGAGACGCTCGACCGGCGGAGCGACCGGATGGCCAACGCGCTGCGCAATCGCGGCCTCGCGGTCGGCGACCGGGTGGTGCTCTATGTCGGCAACTCCCTCGCCCTGGTCGAGGCGGCGGTCGGCGTCTGGAAGGCCGGCGGCGTGGTGGTGCCGGCCAGCATCTGGCTGACCGGCGCCGAGCTCCGCTTCATGGTCGAAGACTGCCGGCCGTTCGCCATCGTGTTCGGGCCCGATCAGGCCGACGCCGTCGCCGAAGCGGGCGTCGCCGCGCCGCTTTCGGTGTTCATCGGCGAGGACGCGCCGGCCAGTTGCATCGGCGTCGAGACGCTTGCCGAGAGCGGCGCGGACGGTCCGCCGCCGGCGCTCGAGCCGCAGCCCGACGACGCGATGATCTCCTATACCTCGGGCACCACCGGCCGGCCCAAGGGCGCCATCATCACCCACGCCAACCTGACCGTGCAGGCGCTTCTGACCGGCAACGCCTGGGGGTTCCGGCGCGAGGATGTTCACCTCGTCACCACGCCGGTCGCGCATCGGACCGGGCTGTCGCGGCTGATGTCGTGCATGTGCCATGGCTCGACCGTGGTCGTGCTCGCGCGTTTCGAAGCCGAAGCCGCGTTCGCCGCCATCGCGCGGCACCGGGTGACCGTGTTCGGCGCCGTGCCGACGGTGGTGCGCCGGCTGCTCGACGCGCTCGAGCCGGGCGACGACCGGTGCGATAGTGTCAGGCTCCTGATGGCGACCGGCGAGGCGTTCCCGGTCCCGCTCAAGAAGCGCCTCGCCGAACGGCTGCCCAATATCGGGCTCTACAGCTTCTACGCCCTGACCGAGGCGGGCGCCCCGGCGTCGCTCGGGCCGGCCGAACAGTCGGCCCATCCGGGCTCGGTCGGCAGGGTCACGCCGGGCATGGAAGTCCGGACCGTCACGCCCGACGGCGACCCGGCCGCGACCGGTGAGACCGGCGAGGTCCAGGTACGCAGCGGCGAGCCCGGCCGGCTGGTCATGATGCGGGGCTACTACAATCTTCCCGACGAGACCCGGGCCGCCTTCGACGGCGACTGGTTTCGCACCGGCGACGTCGGCTATTTCGACGACGACGGGTTCCTGTACCTGGTCGATCGCGTCAAGGACATGATCCTGACCGGCGGCTTCAACGTCTATTCGCGCGAGGTCGAGCTCACGCTGGAGGCGCATGACGCGGTCGATCAGGCCGCCGTCGTCGCCGGCCCCGACGCCGAGTTCGGCGAATGCGTCGTCGCGTTCGTCACGCGCCACGGCGATGCCGGCGCCGAGGATCTGATCGCCCATTGCCGCGAACGCATCGCCGCCTACAAGCGGCCCAAGCACGTGATCTTCGTCGATACGCTGCCGCGCAACGCCAACGGCAAGGTGGCGAAGAATGATCTCAGGGCGCAGGCCGCCGAAGTGATCGGCGGCGCGCCCCGACCGGCGCCCTGAGACACGCGGTCTCCGTCGGCCAAATTCGGTCAGCGGCGGCGCCGATTCAGGGCATGTAGCGGAGGATCGGTGCGAGAATCCGCTCGGCGGCCACGATGTCGATCCCTTTGCGCCTGGCGTAGTCCTCGATCTGGTCGCGCTCTATGCGGCCGGTGCCGAAATAGCGCGCTTCGGCGTGGGCGAGGTAGAGGCCGCACACCGCTGCCCCCGGGGTCATCGCATATCCTTCGGTCAGCTCTAGGCCGATGGCACTGGTGGCATCGAGCAGCCGGAACAGGGTTTCCTTGCCGGTATGATCGGGACACGCCGGGTAGCCGGGCGCCGGTCGGATGCCGCGATAGCGCTCGGCGATCAGCGCCCCGTTGTCGAAATCCTCATCCGGCGCGTAACCCCAGAACTCCTTGCGCACGCGCTCGTGCATGCGCTCGGCCAAGGCCTCGGCGAGGCGGTCGGCGAGCGCCTTCAAGAGGATCGCGTTGTAGTCGTCTCCGGCATCCTCGAAGCGGGCGACGTGGGCGTCGATGCCGATGCCGGCGGTGACCGCGAACGCGCCCACGAAGTCGCCGATCCCGGTGTCCCTCGGCGCGACGAAGTCGGCCAGCGCGAGATTGGCCTGGCCCGGTTTCTTCTCCATCTGCTGGCGGATGGTGTGGATGCGCGCCACCGTCTCGCCGCGGGCCTCGTCGGCGTAGACCTCGATATCATCATGCTCGACGGTGTTGGCGGGATAGAACCCGACCACCGCCTTGGCCCGCAGCCAGCGCTCGGCGACGATCCGGTCGAGCATGCCCTCGGCGTCGGCCAACAGGTCGCGCGCCGCCTCACCGACGACCGCGTCCTCGAGGATGCGGGGATAGGTGCCGGCGAGCTCCCAGGTGCGGAAGAACGGCGTCCAGTCGATGCACTGGCGCAGCTCGGCCAGCGGATAGTCGTCGAACACCCGTGTGCCGAGGAACCCGGGTTGGTGGACGTCTGCCGGACCCCAGTTGACGGCCAGCTTGTTGGCGCGTGCCTCGGCGAGGGGCGCGGCGGGCGAGCGCGCGTCACCGGCTTCGTGGCGGGCGCGGGCGTCCTCGTACTCGGTGTGGATTTCGGCGACGAACGCCGCGCTCTGCTCGTCGCTCAACAGCCGGCTGGCGACGCCTACCGCGCGCGAAGCGTCGAGCACGTGCACCGTCGGGCCGTGATAGCGCTGGTCGATCTTGACCGCGGTGTGGAGCTTGGACGTGGTCGCGCCGCCGATCAGCAGCGGGATCTCGAAGCCCTCGCGCTCCAACTCGGCGGCGACGTGCGACATCTCCTCGAGCGATGGTGTGATCAGGCCCGACAGCCCGATGATATCGACGTCCTCCGCCCGCGCCGCCTCGAGGATTTTCTGCGACGGCACCATGACGCCGAGGTCGAGGATCTCGAAGTTGTTGCACTGCAAAACGACGCCGACGATGTTCTTGCCGATATCGTGGACGTCGCCCTTGACGGTCGCCATCAGGATCTTGCCCTTGGTGCGGCGCGCGGCACCGTCCTTCGCGTCCTCGATGAACGGGATCAGGTGGCCGACCGCCTGTTTCATCACGCGCGCCGACTTGACGACCTGGGGCAGGAACATCTTTCCCTCGCCGAACAGGTCGCCGACGATGTTCATGCCGTCCATCAGCGGCCCCTCGATAACGTCGATCGGGCGTTCGGCGGCAAGGCGCGCCTCCTCGGTGTCGTCGACGACATGGTCGGCGATGCCGTGAACCAGCGCATGGGCGATGCGCGCCTCGACCGGCGCCTCGCGCCACGCGGCATCGACGACCTTGGCCGCGCCGGTTCCCTTGTATTCGTCGGCGACCTCGAGCAGGCGCTCGGTCGCGTCGGCGCGGCGGGCGAGGATCACGTCCTCGACGCGCTCACGCAGCTCGTCCGGGATATCCTGATAGACCGCGAGCTGGCCGGCGTTGACGATCCCCATGTCCATGCCGGCCTTGATGGCGTGATACAGGAACACCGAATGCATCGCCTCGCGCAACGGGTTGTTGCCGCGGAACGAGAACGAGATATTGCTGAGCCCGCCCGAGACCAACGTATGGGGCAGGCGCCGCTTGATATCGGCCGTCGCGGCGATGAAGTCGAGGGCATAGCGGTCGTGCTCCTCGATGCCGGTGGCGACGGCGAAGATGTTGGGATCGAAAATGATGTCCTCGGGCAGGAAGCCGACATCCTCGGTCAGGATGCGATATGAGCGCTCGCAGATTTCGACCTTGCGCTCGGCGGTATCGGCCTGGCCCGCCTCGTCGAACGCCATGACCACGACCGCGGCGCCGTAGCGGCGCACCAGCCGGGCCTGCTCGACGAAGACGTCCTCGCCCTCTTTCAGGCTGATCGAGTTGACGACGCCCTTGCCCTGGACGCATTTGAGGCCGGCCTCGATGACCGAGAACTTGGACGAATCGATCATCACCGGCACCCGGCAGATGTCGGGCTCGGCGGCGACCAGGTTGAGGAAGCGAACCATGGCGCGCTCGGAATCGAGCATGCCCTCGTCCATGTTGACGTCGATGATCTGAGCGCCGTTCTGGACCTGCTGGCGGGCGACCTCGAGCGCCGCCTCGTAGTCGTCCTCCTTGATCAGCTTGGCGAAGCGCGCCGATCCGGTGACGTTGGTGCGCTCGCCGACATTGACGAACAACGATTCGGGCGTGATGTCGAGCGGCTCCAGCCCGCTCAGCCGGCAGTGCCGTTCGACGTCGGGAGCGCGCCTCGGCGGCAATCCCGCGACCGCCTCGACCATGGCGCTGATGTGCTCCGGCGTAGTGCCGCAGCAGCCACCGATCAGGTTGACGAAGCCGCTCGCCGCATAGTCGGCGAGCACCGCGCGCATGTCGTCCGGCGTCTGTTCGTACTCGCCGAAGGCGTTGGGCAGGCCGGCATTCGGGTGACAGCCGACATGGGCGCCCGCGATGCGCGACAGCTCCTCCACGTAGGGGCGCATCTCGGCCGCGCCGAGGGCGCAGTTGAGCCCGACCACCAGCGGCCTGGCGTGGCTCACCGAGTTCCAGAACGCCTCGGTGGTCTGGCCGGTCAGCGTCCGGCCGCTGGCGTCGGTGATGGTGCCGGAGATGAAGATCGGCAGACGGAACCCGTGGCGGTCGAAGTAGCGCTCGATCGCAAACAGCGCCGCCTTGCAGTTCAGCGTGTCGAAGACGGTCTCGACCATGATGATGTCGACGCCGCCCTCGATCAGGCCCGATGCCGCCAGCCCGTAGGCCTCGACCAGGTCGTCGAAGATGATGTTGCGGAACGCCGGATCGTTGACGTCGGGCGAGATCGAGGCCGTGCGGTTGGTCGGGCCGAGGACGCCGGCGACAAAGCGCGGCTTGTCGGGGGTTCGCTGGGTCTCGGCCTCGGCTGCCTCGCAGGCCAGCATCGCGCCGGCGTGGTTGAGGTCGTAGACCGCGTCCTCCATCATGTAGTCGGCCATGGCGATGGCGGTCGAGTTGAAGGTGTTGGTCTCGAGGATGTCGGCGCCGGCGGCGAGATAGGCGGCGTGAATGTCGCGGATAATTTCGGGCCGGGTCAGCGACAACAGGTCGTTGTTGCCCTTCTGCGAGCACGAATGATCGGCGAAGCGGCGGCCGCGATAGTCCTCCTCGGCCAGGCCATGGTCCTGGATCATGGTCCCCATCGCCCCGTCGAGCACCAGGATCCTCGATTTCAGCTCGCGCTCGAGCGCGGCGACGCGGGCGGTGCGATCGGCAATCGGGTCGCGGGTCTGCGCGGCGGGCTTACATGGGGCTTGGGTCGCCATGCGCCGCCTACTCCGTCGCCGTGGCGGCCGGGCCGGCCGCCACCGGCCGCAATCCCAGGATATGGGAGATCGCATAGGTCAGGTCGGCGCGGTTGAGCGTGTAGAAATGGAACTCGTCGATGCCGCCTTCCTGCAACCGTCGGCATTGCTCGGCGGCGACCGTGGCGGCAACCAGCTTGCGGGTCTCGGGATCCTCGTCGAGGGTCTCGAACAAATCGCCCATCCATTGCGGCACCGAGGCGCCGCAGGCGGCGCTGAAGCGAACGACCTGGGCGAAGTTGGTCACCGGCAGGATGCCGGGGACGATCGGCACCTCGATGCCGGCGGCGCGCGCCCGATCGACGAAGCGGAAGAACACGTCGACGTCGAAGAAATACTGGGTGATGGCGCGGCTCGCACCGGCGTCGATCTTGCGCTTGAGGTTGTCGAGGTCGGCGGCCGGGCTTTCGGCCTCGGGGTGGGTGTCGGGATAGGCGGCGACGCTGATCTCGAAATCGGCCACCCGCTTGAGCCCGGCAACCAGATCGGCGGCGTATTCGTAACCACCGGGGTGCGGCCGGTACGCCGCTTCGTCGTCGGGCGGATCGCCCCGCAGCGCCACGATATGGCGTACGCCCGTGTCCCAATAGTGCCGCGCCACGTCATCGACCTCGTCGCGCGTCGCGTCGACGCAGGTCAGATGGGCGGCGGCGACCAGCGAGGTCTCGCCGATGATTCGGCTGACCGTGTTGTGGGTACGGTCGCGGGTCGAGCCGCCGGCGCCATAGGTCACCGACACGAATGCCGGCCCGAGCGGCTCGAGGCGCTCTATCGCGGCCCACAGGTCGTTTTCCATTTTTTCGGTGCGCGGCGGAAAGAACTCGAACGAGACTTGGAGTTCGCCGCCGCGCTCGGACGATATCGGCAAGCCCGGCGCCGCGCCACCGGTCGGCGTTCTCTCGGTCATGATGCCACCGCCGCGCGATGATCGCGCTCGGTTCCCTCGACTGGTGTATCCGGCGGCACAGGTCCCGAGTTGATCGCGACCCAGATCTTGACCGTCAAGGGCTCGCCATCCAGCGTCCGGACGGCCTCGACTTCCAGCCCGGCATCGCGACACCAAACGGCGACTTCATCGTCACCGAATCCGAGCCGCCGGTGGGCATGCTCGGCGCGCAGCTGCTCGAGCCCGTGCGGCGCGAAGTCGGCGATCATGAGGCATGCACCCGGACGCAACACACGGGCCGCCTCGAATATCACCTTGGCCGGCTCGTCGGCGTAATGCAGCACCTGATGGATCGTTACCGCGTCGAATGAAGCGCCATCGAGCGGCAGGCGATACATATCGCCGCGGCGGACCTGGCAATTCATCAGGCCCGCGTCGTCCAGATTGGCCCGCGCGTATGCCAGCATGTCGTGCGACAGATCGATGCCGACACCACGCTCGATGGCCGGGCCGAACAGCTGGAGAAGACGGCCCGTCCCGGTGCCGATATCGAGCAGGTCGCGCACCCCGCCTTCCGGCCACGCCTCCTCGAGGGCACGCTCGACCTCGCGCTCATCAATATGAAGCGAGCGGATTCGGTCCCACGCTTCGGCGTTGGTCCGGAAATACGTTGCCGCGCGCTCCTGACGGGCCAGCTTGATCGCTTCGAGCCGTTCGGCGTCGCGGGCCATCGTCGGATCGCGCGCCGGGATCATCGAGACGATGTCGCGCACCGGCGATCGGCGCTCGTCGGCCAAACGATAGAACACCCAAGTCCCTTCCTTGAACCGATCGAGCAGACCGGCCTCGCACAACAGCTTGAGATGGCGCGAGACCCGCGGCTGGCTCTGGCCCACAACCTCGGTCAACTCGCCGACCGTCAATTCCCCCTTGGCGCAGGCCGCCAACAGTCTCAGCCGGGTCGGCTCAGCCGCCGCCCGCATTGCGACAAGAAAGGCTTCCAAGTTTCCCATCCATGCCAACAGTCGACCAATACGATGGCCGATCAAGATAAGTTACATATATAAAGATATTGTTATGTTTGTAAATTGGAATGATCGATGCATTGGGGGACGGGGGGGGTGAGTGACCCCACCTGTGGCATTTACGCAACGCTTGGGGCACACGCACCACCGTGTGATTCGATCCACACTGGCAATTCAGTCTTGCATGTGGTACCGGAGACTCAATGGGATGAGTGGGTCTTACGTGTCGGCCGCTCGGCGTATTCCATGGTTTACGGCGGATTTACCATTGTCTGGCTAATCTGCCGACTGGCCGCGGGTGATTCGACGAGGCGATTGTGCCGGGTGTGACATTGGCATAGAATTGAAGCGTCCGACCGCTGCGCGGTGGTTCTGGAGTATCAGTAGGTCTTCTTCGATCAGGCGTACGACCGTTTTACGATGTGTCGAACAGTCAGGGGCAATTCGACGGTGACATTGTTGCACGGTAGAACGAGAAGGGCATCGACCCTGATCGCGGCGGCGGCGATATTCGTCGCGATCGGGCTTTCGGGGTGTGCGACTCCGCCCAAGGATGATCCCGAGGCGATGGCGGCGTTCAACGAAACCAACGATATATACGAGCCGTTCAATCGCGGCGTCTTCGAATTCAACCTTGTGCTCGACAAGGCGATCCTCAAGCCGGTCGCGTTCATTTACAAGGAGGCGGTGCCGGATCCTATCCGCAACATGATCCGCAATTTTCTCGACAATCTGCGAACGCCGATCGTGCTAGCCAACGACGTGCTGCAGGGTGAATTCGACCGGGCCGGCACGACGCTGATGCGGTTCGTGATGAATTCCTCGTTCGGCATCCTCGGCATCGCCGACATCGCCGGCGACATGGGGATCGAGGGGCACGACGAGGATTTCGGACAGACCATGGCGGTGTGGGGCATCGACAGCGGTCCCTATTTGATGCTGCCGATAATAGGGCCGTCGAACCCGCGCGACGCGATAGGATTCTTGGTCGACTTTCTGTTCGATCCGTTCACCTATTACGCCGAGACCGAATACCGCATCGCGCGGACCGCGATGCGCGCCGTGGATACCCGCGCCCGGCGCTACGATACGATCAACGAGCTCGAGCGTACCTCGCTCGACTTCTACGCCGCGGTGCGCAGCCTGCATCGCCAGCGGCGCAAGGACGAAATAACCAACGGCGTCACGTCGGCGCAACAGCCGGCACCCTTAATGTCCTTCAGCCCCCTCGATATCGGGGACCATCTAGCTCAGCCGAAGCTATCCATGGCGGACTGAAACATGATCTATCGACGACCGTTCTTGATCGGCATGGCGTTGGCGCTTGCCATGTCGCTAATTTCCGGGCGCGCCATCGCGGCCGGTGCCGACGACTTCATCCGTGACGCCGGCGAGAAGACCTTCCAGTCGCTCAACGAGAAGATGACCGACGACGAGCGGACCTCCCGCTTTCGCCAGATCCTGACCGAGACCTTCGATCTGCCGACGATCGCGCGGTTCACCCTCGGGCGGTACTGGCGAATCGCCTCCAAGAGACAGCGCGGCGAGTATGTCCAACTGTTCGAGGAGTTCATCGTCCAGGCCTACTCGCACCGGTTCAAGGATCTGTCGGGGCGGACCTTCACGGTCAACCAAAGCCGCGAGCTCAACGCCCGCGACCAGCTGGTGCTGTCCGAGATCGAGGTCGAGAAGGGCAAGCCGCCGATCCGCGTCAATTGGCGCGTACGGCTACGCGATTCGGCCTATCGCGTAATCGACGTGATGGTCGAGGGCGTCAGCATGTCGGTCACCCAGCGCGACGAGTTCGCCGCCGTGATCCGCCAGAACGGCGGCAAGGTCGAGGGCCTTCTCGCCGCGCTGAGGCGGAAGACGGGCCAGAACTAAGCACTCACTCCACGTTTGAACCGATTGGCTGACCGCGGCTTCGATCCGCGGTTATACCAACCTGCAATGATATCGACCTGTTTCATGGCCGTGGGCGATCGACCCGTTAGGAGCGCCGCGCGGCGCGATGCGGTGCCATCGGGCAAGCGGCGCGACGCGGCGGGTCGTTCGCCCACGGCCACCGAAGGCCGGGATAAATTCTCCACCGGGGGCGT
>PVBE010026076.1_pt1 | contig 10105 bp, 11 predicted proteins | sample 1631181 | NCBI WGS metagenome assembly PVBE01 (sample SAMN08397723, study PRJNA350692) | Marine metagenome, whole genome shotgun sequencing project. | isolation source: water | place: Pacific Ocean | collected 2012-04 | reverse complement strand
GATGACGATGTTCGTCAAAGATTGAAGCGACAACGCGTGTTGGAAGCAAAACTTCTAGAATCATTAAAAACAAAACCAGATCCAGATTTGGATAAAGGTCTTGGATATTTGATGGGAACTAAAGACGGAAAATAATTATGGACCTTAAAAAATTACAGAAAAAATACAACATCACATCTAAAGAACTTCAAAAAGAAATACATAGTCAGGCCGATAAAGTTATTGGCATGCTTAATAAAGAAATTACTGAACCAGAAGCAACGGAGCGTGTAAACAATTTAAAAGACCTCACTTTAAGAAATATGCAAGTGATGGGTATTGTTGATGATGACAACAAGGAAGATTATCTTCCCATAGTTTTTAAAAGTATTGTTGAACAATATTGGCGTGAAAAAGATCTGCCCAATGATGAGCGTGCTATTTTCACAAAGTCTTATACCGACGAAGAATTAAAAGCATCACAACAAAGATACCTGGATGAATTAAGGGACGGTGAGAAACATTATAAGAAAAAAGTAAAAGAATATAAAAAAGTCATTAAAGAGTGGTGGCAACAACGCAAATTGGAAGATGCCGCATACAAATCAAAACTAAATGGAAAAACTAAACATGAATAATAAAGGCGATGCATGGAAATACTACGCAACCAGATTGCTGGTGGCTTTAGAATCTTCTGTCGATCACAATAAACTTTTAATGCAGTGTATTCGGGATATCGACGGGGAAATGTATCGGAAACTTAAAACAAAATTCAAAGCCGCGCCATTGCTGGCAGACTTGGATAAACAACAACACTAACAATTAATGAATAGGAAAATACTTTATGAAAAAGAACCTAGAGCAAGAAGAAATAAAAAAAGCGCCTAAATTCGCGCTAAAAGACGTAGAAGTTGAAGAAGATTTTGAGGACGGTATTGAGGGGACCGTATCTTGGAAAACCGTTGAATTAATGAAGCCAGACAAGGACGATTGGTTTAGGCTTTACCCACCAGATCCAAAGAAAGGATTTGCTAGTTTCTCAAAAGCTATCGTCACTAAACAAAAGGATGCCCGCAATAATAAAAAAACATTTTTAATATTGGGTAGTAAAGATTTTAGATTTAAAGCCATGAGAGATCTGAAACCATCCAGCAGAACTATTTTGTGTTATGGGATTACATCAACGAAACTGCCTTTTGTTTGGAACGTAAACTACAATCCAGATTCCGAACTCAAATGGCATATCACTGCTTTAGAGTGTGCAAAAGATGCTTGCGACAAATGCATGAAGATTGTTGCCGATAAACCAAACGAAACAAATGTAATCACGGTAGCGCCCAACCAACATCTATTCCCAAAAATGGATCTGTCTAAATTTCCGACTTATGAAAAAGCTATTGAAATGGCTTTCATGGGAAGAATAATTTACGACGAAGATCATTACGCCTACCAGAAAGCGATGGGGATAATTGCATGATGATTTTAGATTATTTGAAAAATACATTTGATCATATAGTTTTTTATGACAGTGAATTTAAACAAGACATTAAGGAAAAGGGCGAAAGACCTAATGTCGTGTGTTTTGTTTATAAAGATTACATCACACAAAAAATTCATCATGCTTACGGATCAAATATAACTGAACATCCCTACCCGCTGGATAGAACTTTATTTATTGCATTTAATTTTATTGCAGAAGCATCATCAATGCTTGCGCTTAAAATGGATCTGCCAAAGTTTGCTTTCGATTGTTATATCGAAAATAAAAAACTTTATTGGAATAGAGTGCCAAATTCTAAAGGTGCGATGGGTCAATTAAGGACCGCGGCTAGATATAAATATGAAAACAATATGTCTAATACCCTAAAGGACTTCCATCGTGATGAGGTAATAAAAAATGATACCTACACCAATGAACAACTTAAAAGTATAGTTGCTTATTGTGAACGGGATGTTCTGACCCTAGAACATATTTTTATCGAGCAACTAAAAGATATTCAAAACAACTATCCAAACTACGGTCCTAAAACTTTTATTAGCCAAGCCAACTTTCACGCTAGAGCGATGATTAGTGTAGCCAAAGTTGAACATAATGGGATGCACATTGATAATGAATTATTTACCCAATTCAAAAGTCAGTATGAGAGGGTTAAAAATGAAATGATAGATGAGATCAATTCTAAAATTGATGTCTATGATGAACACACTTTCAGCAATAAGAAGTTTAAAAAGTTTATTCAAAGGTTAGGTTTATTAGATAGATGGCCCAGAACTGAAACGGGTAAATTAAAAACAACAGATAAAATAATACACAACTTTGCCCAAGAAAATAAAATGATTGATGAATTTTATTTGTGTAAAGAATTTGTTGATAGCAATAAATTAAAAGGCGCAGTTGTTGGTCCCGACGGTAAAGCTCGAACTCCATTAAGGATGTTTGGAACTGTGACAGGAAGAACTAACCCCAGCACATCAAGATATCCTTTCAATGCACCGAAATTTTTTAGAAATATATTGAAACCCTTAAAAGATCACGTTTATGTTTATGCCGACTACGCCACACAAGAACCATGTATAGCCGCATACCTATCGAACGATCAAAATATGATTGAAGCGTATAATTCAGATGACATGTATTTGTACGCCCCAATTAAAGCGGGCATACTTCCCAACGATGCGGCAAGTGAATATATAAAATCAGATAAGAAAAAATTTAAGCAAGAACGTGAACTTTATAAAAGAGCATTGCTTGCATCTATGTACGGTCAAAAAGAGGGATCATTATCCATAGCATTAAATATTTCATTTGATCATGCGGCCAAAATACTTGCCGACATTACAAGTAGCTACGAAACTTATTTCAGATGGGTTGATCGGAAAGTTAGTCAAGGCGCTCGTGACGGTTATATGAAAACCAAATTTGGCTGGCGTAGAAATCTAACTTATGGCGAAAAAATTAATAAGAGATCACTTTTTAATTTTATGTGCCAGGGACATGGAAGTGAAATGTTGCGTCTGGCTTTAATAGACCTGACAGAAAAAAAATTTGAAGTAAACGCCTTGGTGCATGATGGAATTTTACTGCACATCAAACGAAAGAGTTTAAGGAAAAAAATATCACAAATTGAAAAGATTATGACCGACGCCGCTAAAATTGTTCTCGGTAATAAGTGCAAGATGCGAGTTGATTTTAAAGTTATTAGAGGAAACTTTAAACAAGATGAGATTGAACAGAAAAAATATGAGAGGATTTTTAGTAAGTTAAAAAAGGTAAGTGTACCCAAAATTGGACGGGTGTGTACCCAAAACAATGCACCTGGACAATCTTCTTATATGTATTCTTAAAGATAATAATAATACCCCATGCAACTATGCGCCAAAAAATTAAAATCGGACACAACAAACCGCCAAAGCGGGCAATTAAAAAGGCCAAACGACAATCCCCAAAGCTACTTAAAGAATTTATTTTTAAGCTGCTACCGATGGAACAATACATGTGGAGAAAAGTTGCGGGAACGTCTGGGGTTAAAGTCTATCAATATATTAAATGGAAACGGGGCATGATGAAACACAACGGATGGATAGCCCTACCAAATATTGAAATGCTGAAACATGGCTGGGGCATGAATAGAGAAACAAAAGCAAAAGCTATTTGGAAATTGAATAGGGCGCAACTAATTGAGATCCAGCCGCTCCAACCTGGAAAAGCGTATAAGGTTTTTAGGCCCGACATTAAAGGGGAATATGATGGCAGATAAAGTAAAATATTTAGTTAAAATTACACCCATCCAAGAAAAATTTATTGATGAGTATTGCAGTAGGTTTGGGGAAATCAGCGCAACACAATGCGCGATCAATGCTGGCTATGCTAGAGATAGCGCCCACACCCGCGCGCACGAATTATTGGATTGGCGTAAACACCCGTATGTAAGACGAGAGATTGATAGGCGTATGGAAGATACGCGTAAGGTTTGGGAAATAGATCGGGACAAACATTTAAGAAAATTAAATGACATTGGCAAAAAGGCTGACGCTAAAGGTTTATATGGGGTTAGTCTAAAGGCAGAAGAATTGAGGGGCAAAGTAGCTGGGTTATATATTGAAAAACAAATGGTCATGAAAACCGAACTTTCTCTTGATGAGTTAAATGCAAAATGGAAATCCCTATTTAAGAACCGTGAAGAAATGGAACAGACCCACATCTCGATGTTGGATGATGTGTGGGGTAAAGAGGAACAAGTAATTGAAGATACTAAACAACTAGAAAAAATTACAAAAGACGATGAAAAATTGGGAAAAGAGTTAAAGAAACATATTAAGGATAAGCATAAAGACAAATCTTAATATGGGACAAAAGTTTTCCAGCCCGTCCAAGAGGCGGCTTATTAAAGATCCGTAGGTCCGTGGTTAGGATGCGTGATGCAAAAGGCGCTTCGCGCAAAGCATATTGCATCGAATTTACTCGCCGCTCCAGCCCCGATGCCCGATCAAAAGACAATGCAAAACAGCTACCGAAACACGGACCTTTAATCAATCGGCAAAAGTATGTCTAACTCTAATTAACTGAAATTGAACCATGGTCATTGCATAAAAATTTTAAAAAATTTATTGTGTTTACACTTTCATAAAGTATTGAGGGCTGGCTAAACCCACCATGGCGCACATGAGTTTACACTTTAGTCAGTCCTCTAACTTTCCAAAAAATTAAAAAAAATTTTCAAACAACTTACATTAGATGAGAAAATAATGCTTGGTTATTGCGCCATAATACCAAAGGATGAAAAAGAAATTTTAAGAACAAAAAGAAAAATAACAGAGATAAAATATATTAATTAAATTTTAATGTATTCTCAATTACATTTGAAATCCTTCCCAGACCCTTGTTATCTATAATAAATTTTTTTTGCTTTTTTTTACGAACACCTTCTATGAACTTTTTGCTGATATTAAACTTATTTATAAAAATAATATGTCCTATTTTCTTTAAAAATTTTGCAAAATTATTTTCCTCATGATTTTGTGGGTAAACGAAAACAATTTTTTTTTGGAAAAGAAGTTCTAATAATGTAGTTCCTCCATTTGATGCTGCGAGCTCACATTCCCTCATGTTTTTCAAATGTAATTTATTTGTATTCTTTTTTAAATTTTTAATGGATATGTTAACTGAATTTTTCAAAACTGGAAAATAATTTTGAAATATTTTTTTAATTTTATGTTTTTTATTTTTTAAATCATTTGAACCAATTGAAATATAAAATAAATTTTTTTTTGATTTTGTTATTTTTTGAAGTTCTTTTCTTATTATAGCATATTTAAGACTGACTAAATTCCTTTTCGCAAATTTTGATTTTTTGAAAATTGATATATTAATATCAACAGGCCATTTTTGCGAATGATCTAATGATATTTTTTTATTTACAGAAAAATATTTTAAAATTTTTTTCTCTGAGTAATTTTTTTTCGGTAAATCAATTATTAAAATATCTGAGTATTGTTTTTTTTCTAATTTCGAATAAACAAAAAAATTTACTCTCAAATCTTTCCTTTTTCTTAGCTCATGAAATAAACTTTGTGATCTTATGAAATTTCCAAGGCCGAATTTTTTAGTGTTATCAGTCAGAATGTTGACAGTAATCATAAATGTTTTTTACAAAGCACTTCCCCTTTTATTATATTCCGCTTAAGTCTTTTATTTAAAAATTTAAAGAAATCACCAGCCTCTAAGGAATTTTTAATATGAGGACGTAAAGCCTTGAACATTCCCTTGGCTATTTTCTGACCTTTTTTATAATCAAAAAGGGAATAATAAGACCTCATCCCCTTTTTCATTTTTTTTACTTCGTTGCTAATAATTTTTTTTTCTTTACCTAATGAAATTTCTAACTGTCTAATACCTTCTATCATTTGTTTAAGCTCAACATGATTTAAAGAAAAAAAGCTATCAGGAGAGTTATCTTTTTTACTTATGGTAAAATGTTTTTCAATAATTGATGCACCTAATGTAACTGCGGCAATACATGAAGATATTCCCAACGTGTGGTCAGAGTAGCCAATGAAATTATCGGGAAATATTTTTTTTAACTTTTTAATATATTTTAAATTTGCTTCCTCGAAAGGTAGAGGATAAGCAGATCCGCAGTGCATAATTGCAAATTTTTTAAATTTTTTTTTTTTAAAAAATTTTTTTAATTCGAATATTTTTTTTTCATTAAAGCAACCTGTGGAAATAATAAGAAACTTTTTATTTTTTATAATTTCTTCTAAAAGCTCATAATAATTTGCTTCAAAGCTAGCAATTTTCACATAATGAATTTCTTTTTTAAGAAAGTTGAATGATTTAAATCCAAAAATTGATGTCAGAAATACTATTTTCTTTTTTCTGCAGTAATTAAATATTTTTTTGTAAAATTCTTTTGGCAGTTCTAAATTTTTATAAAAAGAATATAAATTAGACGCGTACTTTCTAAATTTATTATCTATTTTATTATATTTTTTGTTTTTGGTTGCAATTTCATCAGCAAAAAAGCTTTGAAACTTTATCGCATCAGCACCAGCATCAGATGCAATATCAATAAGTTTTTTTACTCTATTAAAGTTTTTAAGGTGATTAGATCCAGCTTCAGCGATTATAAATGTCTTATTAAATTTATTAAGTTTTTTAAGCATAAATTCGTTATAATTATCTACCATAATTTATACAATATATATATCTTAAGTATATTTATTTTATGAACTAATAAAATATAATTAAAAATGAAAAAAAATGTAATCATAATCTTTGGATGTGGTTTTTTTCAAAAAAAAATTATTAAAAATTTAGAAAACTATAAAGTTGTCGGAATTGATGAAAATCCTAATGCATACTGTAAAAATAGAGTTGACTATTTTATTAATGAAAAATTTGAAAATATTAAAAATATAAAGAAAAAAATTACAAAAAAAAAACTTAAACCCTTCCTAATAATCTCATACAATACTGAAGCTGGATATAAATATGCAACCAAATTAAAAAAATTATTTAAACATAAAACAATTTCAAAAAAGACCTACAACATTTTTTTTGATAAAAGTAAGTTAAATCAGTTTTTAAAAAATTCTAAATTTAATTATCCAAAACAAATTAATTTATCTAAAAATTTTTCTAATATTAAAAAGTTCTCAAAGCAGATAATTATCAAACCTGCAAAGTCATCGGGTAGTAGAAATATAATTTTGATAAATAAAAAAAATATTAAAAATTTTGTTAAATCATGTGATTTCAAAAAGAACCTAATATTACAAGAGTATTTAGGAAACAATGAAATAGTCACAGACGGAATTGTTCAAAATAAACAGATTAAATATATTGTTTTTTCAAAAAAAATAAAAGTGCAAAATTTAAAAACGGTATCTCAAACTATCTATTATAAAAACGATATGTTTAATCAGAAAGTAAGAAATTTTTTTTATAAAGCAATTAATCAATTTTTATTAAAAAGTGGCTATCGAGATGGTTTATTTCATATAGAGTTTATATTAAAGAATAAAAAAATTTTTATTATTGATGCGGCTCCCAGGGGTCCTGGCTTCTTTGTGATTGAAAATTATTTATCAAAAATTGTTAAAAAAAACTTAATTATAGAGGCATTAAAAGTTGAAATCGGTGAAGAAATAAGAAAAAATTTCAGTTACAGCAAATATGGACACATGATACATTTTATTTTGACAAAAAAAGGCAAATTTTTGAAATTTTTTTCAAAAAAACTTTCTAATAAATTTAAATTAGAAAAATTCAACATGATTAATAGCTTTACCAATAAACCTAAAATAGATAACGATAGATTGGGGTCTATTTATTTTAAAAGAAGAAGTATAAAAGATTTAATGATTGCATTAAGTAAAATAAAAAAAATTAAATTGGTAAAGTATAGCAATGATCAAATATATTGACACACACATTCATATGGATGCAAAGAAATTTCAAAGCTGTGAAAAGACATTAAGTTTTATATCTAATAAACTAAAAAAAAATAATATAGAAAAGGGCATAGTTTTACATTTAAATTGGCAGAAATGGAGTGCAGAGGATTTTCTTTCTACTTGTTTAAAGTTCAAAACCTTATACGGATTTATCAATATTGATCTTAATAAATTTAATGAAGAAAAATTAAAAAAATTAAAAAAAAATCATAAACTTTTGGGTATAAAACTGCACCCAAGATTTAATCAAAGCTTTAGATTTAATCATAAAAATTTTAATAAACTATGCATAATTTGCGCAAAATTAAAACTCCCAATTTTAGTTTGTAGTTTTTTTGATAAAATAACATTAAAAAAAAAGATTATTCATCAAGACTTTTTTTATTTAGCTAAAAATAATCCTAAAACAAAATTTATTTTTGCGCATTTGGGCGGCTATAAATGTATGGATTTTCTTGTAATGGCAAAACAGTTAGATAATGTATATTTAGATTTATCTTTTTCTATAAATTACTTTAAAAATTCATCAATTAAAGATCAGCTATTATTTTGTTGTAAAAGTTTAAAGTGTAACAAAATATTTTATGGTTCAGATTACCCAGAATTAGATCTAAAAAAATCTATAGATATGCATGAAAAGAATTTTCTAAAAAACTTTACAAAGAGTGAAAAAAATAAAATTTTTTACAAAAATGCAAAAAAATTTTTCAATTTTTAAAAAAATAAAAAATCATGAGGTTGTTGTTAAAAGATTTTATTATGAAAGAAGTAAGAAAAAGATTGGTAATTTAAAAAAAATTGGATGGGGATCAAAAAAAAATCAATATAAGAGATTTTTTCTACTCACGAAAAACTTGAAATTAGAACGATCCAAAATTTTAGATTTTGGATGTGGATATGCAGATTTAATAAATTTTTTAAAAAGGAAAAAAATAAAATTTGAATACTTTGGTTATGATATTAATAATGAATTTATTAAATGTAATAAAAAAAAATTTAAAAATACTTATTTTTTAAAAAATTTTAATAAGATTTACAATTTAAATCCAGATCATATAGTTTGTTCTGGTTTATTTACTTACAAAACCATTAATGCAAAAGTATATAACAAGCATATTTTTAAAATACTATTTAGCGTTTGTAAAAAATCTCTATCTTTAAATTTTTTATCAAAAAAAAATAAAATTAAATTAGATAAAAATATTTATTTTTCTCTCAAAGAGATTAGAAAAAATTTTAAAACATTTAAATGTAAAAAAATATTTTATTACGATAAGAATTTAAAAGAAATTACAGTGAATTTAATAAAATAATATGCAAAAATGATTTTGTATATTTGTTTAAATTAATGCAATAGTAATTAAATGTTAAATAACATAATAAATTATTTAAAGAAAAACCGAATTTCTACGACAGAAGTTGCCGATGCCTTAGGAAAAAAGGGGGTGTTTAAAAATATTAAACCGATTAATCAACTCTCTAATTTCCATAAAGTAGGTAAAATTAAATGTATTTTTGCGGCACATAAGTCAAATTATTTAGTTCATGATGGAATTGAGGGATTGGAAAAAGAAGATATTCCCATAATATTTGCTTACAATTGTTTTAATAATTCTATTATTGGAGACTTAATCTCGAAATATGTTTTGCTATATAAAAGAGCTGAAGCGATTGTAGTATTAGGTTGCGTCAGAGATGCTCCAAAGTTGATTAAAGAAAATTATCCTGTTTGGTCGGAAGGATTTAATCCGGTTGGATGTAAGAATAATTTTACAAAGCAATTTCCTGCCAAATTAAAACAAAAAATAAAAAAAAAATTTGAAAATGGTATTGTTGTTTGTGATACCACTGGAGTAGTTGCGATAGAAAAAAGACAGATCAATAAAAAATTATTGGACAAACTTCGAGATATAGAAAAACAAGAAGATCTTTGGTATTATTGCTTAGACACCTTAAAATGGAATACAAAAGATATTGTTGTTAAAAAAAAATATCTGAAAGAAAAAAAAATTATCTAAATCTAAAAATTTCAAAAATTTTTTTCAGTGCATAAATCAAGCCAATTGAGCTATTAGTACTGGTTAGCTACACGCGTTGCCGCGCTTCCACATCCAGCCTATCAACGTTGTGGTCTACAACGGCTCTATAGGAAGAACTAGTTTTGAGG
>PVBE011374303.1_pt1 | contig 10106 bp, 9 predicted proteins | sample 1631181 | NCBI WGS metagenome assembly PVBE01 (sample SAMN08397723, study PRJNA350692) | Marine metagenome, whole genome shotgun sequencing project. | isolation source: water | place: Pacific Ocean | collected 2012-04 | reverse complement strand
CTCTTCACCTCGTTCAGAAAGATACGAGGTAAAGAGCCTTAACAACAGACAAACTACAACACCCCCCCCTACTAATCACTAATTAGATAGAGGAAAAATCAGAAATTAACGTTTGCTGTGCCCAGTGACCTATTGCTACGGCTACGGTCTGTATCGGGCACACGGACAAGCACCCCTCCCTGTGTACCTGGTGGTAGCGAAACAGAAGCTACACCGTCGTCCGCGGTATTGTCGATAGTCAATGCATCAACGTAAGTTGCTCCTCAGTTCCGTCAGTGGAATAAGCAAAAACAAAGCTGTCATTATCTACAGTGCCGCTTTGCCAGGCGTTGATAAACAGCGCAACAGAATTCCCGGATTGGACAGGAATCTTCCATACATGCTCCAGATAGCTATATCGTTTACTTGGCCTACCACCGGTTTCGAGTTCTCTGATATATTCAGTCACCCCATCATCTGCTAAGGTATTAGTGTAAGAACCTGTTACTGTACCTGAAACATAGTTCTCGCTGGTTGGATATTGATTGATAGCTGGTGGTTGAGACATATTAATTACAATCGTATCTGTGCCGATATCACCAAAATCCCACTCGTAACTTTGAATGTAGCCGTCAGGATCATGTGACTCATTACCAAATAAATATAACGTGAAAGGTGCCGAACCACTCAGGGGAAGAGTAGCAGTAGCTACAGCTACCGCTACCGGAGATTGCAGCACGCCAGGGTCAGGAACGCTTCCACTAATAGAATATAGACCCAGACTTGCATAATCAGTGTAGCTGATCCCCAGTGGATCACCCTTACCAGCACCATATACAGAGATGAAGTATTCGCCCGCAGGCAATGCTGTCTCGTTGATGGAAGCAGATAGACCGTCTACCGGATTGGAAATAGAAATAAGTAAGCCATTTGCATCGTACAGTTCGACAAGAATATCCAGATTAGGACTGAACGGGACGGGGTTGATAGTCAGTGAAACGTTACCTTTGCCGCTTACGAAATGAAAAAAGTCAATGTCAGCTCTGCGTTCAATTAGACCGGCACCGTTTAGAGTAACCGTGGTACCGTCAGTCGTATTGCCAAGTACCGTCGAGTTCGCCTGATCATTACCATGGTCATCAGCTATAAGTAAAGCGCCATTGTTCTGGATAATCTGAATATCATCCTGAGTGTTGTTGGCGTTTGCATATTCTCCCTGGCTCCATTGCACTAACTGCTTGCAGTAACCTACACCCATGATCGGGGCCCATCCGGTAGCACCACTGCCATATCCGCTGTAATACGAGGCACCGTTTATAACACCATCATGTGACAAGCCAGGATTATGACCGGCCTCGTGTGAAATAGCTTCTGCCACACCTACTTCACTGGTGTTAAATACAAACGCGGGTTCAGGAAAATTTTCAACAAAGAACAACTTGCCTTCAGTGTCTAACCAGGCAGTATTGTCCTGAATCATCATTGTCGCAAATTATCGAGGAGTCGATCCATACCAGTCCGCAACCTCTGGAAACTTGCTAGCCAGTGCCCGAATAGCACGATTTCCCTGAGACTTTTCAGGTAATGAAATCGTTGGAAACGGAGGCTTTGCTAATTCTGCTGAAGCAGTCAGACAGATAACAGTAAGTAACGCAAAAGAAACGAAGATGAAAAATAAGCGGTGTGAGACTACATTCCAATAATTGTGTTTTCTCACCGGTAGTAATTCAGGTTGCGAAGTGCGTAAAGTCATAATACTTTCCAAATAGAAGTTAAGTCGCTTGTCCGTTGATAAATATTTCTGATAGTACTACGTATCGCAACGGAAATGCCAAAGCCATAAAAGAGCACAATGTTTTCCTAAACAGCGCTGTAGGTACGTTAATTGTTAATATAACAAGTAATAAAGAAAATCTATAAATGACAACAAAGTTTGATCAAAACTATATTGTGTGTCATGCTGATGCACCACTGCTCCAGAATGACACACAATATATTGGGACGTGGCAGGTGAGAGATGTTTTGTATAAACACATGTGAATTAAATAAAGAAACGTTACAAACAGGCAGACAAGACTAAGCCAAACACCTCACGTCTGCTAATGCAGCCGCAATTAAGTTCACTGATGAGGCACAAAAAAGTATTATGGGTATCATTGCTTAGCACCTGCTATATCCCTGTTAATCTCGATGTTCACTTTTCCCGAAACCTTAACGCTTTTTCCACCTTTGAAAGTCTGTTAAAATTAGTTTATAACAAAAGTAGAGAGAAGTGAGAATTGATTCTGGAAGGTAGTAGGGGGTGTTCAGGGGTGAAAGTTCAGCTACTACCCACTAATCCGCGGTAGCTGAATTTTAGGTACCTTCCAGTTGACATAGTAAAAGGTCTATGTGGCGAAGCTGCATGGGCCTTTTTTCATGCCTGTTTCTTAATCACCATTCGCACATCAAACGTAATCAGATATCAATGCAGGATATAACTCCCAATAAATACTTGAGTTTTTTTGACTAATTTACTACTCTTACAATACTCATTACAAAATGATTATTGGAATTTCCTTTCATCTACCGGCATGAATCTCGAACCTATTGTATGAAAAAAAAGCTTACCAAATATATCGTTCAATCATTAGTCATCCTCAAACCAGCCAGGTCTTTCAAGCCTGTCTGGAACAAGTATACAAGTCGTACACATCTACATTATGCATGCGTTATAGCTATTGCTGTTGGCTTGATGCTGGGATGTACCAAACAGGTCAATATAAGTCAGGCATTGTATATTAAAGGGGACCTGGTCTTAGATTACCAACCGAAATCAAACCTTGTTCAGGAACAATCTATTCCCGGTAAACCGAAATATCCGGTCATTGATGTACATACACATTTTTCAAATGACCTATCTCCAACATTCCTGATTGAAAAAATGGATGAACTGGGGATTAGGACCATCATCAATTTGAGTGGTGGTTATGGGACTAAGCTGGATCGAATGCTGGAGAAATTCTCACAATATGACCCTGATCGATTTATAATTTTTTGTAACCTTGATTTCTCAAAAATAGACGATCCGGATTTTAGTGAGCAGATGGTGGTATTCCTGAGTGCCGCACATGCGAAAGGGGCTAAGGGTCTGAAAATTTTTAAGAACCTGGGGCTGACCCTGAAAGATAAAACAGGTCAGATTGTTGCAATTGATGACACCAGGCTTGATCCTGTCTGGGCCAGAGCAGGTGAACTCGAGATGCCAGTACTGATACATACAGCGGATCCGGTAGCCTTCTTTAAACCGGCCGATCGATTTAATGAGCGTTTGATGCAGTTAAAAAGACACCCGGATTGGAGCTTTTATGGTAATGAATTCCCAGAGCGTGAGACCATCATTGCACAACGAAATCGGGTGATTGCAAGACATCCCAATACGAATTTTATTGGAGCCCACGTCGGTAACAGCGCTGAAGATTTAATGGTGCTTGGTAAACTGCTTGATTCCTGCCCGAATTTATATGTGGATATTGCCGGTAGAGTAGCAGAACTCGGACGGCAACCTTACACTGCAAGAGAGTTTTTTATAAAATATCAGGATCGCGTACTGTTCGGAACCGACCGTTATCCGGGTAAATCTATTCAGCCAAGATATAAAATCTACTATCGGTTCCTTCAAACACAAGATGAATACTTTGATTATTACGATCATCCATTTCCACCAACCGGTGAGTGGAAGATTTATGGAGTATATTTACCTGATGAAGTTTTAGAGAAAATATATTTTGAGAATGCAGAAAGGCTGCTTGGCTTGAGAAAATGAAAAGCATATCCTGGTCAGGGTTATGCTTCAAGGTTGATAGAGGTGAATTAAACGAAGACAAGGCACCAGAAATATTACACATGAATAAAAAAGGAAGCCATGCACGTCGCTAGTTATATACTTGGAATTATCGGAATGATTGGATTCTTTGTAGCTAGTATTTTTTTTGATACACACAACACCTCATTTTATAGCATTGTTTCCGTTAGTACGACTTGTACCCTATTATCTACTTACTTTTATTGGCGTGGCTCGACGGTGAAAGCCAATCCTGAAATTACTATTTACTTTATTAATAGTCATGATGACTATGGATTACGATTAATTATTGAAAATACAAGCAATGAAGATGCGTATAATATAAACCTTACTTTTGAACTAAAAAACAATCAACCGCTTCCAATACAACAAAAAGTTTACAAAGAGACGTTTCCAATTAATCTTATTGATGGAAAGGATAGAAAAGAGATCTCAGCAATAGTTGTTGCTAATTCTGGTCACTCTTTTAATGCTACATGGAATTGGAAAAATGAAAGAGGTAAAAAATTCTCAAGGGAAAATATAGTCAATTTCTAACAATCAAAACCAGTAGTCCAGAAATGTGCACTTCCGGCGATTGACACCGTAAAAAACTATTAAATTATATTGTGTTTTTCTCTTTTTCGCTAATACCCAGAAGATAGATTATAGAATCCAGATTTTTTTGTGAAATGTTGTAATCGGCTTTTTCTCTCACAGTCTTGTGGGCGTTGAACGCTATTCCTAAACCTGCCTTGTCAAGCATCAGTAAATCATTTGCTCCGTCTCCTATGGCTACGACTTGATCCAGGGCAATATCTTCCTTATCAGCTATATCTTCAAGAATTTTTGCCTTAAATTCACCGTTGATTATTTCGCCAAGCACCTTGCCGGTTAACTTTCCGTCTTTTATTTCAAGTTTATTGGCAAAGGCATAGTCCAGGCCTAGCTCATTTTTTAATCGATCGGTAAAAAAGGTAAACCCACCGCTTATTACAGCAGTTTTATAACCCAGCTTTTTTAATATTTTTATAAGTTTTTTTGCACCGGGCGTGAATGGAATATTATGGTAAATTTCGTCAAGGATATTCTCGTCCAGACCCCTGAGCAATTCCACTCGTTTATTTAACGACTCATTAAAGCTTAACTCTCCGTTCATAGCCTTACTTGTTATACCGCTGACTTCTTCGCCGTGTCCAGCGGATTTTGCCAGTTCATCTATAACTTCAACCTGTATAAGCGTACTGTCCATATCCATCACAACAAGTCTTTTAGATCTCCTGAAGATATCCTCCTTCTGAACAGCTATATCAACACCAAAATCAGAGCTTATGGAAAGCAACTTCCTTGTCATGTCTTGAACATTTATGGTTTTGTTCGTTTTTACAATCATCTCAATACAGCCTAACTCTCCCTGACTGAGTTGTGTAATTCTTTCAATATTGACGTTCTCCGAAGATATAGCATTAGAGATTTGAGCAACTACTTGAGCGGTTATTTCCTCTCCCAGACATGTAACCGCATACATGAAATTCTTATCATACTCTAAATGTTCGTTATCTGACGCTATCTTAAAGTCGAGCTCTACATTAAGCCTTCTTGCCTCAAGCAGTAAATCCTTTAATAACGATATTTGTCCACCCTTACTCTCTCTTAAGTCCAGCAGCATAGACAATAATATCAACTTGCGAATAACAATCTGCTCAATATCAATTATTTTTACGGCATTTTCTGACAGTATTGATGTGATTGATGAAACAATACCTGGAGCGTCAGGCCCGTTAACCGTAATCACTATAAAATCGTCACTATTTTCCATTTTCTAAAATCCTGGGGCAACGCCCATATTTATGTATTCTATAATTAATTGCCTGGCTCTTGTTATTGCAAAAAGTATAGCAGGACAATCTTAGCATTAGACTTTAAGCCCCGTTTACAATATTCCATGATACCCACTTTCCTTTGGCAAATAGAATAAAATATTAAATTAATTTATTGAATAAAAGAGTATTTATAAAAAAACCTTTTCCTTACGTTTTTGATAAGATAATATAATATATATTTATAAAATATTCAAGAAACCAACTAAAAGGGAAAAAATATGCGTAAGAAGAGGCTGATGGAGCATGTAATGTTTCCGACCACGTACCTGCTAAGGATTATTGTTATATCGACTATGGCGTTGTTGTTTGCCTTTCCGGTATACTCACAGGAAGCATTGTGGAAAGAGTTGAATAGTAAAGTAATCAAGTTTTATCAAAAAGGCCAATACAGGAATGCAGTAAGTGCGGCCAACGAAGCACTGAAGGTCGCAGAGGAAACATTTGGCCAGGAGCACCCTAAGGTTGCAACATCCCTGAATAATCTGGCCCTGATATATAAAGCCCTGGGTAAGCAAGCTGCGGCTGAGGATTTTTATAAGCATGCGTTGACAATATTAGAGAAATCCTTTGGTGCAGATAATCCCAGAGTTGCAACGACCCTTTATAATCTGGCGCGGCTTTATCATGAGCAGGGGAAGCATGCCGAGGCAGAACATATGTATAAACGGGCGCTTGAGATAGATGAGAAAATACTCAGTCCGGAGCACCCAGACGTAGCATTATCCCTGAATAATCTGGCACTACTGTATATCGACCAGGAAAGGTATGACGAAGCGGAGCCTCTTTTTAAGCAAGTGTTGACAATATTGGAAAAAACCCTTGGGCCTGACCATCAAAATATTGCATATGTCCTGGAAGAGCAGGCGTCACTTTATCTGAAAATAGGAAGGAAAGATGAAGCGGAAAAATCATCTAAACGGGCAGAGCAAATTCGTTCAAAAGGGATTAAGTAATCAATTCTCTTCCTTATAAAAATAACTACTGAGGTAAATATGTCAGGAAAATATTGTAAACATCTCCTTCTCATTCTTGTTTTACTTTTTATACCAATTAGCCTGTTTGCTGAATCTAAATACGAGAAAGCGACTTTCGCAGGTGGCTGCTTCTGGTGTATGGAGCATCCCTTTGAAGATTTGGAAGGTGTTTCAGAAGTTTTATCCGGTTATACTGGTGGACGTAAAAAAAACCCAACGTATGCAGAGGTTTGTGCAGGAACAACTTTTCATTTTGAATCGATCCAGATAACATACGATCCAGCTGTAGTAAGTTATTCAAAACTACTCAATCTCTTCTGGAGGCAGATAGACCCGACTGATCCAGACGGCCAGTTTGTTGATCGTGGTCTACAATACAGGACAGCTGTTTTTTATCACAACGAAGTTCAAAAGTGTCTGGCAGAGGAATCAAAAGAGCAATTGGACAGGTCAGGAAGATACGACGAGCAAATTGTTACAGAGATTATTGAAGCGACTTCATTTTATAAAGCAGAAGAGTATTATCAGGATTATTACAAAAAGAGCCCGGTAAGGTATAAGGCGTACAGAAGAGGCACGGATCGTGATAAATTCCTGGAAAGGATTTGGGGTAAAAAGATGGATACAGAACATAGTAGCAGTTATAAAAAGTTTGATGAATCCACTAAAGCGGAACTATTGAAAAAACTGAACCCACTTCAATACAAGGTAACTCAGGAGAGCGGCACAGAGAGGCCATTCGAAAATGAGTATTGGGAAAATAAAAAAGAGGGAATTTACGTAGATATCGTATCCGGTGAACCACTCTTCAGCTCACACGACAAGTTTGCATCCGGATCCGGATGGCCGAGCTTTACAAAACCGCTTGAACCTGATAACTTTGAAGTAGTGGAAGACAGGAAGTTCTTTATGAAGAGGATAGAGGTAAGAAGCAAGCATGCGGATTCTCACCTTGGACATGTGTTTGATGATGGCCCTGAACCTACAGGGCTCCGCTATTGCATGAATTCAGCATCTCTCCGCTTCATCCCAAAAGAGGATCTGGAAAAAGAGGGATATGGTGAATATAGAAAACTTTTTGAGAAATAGAATGCAGGTAAAAATAGGACGCAGATATATGCAGATTTCACGGATAAAGATTCAGCGTAAGAGAGCTTAGAAACAAAAATAGTTCTAAGGAATCCTGAAAATCCAATTATGAAATATTATTCTATGAAAATGTATTTTTTAGTTTTCTTATTTTTTCTCTATCAATGTACCGTGGTGACTGAAACAGTTGCTACGGAAACGGTTGTCAATAAGAACATATCTTTATTAGTAGATACAAAGTGTTCAAAATGCCATACGCTTAATCGAGTTTTTATTCACGCACGGACAGAAGAAGAGTGGCACACTGTTATTGGAAAAATGATGGTTAAAATTCCGGGCTGGATCGGCCCGGAAGATGCAGAGCAAATTTTTAGTGAAATTATTACCAATCGACAGGAACGTGTAAAGGAAATTACCGTAGAGAGAAAAGAATATGCTGATAACAGATTATTGTTTCTTGACCGTTGTGCAATTTGCCATCCCGTAAACCGTATATTGAAAGAGAACAGGTCTCCAGAAGAGTGGTGTGAAACTGTGGAGCGGATGCGCTCTGAGGCCGGTGATTACATAACTGCAGAAGATGCAACTCGCATTGCAACATTTCTTTCTGAAAGGTCAGAGGTTTTAAAGGAAGACGCCGGAAGCGCATTATTTGTAGCCAAATGCCTTGTATGCCATCCTCCGGGTGAAAAGATTCTTCTGGAAAGACATAATAAAGTTGAATGGGAAGGAATTGTTAAGGACAGGCAGCAATTTGCCAGAAACGCTACTCCGAGAATCAGAATCGGAAATGAGGATGCAGCAGCGATTGTTGAGCTGCTTATAAAAACTCAAGGGCCGAAGCCTGATAGAAACACACCATAATCTTGTTGGTAGATATACTTGCTGCTACTTTTTCTGATATTTCATTTGTTTTTGATATAATTCCGAAATGGATAACCTGGCACTCAAACCAAATGACAGAGTATCGATTCTCGGGGGAACCGGCTTTATAGGAAAGAGACTTGTTTCTGAACTCACCGGGAGAAACATCAAACTCAGACTGCTTGTACGTAACCCGTCAAAAGTGTCTGCAGCTATCCTGAACAACAAAGATATCGAGATTGTAAAGGGTGACATTGTCAGTGGAGACGGACTTGAGGACGCTGTCCGTGGAATCCACACCGCATATTATCTCGTTCACTCCATGGGTGGTAAGAGTATGTTTAAAAGCACTGCATTCGCCGGGATGGATAAAAATGCTGCCGAGAATTTTGTCAATTCAGCAGATTCAGCAGGAGTCAAGAGGGTAATTTACCTTGGCGGGCTTGGGGAGGCAGGGAAGGGTCTTTCAGGACATCTCCGAAACAGGGAGGAAGTCGCCGAAATACTGTCTTCAGGTAGACTGCATGCTACAGTTCTTCGTGCGGCTGTAATCATAGAGGTTGGGAGCGCATCATTTGAAATGCTGAAATATCTGGTTGAGCGTATGCGTGTTATAATATGTCCAAAGTGGAAAGATACAAAGATCCAACCAATTGCAGTAAAGGATACCCTTGCATACCTTACAGGATGTTTATTTCTTCCGGACACAGCAGGAAAGAAATTTGATATTGGCGGTCCTGAGGTCTTGGCCTACAGGGAGATGATACAGCAATATACAGAGGCCGTGGGAATTCCCAGACGGATTATTTTCCGTACACCTGTTTTATTATCACACTTTGCCTCCTACTGGGCAGGTATGGTCACGCCGATACCGTCCGGGCTGGCATATCCCCTGATAGAAGGATTGAAGAACGAGGCCGTATGTCTTGATGATAGTATTACAGAGCATATTTCCTTAGAGAAAACACCATTCAAAGCAGCGGTAAAAATTGCCGTTTCTGAAAAACTCAACGAAGTCTAAAGTTATGAAAAAAACTAATCTTTTCTATTAAGGCACGTTAGACCAGGTTGTCAGCCCTGCTTTGTCATGTGAACGGTTATGCCACGCCTAATTTTATACTTTATTAGCTTCCTATCAATAATTAAATTGTGTAAAATGCAGAGCTAATATTTACCTGAAATTCTACATTTAAGACCATTTAACTAGAAATAATGCTAAATAAAAAACTATTATCTATAGCCGTAATTATTGTTGTCGGCATAGGTTGCCACTCAACGCCGGATATTGTGAAGGCTGACAGGTTGAGGAACTTTCCTGCTGAAATAAGCGAGGGAGATATTGTCCATGTTGCAACCGGTGAGAAGATAACATTTTCACAACTTGCCGACTCTTTTGACAGTACCAGGATAATCTATGTAGGCGAGGTACATTCAAACAGGGAATCTCATGTATTAGAACTACAGGTCCTGAAGGAGTTTTATAAGAGAAGCGGT
>PVBE010904380.1_pt1 | contig 10106 bp, 6 predicted proteins | sample 1631181 | NCBI WGS metagenome assembly PVBE01 (sample SAMN08397723, study PRJNA350692) | Marine metagenome, whole genome shotgun sequencing project. | isolation source: water | place: Pacific Ocean | collected 2012-04 | reverse complement strand
TGGAGAATCCATTCGAGGTAGCGCAGGTTGTTCACATGACCGAGATCGTCCATGTCGCTTTCGGATACATGGATCGGATGTTCGTGGGTGACCGCCATAGGCGGCCACCCTACCGAGCGAGAATTCTTCCGGCAAGCGCTTTTAGAATTTCCTGCGGACCATGACCAAAAGGGCCAGGCCGAGGAAGGCAAACCCAAGCGGGAACAAGCTGTTTCCAGCGAGTCCGGTTGCCGCTCCGAAGCAAGAAACCGGATTCTTGTCATCGGAAGAGGCGGGGGGAGCCGTCTGGATTCCTCCTGTGGCAACGATCTCAAGGGAGACCGGAATATCTACAGAAGTCGGGTTTGCCGTTGGGTCGGTAATGGTAATCGTATCGTTGTAGATTCCTGCTGGAAGGGTGGAGAGGTTCTGCAGGCTGAACGTGAGTGTGGAGAAGCCGGTTGTGACACTATCCGTCAGGGGATCTACGTTCAGCCACGATGCGGTGGGAGAGCTTGCTGTCCAGGTAAGGGTTCCATCCCCTCCGTTGGTGATCGTAACGGTTTGATCTGCCGGAAGAGGGGAACTGTTTTCTTCTACATCCTCCCATGTGATTCCTGTCGTTGGGCTCACGGTGATGACCGGTGTTGTACTGGTCACGTTGAGCGTGATGACGATCGTCTTTGTAATGCTGGGGTACCCGGCATCCGTAAATTCAAGGGTTTTTGTATCAGAGAATCCTGATGAAAGGCCTCCTATATCGACCGAAATCTGAAGGTCTGTCGGTATTGATCCAACCGCCAATGTTCCTGAGGTCACGGGAGATACATCATTAAGCCAGGTAACCGGTGTCCCTTGTTGTGCGACCTCCCAGTCGAGGGTGTCGGCTCCTGCCGCGCCGGCATTTCCGATTTTGATATCGAGCGGAGTGGGGGAGGTTCCGGCGGTTACGTTAAAGGTATAGGCGGTGATGGCGCTTCCGGTGCTCGTCTCCGTCAGTTTAATCACCGGATCTGACCCGGAGGTGGAGTAGGGTGTCAGTTTGGCGATGAACAGATCCTGCGAGCCATTAAGGATGGTTCCTCCTGAGGAGAGTGCGGAATTTGTGGGAAAGGGGGTCGAGGCTGTCGGTCCGGAGGTTGTGCTTCCCGTCAGGTAGATGTCTCCTGAACTGTCAATGGAAAGTCCATACCCGTATTCGGTCGACGACCCTCCTATAAATTCGGTCCACTCTACCGATGGTATTGTTCCGGCAGAAATTTTTGTCACGAACGCATCATAATACAGAGCCGAGGAGGCGCCGCTTCCCACGAAATCATCAGACTGACTTCTTCCTGCAATATATACAGATCCGTTATGGAACTGGATCGCGTATGGATAGTCATAGCTGCTTCCGCCCAGATAGGCGAAGCTGGTAAGCTGTCCCGCAGAGGTATAACGTCCGTAGAACCCGTCCAAATTATTGGATCCGGTTCCCCAGGTTCCCCATGGGAGGGTGCTCGGCGTGATCGTCATGTTGTCAGAATAGGTTCTTCCTGTTACGTACACATTTCCGGAAGAATCTGCGGCAACGCCTTCTCCATAATCGTTTTCATCCCCTCCCAGATATTGAAGCCAGGCAACCGTTCCGCTGGTTCCGTTGTCCGTTATTTTTCCCACAAAGGCATCTTGGCCTCCAGTCGGGCCTGCCCAGGCGGGGGTGGGTCCTACGGTGAATGTATTCGCAGAGGTGTCGTCCGATTTGGTTTCTCCTGTTATATAGATGGACTGGCTCAGAATGGAATCGTTTCCAAAGGCGATATCGAATAGGTAGTCCTGGTCATCTCCACCATGAACCAGGGGTGCGGTCCAGAGAGGGGCGGCATCGTTGGAGTCAAGCTTATGGATAAAAAGATCAAAGGCGAGATTGGCTCCCGTATATCCGGCGATTCCGTTGGAGGTGGTCCCTCCCGAATAGGTGTATCCGCCCACGAAGAGGTTCCCGTCGGAGTCGAGAGCGGCTGCATTGATATAGTCGGTGTTGTATCCTCCGAGGAAATAAGACCATAGAATTGATCCGTCCGACTTAAATTTGGCAGTAAATCCGTCCCATCCTCCTGAGTGTTTGTATTGCCACAGGTTGGTAGAGGATCCAACAATGGGAAATGAGAGATGGTCGGAAGTGGTTCGTCCCACAACATAGATGAAGGGGGAGGCTCCGGGGCTGACCAGAATGGTGTTCCCGGGTCTTCCGGGATATCCTGCATTTTCCGCTCCGTCGCCACCGAAGTAGGTGGCCCACTCGAGGGTAAGACCACTCGTGATCTTCATCACGAAAACGTCCGATTTTCCATCTCCGTAATTGGGTTGGACTGGGGCTGGGGTAAACGTCGGTCCCACTCCCATGGTGGTCAGAAAGTCATCCGTGTTGGTTTCCCCTGCCAGGTAAATATTTCCGGCATCATCCGTATCGATGCTGCTCCCCGATTCCGTATTCGCATTGGAATGTTCTCCTCCGAGATATCTCGAGGCGGTGTCGATGGAGGTCCCGTCGGAAGCAATCTTGGCAAAGAAAGCGTCTTTGTTTGCGGCGAGCGAGCCGGTCAATGACGTGAAGGTGGAGGAGATTGTATATCCCGTCATGAACAGGGAGGTCCCACTTAAGGTGATAGAGTGTACTTCGTCTGAGCTGTTTCCTCCAAAATAGGATGCCCAGAGAACAGCGGAGCCGTCCCCGGCGACCTTGGCGACAAAGCCGTCGTAGGAACTTCCCGCCGCTTGTTGAAAGGCGGAACCAGATGCGGGAATATTTGTCCCCGAAGAGGAGTAGTACGTTTCACCCGCGATGAAGATATCCCCGCTTCCATCCGTGATCAGATCATAACCGTATTCGGATGATCCGGAACCACCAAAGAAGGCGGACCAGGCCATGTTCCAGGTTGTGCTCCCGGAGTCGTATGCATACTGTGCCAACAAAACATCCCGCGAACCGTTCATGGTGGTAAAAGGGGTGTTGACCGCAGCAAAGGTGGTGGAGTCGGAATACCCGACGATATTCAATGTGTCTCCTGTCGTATCAAAGTCGCACGCCTTCCCGTAATCGCTGCCGGCTCCTCCGAGATAGGTGGCCATCGAATTTGTATAGCTGGTGGTGGCTCCATCGTAGATGGCAACGAACATGTCGTAGGAACCGTCTCCGTATACTGACTGGGGAGCGTTCAGGGTGGGGAAAGCGGTTGAGGTGGTATATCCCGTGATCCCGGTGATTCCGATTCTCGTTCCACCGGAGTTGACGGCGATTCCGTTGGCTTCTTCCGTGGCGGCGCCCCCGATCGTATCACTCCATTGTAAATCGCCGGTTGAATTCAGTTTCGCAAGGAAAGCGTCATAAGAGTTTCCGCTGACATAGCTTTTTCCTGAAACATAAAGATTTCCAGAGCTATCGCGATCGATCGCGCGGGCATACTGAGTGTTGGTAACCGGGATGTATTTGCCCCATACCAAGCTTCCGTCCGTATTGGAAAACTCGGCGACGAAGATATCTTTTCCATTCGATAAATTCCCATTTGTGAAGCTTGCCAGGGTGGGATTGGACGCCGCTGATCCGACGATGAAAACATCGGTTCCCGAAACAGCGATACCAAATCCACATTCGTCGTTGATGGTGTCGGTGCTGGTTCCTCCCGCGTAGGTGGAAAAGGTGATCTGGGGGTCGATGATCAGGGGAAGTTCAGGATTGTATTCTCCAATGTGAATGGAATATTCCCAGGTAAGATCTCCGGTTGCCTGTTGAATATTTGTGTATCGTGCCGGGATTTCAATAAACGTTCCGGAAGTTGTTTTCTGGTAGACGTAGAGTTCGTTCTCTTCAACCGGTCCAACGCCTGTTTCAATGCGGAGGCTTTTCCCGTCCGGATTTGCCTCAATCGATTCGGCCCCCCGGTATCGCATCCGGATGATCCTGGGGTCTGCTTTCGGGGCGACTTCGAGGGTGTACTTTACTCCTCCATTGCGGGATTCGACAATCAGGTCGATTCCTTCATAGACCTCTTTGTATTCGAGGTTGGAGTAGGTCGATAATCCGGTTACGGTCGATTTCCCCGTGTAGTAATTGATTTTGGAGGGGAGCTCTCCGTTCGCTTCTGGCTCGACATCATTAGCACCAACCAGTTCCCAGTGGATCGCCCACCCTTCCTCCATCTCTTCTTCCTGGCTCTCCTCTTCCTCGGGGGAAAAGTGTCTGTTTCGGTTCCTGCTGGAGGGGTTGGAAATCGCGGTGGACATTCCTTGCGGGGTGAAGAAGGTTGTAGAGTTTCGCCCACGCATCTGGAATCGGGCATCTCCCTGTCCGATCGAGGCGACGATGGGGGTTGGGAAGTTACGGGTGACTTTCTTCGCGATCTCCCGAAGTTGTGCTTCTTTCGCTCTCTCTTCATTTTGCGTATTTGCATCCCGGTGGTTTTGTCCCGTATGGATTATTTCCGAAGGGGTTGTCTGTGACGGGTGGGTGCTTTCGGGTACGGAATTCTCCCCGGTCGTGCGGGAAAGAAGGGCCCATCCGAGAAGAAGGAGGGAGGTGCTTAGTACGATCCACGTTGCTTTGTTTTTCATGTGTCTCCGCCAGAAAAAGAACCCACCGAATGAAATACGTTCCTCTATTATATTACGCAGGTGATAAGGGCCGTAATTCTACCAACCCATGGTCTAGATAACTAGACGAAAAACGGTAGCTCGAGTCGGGGGAGAACTCAATTTAAATCTGAATTTCGAAAAGTGTGTCGAAACGAGACATTTTTTTCGTTTATCACGGTTCGATCGAATCGTTTCTATCCAGGCAGACTATTTTGTCTTTACGTGGTAGAGGCTTCCGCTGTCGACCGCCCAGATCTCGTCGTTGAGGGAGGTCATACAGGAAGCATCGTCCCAGCTTCCCTTCATCCTTTCGTATTTTCCCTTCGTGTCGATGCGGTAAAGGCTGCCCCCGTCGGCGATCCAGAGGTGGCCCCGTGCGGCGGTCATCGACTTGGCGTCATTCCAACTTCCCTCCATCCTTTCGTATTTTCCCTTCGTGTCGACGCGGTAAAGGCTGCCCCCATCGACAATCCAGAGGTGTTCCCCCAATGCCGCCATGCACCGCGTCTCATCCCATCCTCCCGGGAGGCGGTCGTACTTTCCATTCTTGTCAACCTTGTAGAGACTCCCGCTGTCGACGATCCAGAGGTGGCCATCGAGGGCGGTCATGGCACGGGAATCATCCCAGCTGCCCCTTTTGCGCTCGTACTTTCCGTTCTTGTCGACCTGGTAGAGGCTGCCGTTGTCGACCACCCAGAGGGCTCCGTCCAGGGCGGTCATGCATCGGGCGTCATCGTAACTTCCACTCTTGCGGTCATATTTTCCCCCGGTATTGACCTGGTAAAGACTTCCATCGTCGATGATCCAGAGCGATCCATCCATGGACGCCATGCAGGTCGAATCGTTCCAGCTTGACCCTCCGACCCGTTCGTACGATCCTTCCTGGAGAAAACAGAGAGGGGTCAGGGCAAGCAGGATGAAGATCTGGATCATGAGATTCCTTTCATACGAGTCGTCGTGATTATAGGGAAAGGCTTGTTTCTGTTCCTACGAATTCTTCCCGTCCCAACCCCCTTCTTCCCTCAGGTTTTCTACCACCTTTTCCGCTTGTACTTTTACCTGTAAGCGATCGACCTTTGCGACCCGGGTAAGGGGGAACGGTTCTTCGGCAGGCCAGATTTCAAAGTGTTGCGGCCGTTTATAGGAGGCGATCTCCCGGCAATGTTCCTGGAGGGACTTGGGAGTGAGAGAGGTCCCTCGATCGGGGCGGACAAAGGCGAAGATTCCCTCATCGAAGAGTTTATGTTTGATCCCGACAACGACCCCTTCGGCGACTCCTTCGAGTTTGGCGATATGCGCTTCGACCTCTTCGGGGAAGACGTTGTACCCTTTCTGCTTGATTACAAATTTTCTGCGTCCGGAAAGAAAGAGGGCGCGACCGGAAGGGGTCTGGCGGAAACACCCGAGATCCCCTGTGTAGAGAATTCCTTCTCGAGATACCACCCGGGCCGTTTCGTCAGGAAGATTGTAATAGCCGAGGAAGACTTGAGGAGGGTGGTAACAAATTTCCCCGACCTCCCCATCCTCTACTTCTTCTCCCGCCGAATGGTCATCGTTCATCGGAGAACGAATCGTCACCTTGGCCAGTTCCGGGAAGGGTCTGCCGACTTGACCGGCCATCTCCTGGGGCGAGAGTCCGGGCGAGGTAAAGGTGGCGAAGCCGGCGCTCTCGGTCATGCCGATTCCGGTGCCGAATTTCGGCGCCATCTTCGAAAGGCGTTCGAGGAAAGGGATATCGACCGCAGAGCCGGCATAGAGAACGTATTGGAGAGAAGAGAGGTCAAATTGGTCGTATTCAGGTACGGCCCAGAGCATGCGGAATTGGGTGGGGATCTGCCCGAGTACATTGACTCGATGTTTCTCGATCGCTTCGAGAGTCACTTTTGGGTCGAAGATTCGAAGTTGAACGAGAGTTCCCCCAAGATAGAAGGTGGTCATGATCGCTTCGGTCACCGCGCCTACGTGGCTCGGGGGAAGGTTGTTCAGAAGGCGTAGTGGGGAGTCGTTCTCCATTTCGAGTCCTCGCGCGAGGATTTCATTTTGCACCAGAATGTTTTCATGACAGAGGGTGGCCGGTTTCGGTTCGCCGGTGGTGCCGGTCGTATAAATAATGAGCGCAGGGGTGCGGGGGGTGAGTTGCTGTTCGATTCGTGCAAGTTGTCCCCGAAAGAGTTCGGCGAGCTTGAGCCATAGTAGTTTCCCTTTCTTCATGAACTCTTTGATCGAGACCGCCCCTTCGAGGATCTCTTCGGTCGAGAATTGCACGAGATACCCAACGGAGGGGCATCCTTCCTGGACCGCTCGTCCCACTTCGCGAAAATCCCGAACGGGGGTCTTTCCAAGAAAGAAGAAGGCGGTCGGATTGATTTTCTTGAGATCCCGAACCACTTCTTCCGGTTGCAGGCGAACATCGAGCGGGGCGAAGATCGCCCCCACTTTGAAGGCTGCGTACATCAGGGCGATATGTTCGGGCAGATTTACGAGCAACGTGGAGATGCGATCTCCCGGTTGGATCCCGATATCGAGCAGACGAAGGGCAAAGTAGTCGATGAGCGAAGAGAGTTTTCCATATGTCAGAACCCGGCCGTCTTCATGCTGAACGAGGGCCGGGTTTCCCGCCGGTTGCCGTTGGATAAAGTGGTGAAGGAGGGAACTCACGCAATGCCGATGTCGTCCGGAAGGGAATAGGTTCCATGTCCCTGCGATTTGAGTTTCCCTTCCTGGACAAGCTCTTCCCAGATTTCAGGCGGAAATTCATAGGGAGGACGGATTCCGACGATCGCAGATGTATATCCTTTGGTCATCGCGCCATGCCCCAATCGGGATTCATCATCCTGTTTTAAACGCCTCAATTTGCGTCGAAATGCTTTCAGCGCTTTTTTCAGTTCCTCGGGCTCACTCATCAATGTATCCTTTCTCACTACCGTAGGGACCCCCGTATTCTAAAGGATCTTTTTCCTGGGGGGAAACGGTTCTGTCCGGCGTCTTATTCGAAGAAGTTGATTCGGAGGATCACTGATGTCGCACGTTCTTCTTGCCTTTCTTTTCCTTGTGACCTCTCCCGCGGACCAGGATGGCTGGAAAGAAGCCAAAGCGGAGGCGAAAAAAGCGGTTCGCTCTCCCGTTCCCCGTGTCCGGCGCGAAGCGGTCGAAGCTCTCTCGGCCTTTGATCGAAAAGAAGCGGCCGAATTGCTTCTCGATATCTGGTCGACAACGGCGAAGCGGGCTCGTGCGATGAAAGTCGAGAAGGTCGAAAAGATCGAGAAGATGGACAGCATGCCGATCAAGAAGAAGCTTCAGGCCGGCATGGTCACGCTCAACGGCGGAGAGGTTCAAGAGAAGGCCGAGTACGACAGGATCAAAGCGGAAGTAAAGGATCTGACGACCCGTATTTCTCAGGAAGAGGCGATCAAGGATCTCATTCGTTCTGCCCTCACCGGAATGAAAGAAGCGGGTGCCGTCAAGATTCTGGAGAAGAGATTGACCTCTTCGAAAGAGTGGGAGGTGCGTGCGGCTGCGGCGGGGGCGCTTGGAGCCTTCGGAGAAGGGGAGGTTTTCAAGACGCTCGAGAAGGCGCTTAAGCGGGAAAAAGATCCCCGTGCGATCGTTGCGATTTTCGAAGCGTTCGGGGAGATGAGGGCGAAAGAGGCTCTTCCCGCGATGGAAAAAAAACTGAAAAAGAACAAAGCGTGGCAGGTGGTGCTCGCGGCGGCCGAAGCGATCAGGCAGATTGATGATCCGAAGGGGGTGGAGATTTTGATCTCGCTTCTAAAGGATGCGGATGGTCGGATTAAAGAAGACCTCAATGATGTGCTTGTCGAGATGACCGGCGTCGACAAGCGGGGTTCGCATGCGACATGGCTCGACTGGTGGAACACGAATAAAGAACGATTGATTGCCGGAACGTATGACAAACCTTCACGACCGAAGGGGGGCGAGAAAGCAGGAGGAACGACCTTCTATGGCATCCCGGTGGTCTCGAGTCGTGTGGTCTTTATTCTCGACCGTTCGGGATCGATGTCGTCTCCGGCAGGATGGAAGCCCGACACCGGGGTCGCGACCGGAAAAGATGGCGGAGGGCGAAAGCCGGAGAAGGTGGGGGACCGGAAGATCGACGTGGCGAAATATGAATTGAAGAACGCCATACGGGCCCTGAAGCCGCACGTTCGTTTCAACGTCATCTTTTACAACCAGGACTACATGATCTGGCTCGAGAACGGCCTGGCGATCGCGAATGCGAAGAGTAAAAAAGAAGCGATCGCTTTTATTGACAAGCTCGAACCGGAAGGGGCGACCAATATTTTTGATCCGACTGAGAAGGGATTCCTGATTCAAGAGAAGAAGGATCCACGTGCGAAGAAAGATCCCGATATCGGATTGATCAGGGGCGGGGTCGACACGATCTATCTTCTTTCCGATGGTCATCCGAACAATGGGCGGATTACCGAGCCCGGAGCGATTCTCGCGAAGGTCAAAGAGATAAACCGGGTGCGTAAGATTGTGATCCATTCGATCGGCGTGGGGCCCTCGATCGATGTCAATTTCATGCGTTCTCTCGCCGAAGACAATGGCGGGACGTTTGTTCACAGGAAGTAAAAGGGGGGGTCCAATCGCTTTCCCTTTTGGCGGGTGGGGTGTATAGTCAGATCTGACTATGTGGACAAAATCGACCCTCGAACCGACCTATTTTCTCGACAGTGATTCTCCCCGGATCCAGGCGTTCGCGCGGGAATCGATCGGGGATGCTTCGACGGACGAGGAGAAGGGGGTTCGTCTTTTTTACGCCGTGCGGGATGGGATTGTCTATTCTCCCTACGGGATCACTCTTGCCCGTGAGGATTACCGGGCGAGTGCGGTTGTCGAACGGGGCTCCGGATATTGTGTCTCCAAGGCGATCGTTCTTGCGGCGGCTGCACGCGCCGTGGGAATCCCCGCAAGGCTCGGTTATGCCGATGTGGTCAATCACCTCAATACGCCGCGCCTTCGCGAGATGATGAAGACCGATCTCTTTGTTTACCATGGGTTTACAGAACTTTTCCTCGGGGGAAAGTGGATCAAAGCGACCCCGACCTTTAACAAATCTCTCTGCGAAAAGTTTGGGGTTCGATCTCTCGAGTTTGATGGGAAGGGGGACTCTCTTCTTCAGGAATTCGATACCGCAGGGCAGAAGCATATGGAATATCTTCGCTACCGCGGGGTGTACGATGATTTTCCGATGGAAGAGTTGGCGGCGGTGTGGCGGGAGACCTATCCTCTCTTCTTTGAAAAGGATGGGGTGTTGGGGGATTTTGAAGCCGAGGCGGCGGAAGGGCCCGCATAAGCGATCCCTTCCACCCCTTTTTCGGGTTATATCTTTTGCATCGAGAGAGTCATCGTTTTGCGCATATCCCCGTTGCGAATAATTGCGCTGCCAAACTTCAGGTACCCTTCCTTGGAATACCGGAATTTCATCGTCAGGATGTATTGCTTCGTACCGACTCTTCCACGGGCATCGGTATCGAGGATGATGTTTTTCC
>PVBE010869361.1_pt1 | contig 10106 bp, 10 predicted proteins | sample 1631181 | NCBI WGS metagenome assembly PVBE01 (sample SAMN08397723, study PRJNA350692) | Marine metagenome, whole genome shotgun sequencing project. | isolation source: water | place: Pacific Ocean | collected 2012-04 | reverse complement strand
AGCTTTGTAACGAACTGGCAATAGTCGTTGTTCAGAGTTGATCGGAAATACTCTTTTGTCTACCGGTCGTTCACTGAGTACCCTACCATGTGATCGTTCTGGAACAGGATTGCATGAACTCTTTATCCTACATGACAATTAAAACCCTTTGAAAAAATTGTGAGGGTGCATAAGCCCAGGACCAGAGGATTTGTCACAATCTTTTCTGGCCGTCAGTCAGTACATACTATGGAGCATTACAAGTCATTACAGGCAGGCTCAATGGAGAAACTGGTACTTGATGCACCTGCCAAACTGAATCTCTCATTGGCGGTCCTTGACCGTCGTCATGATGGTTTCCATGAGATTGAGAGTCTTATGGTTCCAGTCTCTGTGTCAGATCGGCTCCATGTGCAGCGAGCACCAGCGGGCGTTTTCTCTCTTGAAGTTACATTTGCTGGAAAAATTGGATGTGAAACGGGTCAGTCCCTTGCTCGCGATGTTCCTGACGATGAGAGTAATCTTGTTCTCCGTGCAGCTCGTCTTCTGGCTGAACGAGCAAATTGTGATGCTGGTATCATGATTCGTCTCGAGAAGCACATTCCGTCCGGTGCTGGTCTTGGTGGTGGATCGAGTGACGCTGCAGCTACTTTTCTTGCGGCAGTGAAACTATGGAATCTTGATTGGTCTTTGGAACAGCTTGCTACGTTATCTGCAGAACTGGGGAGTGACATTCCTTGGTTTTTTTCTGGAACGGCTGGTATTGTTGGTGGACGAGGCGAACAGGTTGCGCCGGTAGAAGGGATTCCGGCATACGATGTCGTTATTGCCTGCCCATCAGAAGGTCTTTCGACAGCACAGGTATACACGGCGTGTGAGCCGGATGCTCAGCGTCGTGGTGAAGCTGCATCGCTGGCCGCAGCCTTGCAAGGGGACTCACTTCGCCAAGCTCTCCCGCTTATGCGCAATAGTCTCCAAAAACCAGCCCAAGATCTTGCGCCATCAGTGAATCGTTTACTTACGGATATGGCAAAGCACAAAGCACTACATCCGATTCTCACAGGGAGTGGGAGCGCCTGTTTTAGTATGTGCCGAACAACACATGAAGCGAGGCAGTTGGCGACGAGTCTCGAAGCTGCTGGATGGCCTTTTGTGGTCGCTACTCGACTCGTACCAGGTCGGGTTGGTTATCACCCTTGGTAATTTTTGAATAACATGATGTACTACGAGCTTGGGGATGGTGGTGAGATGGCCGATGGGGGAATGCCATGGAAATCACTGAAGTCAGAATCAAGCTTGTTGAGAAGACAACTGAAAGGCTCATGGCCTTCTGCTCAATTACCATCGATGGTGCATTTGTCATTCGTGATTTGAAGCTGATTGGTGGTCCCCACGGTCTTTTTGTAGCAATGCCGAGTCGGAAGTTATGTGTCCATTGCAGAAAATGTCATTCTAAGAATCCACTCAAGTCTGGGTTTTGTAATTCCTGCGGAAATAAAATGCAGAGCCAACACCTTCCTCGTGATGGAGATGGCCGCGTACGTTTGTATGCCGACATTGCCCATCCGATTAATACAGAATGCCGTGAGCTGATTCAGGATCGAGTGATGGCTGAGTACGAAGCCGAAGTAATCAGAGCACGGAAGCCGGGGTATGTGTCGCGGTATGAAGAATTGGGTGACGAGTAGCCAAGAATAATGCTCTTGTTCAATCATCCTGCCTAACAAGGGCATGGAAACAATTTTTGAGTTTTTTGGTAATTGGACCAGGAGTACCTTCGCCAACTGTCCGCCCATCAATCTCTACGACAGGAATCACTTCAGCTGCTGTTCCGGTCAAAAAACATTCTTCAGCAGTGTACAGGTCATGTCGTGTCAGGGTGGTTTCGTGACAATCAATACCTTCTTTCTCCGCTAATTCAATAACAGCTGCCCGAGTGATACCTTCGAGAATGCCTGCGTCAGGAGGTGGTGTAAGTAATCGTTCACCTCGAACAACGAATACATTATCTCCTGTGCATTCAGCGACTTCTCCCTTGTGGTTGAGCATGAGTGCCTCGACACAACCAGCCTGAAGGCCTTCAAGCTTAGCCATGATGTTATTTAAGTAATTCAGTGACTTGATTCGAGGAGAGAGCGCTGCTGTCTGAATCCTTTGCGTTGCAGCAGTGACAATTCGAAGTCCCTGCTCATAGAATTCCTTCGGATACAAACTGATTGTATCGGCAATAATGATAACTTGTGGGTTGCTACACTTGTTTGGATCGAGTCCAAGCGTGCCAGCACCACGCGTAACAACCAGTCGTATGTAGCCGTCTTCCAGGTTGTTCGCAGAGAGCGTATCAAGTACTGCTTGTGCCATGCGGTCTTTGCTCATTGGAATCTCAAGACAGATTGCTCGGCCGCTTGCCCACAGTCGATCAAGGTGGGCATTCAGTCGGAACACGCGACCTGAATAGCTGCGGAGCCCTTCAAACACACCGTCTCCGTAAAGAAGTCCATGATCAAAAACACTGACGCGAGCCTCTTCTTCAGGGACGAGGCGGTCATTCATGAAGATGGTTCGAGACATGGTTTTCAGTATCCTTTTGGCAAAACTGTTTCAACGTTAATCAGGCTGCTGATCCGGTTGCCCCCGGGTTGATCAGATCAACGGTGCCAGCAGCAAGCCGAACAATACCACGAGCCTGGCTGGCGATATTAGCATCATGTGTGACGAGCACTATAGATAGACCGTTGTCACGATTCAACTCAGCCAGCGCTTCAATGATACCCGCACCACTTTCTTCATCGAGGTTGCCCGTGGGTTCATCAGCAAGCAAGACTTGTGGTTTGGTAATTAAAGCACGGGCAATTGCAACTCGTTGCATTTCGCCACCAGATAGTTGCCTTGGTCGATGATGAAGCCTGTCGCTCAGGCCAAATCGATCGAGGAGCGCTTCTGCCTGTTTCTGCGCTGCTCGTTTGTGTGAGAACCAATCGAATATGCCATGCCGAATGAGTAGCGGTGCGAGCACATTTTCCAAGGCGGTTAATTCAGGGAGTAAATGATATGCCTGAAAGACCATGCCAATCGAGTTGTTTCGGAGCCGGTCTTTTTCTCGAACGGGCAGGTTGTCAATTCGTTGTCCATCGATCCAGACTTCACCGCTGTCAGGAGCATCAAGGAGTCCCATTACGTGAAGCAGCGTGCTTTTTCCAGATCCACTCTGACCGACTACTGCAAGAAAGCCACCCTGCTCAAGTTTGAAGTCAACGCCACGAAGAACATCCAGAGTTGTTGTCCCGGATTGATACTGCTTGTAGATCTGCCGAGTTTCCAGCATCGGCGTCTCATGTGATGGCGTTTCTAAATCATTCATGTCGCAAAGCCTCGACTGCATGGAGGCGGGCTGCTCGCACAGCAGGTAAGACACTTGAACCAATCGCAATGGCTACTGCGCCCAAGATAATCCAGCCAATTGTCACTGGATGAACGATCGTGGGAATCTGAAAAAAATAGTAAATGGATGGATCAAATACCCTTGAACCTGTACACCATTCAACCGCGTGCCGTATTTGATTGATGTTCCAGGTGATGCTTAGGCCAAGAATGAGGCCAGCACCGGCACCAACAAGGCCAAGAAAAAGTCCATACCCTAGAAAAATCCCAGCAATACCAGAAGACGTTGCCCCAAGAGCTTTCAGAATTCCAATGTCACGTGTCTTTTCAACAACGATCATGAAAAATATTGCGAGAATGCCGAATCCAGCAACCGCGATAATAAGAAACAGCAATATATTGAGTACGGCCATCTCCATATCAACTGCTGATAGAAGTGGCCCCTGTTTATCTCTCCACGTTGCAATCGCATACAGATCTGCCGGAAAGACTTCTCGTAAACGATCTCGTACTTCATTGAGTTTTGCATCTGGCTTCAGGCGAATCTGAATTGAATTCACACTGGGAATACCAGTTTGTGGATTAATCATGCCCCGCATTCGCTGAAGTGCATCGATGGGAACAAAAACGAAGTTTGAGTCATATTCACTCATTTTACTTTCATAGAAATCAACAATTGTAAAATTGTCACTGACAGCTTTGGGTGGTGTGCCAGCTGTCGGGAAAGTTATTTTGACATCATCACCCGGCAGCGAAAGAAATTGATCGACTCCCTGACGGTTTCGAAAGCTTGCTAACCCTATACCGGGCACGATGCCTGTGAACTGTTCTTCAGCCAGGTCCATGACACGACCCTGGTTGGGCCGAGCTTTCTGGAACGGATTCGTTCGCTTTCCTTCAGCGGCAGCCATATCAGAAGGTGTCTCAGAAGAGTCACCTTCGGGACTCGTTGCGGCAAGCATGGCATCAACCTGTTGATCAACAGAGCGTGTCGGAGCGTTTTCTGAAGATTCTTTTGATTCAAGCCGCTCTTTCCAGAGACGCTCCCGATTCACTCGCATTCGACGGTGTGGCCAGCCGGCATGCTCAAGAGCAGGTCGGGTTGGAGTCTCGGTTGGATTCTGGCTATCAATCGTGTCGTAGCCACCTTCTCGTAAATCAAAAGAAAGTTGTTCTCGGTTTGCCGGGTGCTGAAGATATCTGCCAAAGTCACTTACTTCTGCGTGGGTTTTTGGGTCGATTCCAATGAACATAACTTGCCGTGTGACCCACTGGCCACGAACCTGAAAACTGAGCATAGCCGGCACAGCAACGGTTGGAGTCATGCCGGCTATCTGATCACCTGCAGCTCGTTTAATCTCCTCGATGTGCCATTGTGGGTCCTGGAAGCCAGAGAGTGAGTGGCTTTCAAAAACAATATCAGAAAGGATTCCGTGGATACGGGTTTGCATTTCATTCGAAAAACCGGACATGACCGCGTTGACTACGATCATTGTCGCCACGCCGAGCGTCACGCTAATGACGCTTGCCAGTGCTATCCATCGCGTACGAAGATATCGCCAACAGAGAAGAAGTTTGTACATAGCGTCAACGCAGCATCAGCCGCCAGTGTGGGGACGATGAATCGGAAATAGGATGACGTCTCGGATTGAACTGGCCTGTGTCAAAAACATGACAAGGCGATCAATTCCAATACCGAGGCCACCAGCTGGTGGCATGCCGTGTCGAAGTGATTTAATGAAATCATGATCCATTCGGGCCATAGATTCATCGTCAGAAAGACCAGCTAATTGTGTTCGAAAAAGCTCTTCCTGAAGATCAGGATCATTGAGTTCTGTATAGGCATTGGCTAATTCCATGCCAGCAACGTACAGCTCAAATCGTTCAGCAATGTCAGGGGTATCACTTTTTCTTTTGGTAAGCGGGCAGACAGCAGCTGGATAATCAATGACGAAGATTGGGCCGGAGAGTGTCTTTTCAACCGTCTCCTCGAAAAGTTCACTCTTGATGACATCTGGGTGCCGGCCTGCTGTTTCAATTTCATGCTTTGCTGCCTCAGCTGCCACGCTTGCTGGATCATCTGGGTCGCAGCCCGTCACCTCGGCAAGCAAGTCATCGTATCGCTTTCGGGGAAAGGGTGGCTTCAGGCTGACGTCGTGTCCCATCCAGGTGAACGTCTCCGGGGCGCCTGCTGCCTTAGCGGCTGCAACGAGTACAGCTTCTGTCAGATCCATCATAGAGGCATAATCACCATAGGCCTCGTATGCCTCCATCATGGTGAACTCAGGATTGTGTCGTGGGCTTATGCCTTCGTTTCGATAGACGCGACCCAACTCGAAAACTCGCTCCATGCCACCAACAAGCAATCGTTTGAGGTGAAGCTCTAAAGCGATTCGCATCACCAGTGGCATGTCGAGTGCATTATGATGCGTTGTGAATGGACGGGCCGCCGCTCCACCAGCAGTTTCTTGAAGTGTTGGTCCTTCAACTTCAAGATAGCCACGGTCGGTAAGGACTCGCCGTATTGCCTCAATAATTCGGCTCCGAGCAACAAATCTGTCACGTACACCCTCACCGTGGATGAGATCAAGATAACGCATCCGTTGACGCAGTTCTGGATCGACGAGGCCGTGGTATTTATCGGGAGGTGTCTCAAGTGACTTCGTCAGAAATGTCAGACTACTGGCAAAGATCGTCATCTCACCCGAGTTTGAATAACCAAGTCGGCCTTCAACTCCGATGATGTCACCAAGATCAAGGCAGCCAACGACTGGCCAGGTGTCTGGGCCGACCTGCTTTTTGCCGATCATGACCTGAAGGCGGCCAGTGCGGTCGACAAGATCAAGAAATACCAATCGGCCAGCATTGCGGAGCAGCATGATTCGACCCGCAACGCGAACGGTTGGCCCATCATCAGCATCCTGAGCGATGGATTCTCCCTCTTTTCGAACCGATGCAACAGCCTGGGCACTATCAAATCGACTGCCCCATGGATCGATCCCAAGTTCCTGAAGTTTTGCCAGTTTATCTCGACGTGCCTGGAGAAGAGCAGTGACGGTGGACGAAGGCTGGTCAGTATCAAGTGGTGACGGAGAAGACATCTGTCGGTTCTGAGTTTCCTGAGGATATGAAGGACTTCTAACAATGGAATAACTCATTGTCTGCTTTTCTCACAAATTTCGAAAGGGCAGCCATCCCAGAGAGAAGCCATAGCCGGTCTCTAGTCGAATACGGGGCATTCAGGGTACAACCCGGACCTATAATAAGATGATGTTGAGACGAGCCTGAGACCTCAGAGTGACCAGTAACAATGGATCTGCGAGCCCACCATAGACCAGTATTATTCAGCGTCGAATTGCGGACTGCCCAGTGGGAAAATATGGTGTTTTGGTACCGAAATATTCTTGGTCTCCGGGTTTTGGTCCGTGTCGTCGATGATGGCTATGCCTTATTTGAGGCAGGTGATACCCGGGTTGCAATTCTCAGTCGAGAGAATGCCGGCGAGGCCAGTGGACGTTGGAGCCTCGGCTTTGAGGTGAAGGATTTAGAGGCTGCGTATAGTCGTCTTCAAGAGTCAAATGCAGATGTTGTCGAACCGAAGACGCATCCTGAGGGGTTTCGAGAACTTGTCACCAATGACCCAGATGGGAACCTGCTTCGGCTCTTCGCGTGGCCAACAGCCTGAGGCCACGTTTTCTGCAAATCATCTCACGATAAAGACGATTGTTTTACCAACCGCTGGTTGTCAGTCGTATGCGGCAAAGATGCATATCGGCTGTCATGAAGAGCGAGCGACCGTCTTCACCAAAGCAGCAATTCGCTGTTTTCTGTCCAGTGAGGATTGTACCGAGATGAGTTCCATCTGCTGCTATGACTAAGACGCCACCTGGACCTGTTGCAAACAGGTTCCCTTTCGTGTCGACCGCCAATCCATCCGGCATCCCCTTTCGTGTTGCTGAAAGATTCGAAGCATCAAAAAATATCTTCCCCGCATCCAGCATTCCGTATTCATCAACATTAAATACTTTTAAAATCGGTGCATCAGGATCAGACTGTGCGACGTACAGTTTTTTCTGATCAGGTGAAAATGCAATACCATTTGGACGTGTCATGGTCTTGCAGAGAAGATCAACCTGTCCATTTGGTTGAATTCGAAAGACTCCACAAAATTCGATTTCTCGTCGTTTGTCATCAAACCCATTAGGAAGACCGTATGGAGGGTCTGTGAAATAAATTGCTCCGGAAGCATGAACGGCCAAGTCGTTGGGGCTGTTAAACCGCCTGCCCTCCCATGCGTCCGCAAGTGTTCGTTTTCCTCCATTTTTTTCAAGTACGCTGATTCTTCGATCACCATGTTCGCAGCATAGGAGTCTGCCCTTTGTATCGAGTGCGAGCCCGTTGCTCCCTCGTTCTTTTCCGTAACTTGCCGGGCCAGTAAATCCTGCAGGCTCAAGAAATGTAGAAAGCTCACTTTTTGTGTTCCAGCAATGAATGCGGTTATTCGGTATGTCACTAAATAACAAAGATTGAGACGGAAGGCCCCCATCTCCATTTTGAATCCAGACAGGCCCTTCCGACCACTGAAAACCCATTGCCAGCACTTCGATCGTGGCATCAATGGGAACAAGTGCATCAAGGTCTGAATGCAATCGCTCAACACTTCCAACAATTGGGAACATGTTATCTCCTGCTTGAATTGCACATGTTGGTTTCATAGTTACAGTGAGAAAGAGCAAAAAAATAATTTGTCGGCATGGTGCAATATTCGCCACAGTTGATTTCTCCAAGCAGTTGGGAAAAAAGACATTCCATCACGTAACGACCAATTACTTTCCCCCCAGCACGTGTTTCGCAAATGCCACAAACTATCGTAGCACTGGATTCTGAAAATCGGTGGAACCTATCAGTCAATGACAGAAAAACATGAAAACTCTGGGCTGAGAGTCTACCATGAAGCTTTGAAAGGCCTCTTTTCATCCTATTCAATCATTTGAAGTCTTTGCAGTTTATAAGTTCTACTCATCCTTTTCTTACAGATTGCCTCGTTTCTGGCAATTAAGAAACGTGAAAAAAAAGTTCATGCTCGGTTGACGGCACTATGAGTTCTTCGTCGAACACGAGTTCGCCTGCAGAAGGTTTTGGTCTGACGACATTAACAGCGTTAGTCATTACAGGCATGATAGGCTCAGGTGTTTTTGTGACATCAGGCTTCGCGCTTGAATCACTTGGGTCACGGGGGTTTGTATTGTTGGCCTGGGCGGTCGGCGGCCTAGTGGCCCTGTGTGGTGCGGTCGCCTACGGAGGCCTTGCACGTCGGTTACCAGAATCGGGTGGAGAATATCTCTATCTTTCCCGTTGGCTCCATCCGTTTTGTGGATTTCTTGCCGGCCTTGTTTCGTTGACGGCTGGCTTCAGTGGAGGGATAGCCTTTGCTGCAATGACATGTCAGGAGTATGCCAAAGGTATTCTGGTGTTGCCGGCATGGATGCCAAGTCAGACGATTGCGACTGTGGTGCTCATTCTCTGTTGTCTGATCCATGTCGAGGCAGGACGGGTTGCAGCACGAATCAATACCACCATTGTTTTCCTGAAGATTCTGACAATTCTATGTCTCATTGTGTTCGGGTATTCAGTTGTTGGCTGGCCACTGGAAGCTATAGAAAAGCCGATAGATGTTCCGCTGATACGTGCAACCATCGGTGGATTCGCAATGGTAGTTGTGTGGGTCATGTTTAGTTACACAGGGTTTAATGAAGCGATTTACGTTGTATCAGAAGCTCGTGTGGGCCGCCGAACTGTACCACTGGCTCTGCTTGTCGGCACGCTGATTACGACGCTTCTTTATTTTGCAATGAATGATGTTTTTCTTCGTTCAGCACCGGTTGCCGATTTAGCTGGTCAATCACAGGTTGCAGCGGTTGCAGCTGCAGCCCTTGGTGGTGAAACCGCAGAGTGGTGGATGCGATTCGTCATTGTCCTTTCGACCCTTTCTGCCGCAGCAGGAATGACTATGGCCGGTTCCCGTGTCGCAACAGCAATGGCAGACGATGGGCTTTTCCCCAGATGGCTGCAAGGGCATGCTGGGCGAAGCAGGGCAGTTATATTTCAAACGAGTCTCGCCCTGATCCTCGTCTATTTGACGACGTTGCGAGATTTGCTTGGCTCTCTTGGTGTGATGCTTTCTTTGTGCTCAGCCATGACTGTGGGAACGCTCTTCTTGTCGAAAACACAGTCCTGCGATGCGCCTGATGAATCAACACAGCCATCCCGATTTGTCTTGGCTGCTGCTGCAATGTACTGCGGTGCGACACTTCTTTTTGCCATGCTGTATGGATGGCATGATCCATGGCAGTGTGGTGGAATTCTCACCATTTTTGCTTTGGCTGTCGTGTTCTGGCCGTGCGTGAGATCCTCGTCATTCTCGCGATCTAATCATTCTCAACACGACTGAGTATCACAATTAAAAAAGTAGCAATTGGACCCGCGAGCAATGAGATGAGACACCATGCAAGTCCACTCCGACCTTTTCCTTGCGCTAGGCCAGCATTAATCAGAGAAAGTGTTCCCCAGCCGACAAAAAAAGTTGAATCAAACATTTTTAGACCGCGACTTATGCCCCAGAGTCTTGCCAGGCTGAGACGGGAACACAACTACAAAACAGATTCCTTTCGCCATGTACATTGTCGACTCGACCGACTGGAGGCCAATATTTTTTACGTTTTAAGTCAGTGACAGGGAAGACAGCT
>PVBE010703492.1_pt1 | contig 10107 bp, 7 predicted proteins | sample 1631181 | NCBI WGS metagenome assembly PVBE01 (sample SAMN08397723, study PRJNA350692) | Marine metagenome, whole genome shotgun sequencing project. | isolation source: water | place: Pacific Ocean | collected 2012-04 | reverse complement strand
GGTACCGGGCTGGGCGACCACGGAAAATACGCCGGGTTCCATCCGTACTACGAGCAGATACACGTACCGCTGATAATGCACGTGCCCGGCGTGAAAGCCAAAACAGTCAAATCGCTGGTCGGACTGTTCGACATCGCTCCGACTCTGGTGAGCCTGGCCGCTCCGAATCTGCTTGCGGCGCGGAACTACGAAGCGATGGATCTGTGGCCTTTAGTCCTGCGCGGCGAGCGGAACGCGCCTCGCGTGATATTCGGTCTGAACTCATTTGAAGACTGCTACTACCGCGTCGGAACCGATTCGCTGCACTACATATGGAGAAGGGCCCGAGGATACGACGATCTGTTCGACTACGTCAAGGACCCTCGCGAGAGGACCAGGAAACTCCTGGAAGACACCGACAAGGTGAACAGATGCCGTGCCGAAATGACCTGGTTCCTCAAACAGGGCGAAGGCAGGTACCTCGATCCTCTGCACTATCGCGTTGAAGATCCCCCCGACAGACACTAGTTGTTCGCGGATAATTCCGCCGATCGGCGTCCGCCCGGCCAGCAGAACCAGCGGCATTTTCGTTAACTCCGCGGCGTATACTCGTAATTCCCCGCGATTTGGTAGGAAAGTACGCGCCCCTACTTGACGATGGAAACACAGTTAACCATTGTTCTTATCAGGAATTGGCGACAGAGGCTCGTTGCCGACAAGATTCGGGCCCATTGCCAATTGCGGGCCTATGATGGATAATCTCAAGATAATGCTGATTATCTCCGGGCGAATAACGGTTATTCAGGGAATGTGATCATGGATACGCTACTGTCGATATTGAATTGGCTCCTGCCGTTGATCTACATGGCGTTGGCGATTGACTACGGCGCCACGTTCATCCTGCGGAACAGGACGCACGTTCGCAATGTCGGTGTCATTCTGGCGATTGTGTTTCACGCACTGTTCCTGGTGCTGTGGGGCGTTCGATTCGGCGGTCTTCCGCTGGTGAGCAACTACGAGATCCTGTCGGTAGTTGCGCTGTCGTCGGCCTCGGTTTACTGGGCTATCGAACTGGTCACTAACGATCGGCGGGCCGGGGTGTTCGTGTTCCTGCTGATATTCCTGCTGCAGTACACTTCGTCGATTTATCTTTCCGTTATTATCGCCAATGCCGGCGGCGCTGTTTCCCATACGCAGTACGGCTGGGGTCGCCTGCACGTCCTGCCGGCGGCGCTGGCGTACACCGGTCTGGTGTTTGGCGCGGTTTACGCGTCGCTCTACCTGATCGGCCAGCGGAACCTGAAGCACCATAACTTCGGGCTGCTGTTCGACCGCCTTCCGCCCCTGGACCTGCTGGGCAGGATGAGTTTTCAGTCTATGCTGGTCGGGTTCGCCTTCATGACTGTCACCATAATCACCGGGGCTATGTTCCGCCGCTTCGGCTCGGACGGACAAGCCATGCCGATGGACCCCAAACTGCTGGCCAAGATAATCATAGGTTCCGCCGCCTGGGTCATCTGCGCCCTGGACGTGTTCGGAAAATACGTGCTTAAATGGCCTGTGTCGCGAGTAGCGGGGATCGCGCTTACCGGATTCCTGATAATCGCCGCGCTGTTCGTCACAAGCGTAGCGCTGTCCTGAGATCTTACGCCCATGAAACTGTCGGTAATAGGAACCAGCTATCGCACCGCGCCCGTTGAGGTCCGCGAGAGATGCGCGCTTACCGGCGACCTGGCCGGGCGGTTCCTGCATGCGGCTCATCTGGAAAACGTGTTCGAAGAGGCCATGGTCCTGGACACCTGCAACCGCACTGAGCTGTATTTCGTGCCGACCGAACAGGGCGACTGCATGGACAACTTCTTCGGGCATATGAAAGAACTCAAGAGCCTGGACCAGGATGTCGACCGGTCGGTTTTTTATTGTTACGACGGGCAAGCCGCCGTCGAGCACCTGTTCAGCGTCGCCGCCGCCCTGGATTCGCAGATCGTCGGAGAGCACCAGATTCTCGGGCAGCTCAAGGAGGCCTACCGAGTGGCGTCCGAGGAGCGGACCGCACGGTTCCTGCTGAACAAGCTTATGCACCGCGCGTTTCGCGTGGGCAAGCGGACCCAGAGCGAGACCCAGCTCGGCCGCGGTTCGGTCAGTGTCGCCAGTGCGGCCGCCGAGCTGGCCGGCCAGATATTCTCAGACATGTCCGACAAGGCTGTGCTGCTGGTCGGAGCCGGTCAGACCGCCGAAGCCGCCGCCAAGGGCCTGATCTCCGCCGGCGTAAAGCAAGTGGTGGTCGCCAATAGAACGCTGTCACGCGCCGAAGAACTGACCGAACAGCTTGTCGGTCCGGCCGACCCGGAACCGGACGACGACCAGCCGGTTCGCTGCCCCGGCGTGATCAGGCATTCGCGCCGGTCCGGTTCGAGTAGTTCTGACGGCGACTCGGACCAGGAGCTAACCGCCCGGGCGATTGGGCTGGACGGGATCAAAGACGTTATCGGCCAGGTCGATATGGTGATCTGCTCGACCGGATCGGACGACCCGGTGCTGACCTGCGACGAACTGGGCGACATTATCTCACGCCGCAACAAGCTGCTGTGCATAGTAGACATTGCGGTGCCCCGCGACGTTGATCCGAAGATCGGCGAACTGCCCAACGTGTTCCTGAATAACCTTAACGATCTGGACAGTGTGGTGGAGCGAAACATCTCCCGCCGCCGCCAGGAGATCCCTCGCGCCCGGGCGCTGGTTGAATTCGAGGTCGACAAGTTTGTACAATGGTATGATTCGCTGCAGGCCGCTTCGACGATAACCCTGCTCCACAAGCGTTTCGCACTGCTCCGGAACGCCGAGATCAAACGGTACGGCGGAAAGTTCAGCGATTCCGACGGCCAGCAGCTGGAGCGCTTCACCCAAAGCCTGTGCAAAAAAATACTTCATCGTCCCATATCGTTCCTGCGTAAACTGTCTCAGGAGGCGTCCACCAGTGATCAACTGCTGGCGGTCGACACCATCAGGCGGATGTACGAGCTGGACGAACTGGACGACGATGATATGGAGAAAGACGAATGAGTGACGGATGCGTATATCTTGTAGGCGCAGGACCCGGCGACCCCGGACTGATTACCGTTCGCGGAAGGGATCTGCTCAGGCGGGCCGACGCCGTGGTTTACGACAATCTCGCCGCACGGAGCCTGCTGAGCGAGGTCCGGTCCGACGCCGAGATGATATATGTCGGCAAGCAGGCCTCGGCCCATACGATGAAGCAGCCCGATATCAATGCGCTGCTGGTCAGGCTCGGTATGGAGGGCAAGCAGGTCGTCCGCCTCAAGGGCGGAGATCCGTTTGTTTTCGGTCGAGGCGGCGAAGAGGCCCTTGAACTGGTCGAAGCCGGCGTTGCGTTCGAGGTCGTGCCAGGCATTACCGCAGGGATCGCCGCGCTGGCGTATGCGGGCATTCCCATTACGCACCGCAATGTCACCAGCAGCATGGCGCTGATAACCGGTCACGAAACACCGGACAAGGAAGAATCCGATCTGGACTATGAGGCGCTGGCCAACTGGCCCGGAACGCTGGGCTTCTACATGGGTGTCAAGAATCTCCCGAAGATCGCCGCGTCCCTTATCGCACACGGGAAAGACCCCGCAACACCGGCGGCGCTGGTCAGGTGGGGCACAACCACCCGCCAGGAGACTGTCACCGGTACGCTTGAGACCATAACCGACGTAGCGACCGCCGCGGGCATCAAACCGCCGGCGCTGATCGTTGTCGGGCACGTGGTTTCTCTGCGGGAGAAGATCAGTTGGTTCGAGAACCGCCCGCTGTTCGGCAAGAGGATCGTAGTTACCCGAGCACGCTTGCAGGCCTCAAGAGTGACCGCACAACTCGAAGAGCTCGGAGCCGAGGCGATCGAACTTCCGGCGATACGGATCGAGCCGCCGGCAGACCCCGCCCCGCTGGACCAGGCGGTTAGCGAGATTTCATCTTACGACTGGATAATATTCACAAGCGCCAACGGCGTGGATGCGTTCTTCGGAGCGTTGGAGCGGGCCTCTCTGGACTGCCGCGCGCTTTCCGGCGTGAAGTTATGCGTAATCGGTCCGGGCACCGCCAGGCGCCTGGGGCAGTTCGGTCTGCGGCAGGACGCGCAGCCCAAAGCCTACAAGGCCTCCGAAATCACCGGTACGCTTGCGGGTATTGAAGACCTGGCCGGTAAGAAAATACTCTGCCCCCGGGCCGACATCGCCCCGAAGGAGCTCATAACGGATCTCGAGTCGATGGGGGCGACGGCTGTCGACATTGCGGCGTATCGCACCGTTGGCGAAACGCCCGAGACCGAGCTGCTGGACGAACTGTTCGCCGACGGCGGACCCGACTGGATCACCTTCACCAGTTCGTCGACGGTTACAAACTTCGTAAACGCCGTCGGCATCGATCGCCTGAAGGCCTCTACGGCCTCGCTGGCGAGCATCGGACCGGTGACCTCTGAAACTATTCGCAGCTTCGGGCTTGAACCAGGCGTGGAGGCTGACCCGCATACCATAGACGGGCTCGTCGAAGCGCTGCTGCAGGCCCAGAACTCGTAAGAAAATCAAGAATGACCAACAAACACGGACATCCTCACGCCCACGGCGGCGACGCTAACGACAAGAAACCTCTCCCGCACCTGATCGCCTGGGAAGTTACGCGATCGTGCATGCTGGCGTGCAAGCACTGTCGGGCCGCGGCCAGGCCCGAACCATACAGCGGCGAGCTGTCGACCCAGGAGTGCTTCGACCTGCTGGACAACATCGCATCGTTCGCCAAGCCGATCATCATACTGACCGGCGGCGAGCCGATGCTGCGCGAAGATATCTACGAGATCGCCGAACACGGAACCTCGCTCGGTTTGCCTGTGGTCATGGCTCCGTGCGGGATGCTCGTTGACGATGAAGCCGTCGCGAAAATGAAAGCCGCCGGCGTTCGCTGCATATCGATCTCGATCGACGGCGCGACTGCCGAGAGTCACGACGCCTTCCGCGTGGTCCCGGGCGCCTTTGACGGGGCGATGAAGGGCATCGAGGCGGCCAGGCGGGGCGGGCTGGATTTCCAGATCAACACCACCGTAACCCAGCACAACCTGGTGGAGCTGGACGATATAATGCAGTTGGTGATCGGTTTGGGCGCTACGATCTTCAATCCGTTCCTGCTGGTGCCCACCGGTCGGGGCAAGGACCTTGCCGACCAGGAGCTTTCGCCCCAGCAGTACGAAAATGCTCTGCACTGGCTGGCTGATCAGCAGGCCGCCGGAGAAATACCGATCCGCGTTACGTGCGCGCCGCACTACCAGCGGATCCTGCGCCAGAAGGGCGTCAAAACCGGACCGAGACAGGTCAAGGGCTGTATGGGCGGGCAGGGCTTTGCGTTTATCTCGCACCTGGGCAAGGTGCAGATCTGCGGATTCCTCGAAGACGAATGCGGCGACGTTCGAGCCGAAGGTCTGAACTTCCAGAAGATATGGGAGACCTCGCCGCTGTTTTGTGAGATGCGGGACCTCGATTCGTACCACGGACGGTGCGGATACTGCGAGTACAGGAAAGTCTGCGGCGGGTGCAGGGCCCGAGCACACGCACTTACCGGAGACTATCTCGGCGAAGAACCGTTCTGCACGCACCAGCCGACGAAACAACCGCAATTAGACGACCAGGACAAGGCGTTGATGTCCGTGATCCAGTCGAACTTCCCGGTGGACCGCCGTCCGTTCGAAAGGCTCGCGGCGTATCTCGACGCCGAAGCCCAGGAGCTGGAGGACCGCGTAAGAAGAATGCGAAACGAAGGCGTAATCCGTCGCCTCGGGGCGGTGTTCGATTCGCGAAACCTCGGATACGTCTCCACGCTGGTCGCCGCCCGGATCGACCCGGACCGGCTTGACGAAGTAGCCGTCGAGGTCAGCAAACTCCCCGGCGTTACACACAACTACCGTCGCGAACATGCATACAACCTCTGGTTCACGCTGACGTGTGAATCGGCGGAGAAACTCGAAGATACGCTCGAAGACCTGCGCGTGCGAATCGGCACGCGGGATATTAACTCGCTGCCGGCGCTGAAGGTGTTCAAGATACGCGTGAACTTCCAGTTCGCCGAGTCGTCAGACGCCGTCAAGGCCGCAACCATCCACGCCCGGGCTTCCAATACCCCGCACAAGGCGCCGGCCGGTCCGCTGAGCGACGACCAGAAGCAGCTCGTTCGCCTGCTGCAGGAATCGCTGCCGGATTCGCACAAACCGTTCGACGAAATCGCCGACCAACTCGGGTGGTCCGTGGGGCAAGTGCTCCAGCAGATCGAAGACTGGCTGGCTTCGGGCGTGATCAGGCGCCTCGGAGCGGTCGTGCGACACCAGCGACTGGGCTTCCGGGCCAACGGGATGGCGGTGCTGGACGTACCCGAAGACCGGGAGGACGAGGTCGGAGCGTTCCTGTCGAATCGCTCCGAGATATCGCACTGCTACTGTCGCCCGCGGCTTCCGGATTTCCCTTACGGACTGTTTGCGATGACGCACGGCCGGAACGAGCAGGAGGTCCGCGACCTGGTGGCGGAACTGGCCGGTGAACTGAAGATCGAAAAATTCGACGTACTGTTCTCGACCACCGAGTACAAGAAGGTCTCGATGAAGTACTTTTTGTAACTTGTAACGAGTCGTAATCGTGACCGGCCCGCCAATGATTGACGAAGGCTATATAAAGTTCAACTCCCAGTTGCACCAGACGCCCCCGCCGTCGGAGTGGGTGGTCGAAGAGGTCAACTTGTGGCGCGACCGGATGTACGCGTTGGGCTATATCGGGGCTTATGAAGGCGAGATTGGGTACGGGAACATCTCGGTGAAGTCCGACCTGCTCGACGACGAATTTATCGTGACCGGATCGGGCACGGGCAACATACCGATCCTGTTCGCCAACCACTTCACGCGGGTAAGCAGCTACAGCATCGACGCGAACTCCGTAGTTTGCGAAGGCCGTATCGACGCATCGTCGGAATCCATGACGCACGCGGCGGTTTACGCATGCGCCCCGGACGCGCGGGCGGTAATACACATTCATTCGGGTCGGCATTGGGTCTCGCTGCTGGACAAGATACCCACCACCAGCAAGTCCGCGGCGTACGGAACGCCCGAAATGGCTCGGGAGATCAAGCGACTTTTCGACGAAACGGACTTTCGCGAGATACGCGTAATGGTGATGGCCGGTCACGATGAGGGGATACTTTCGTACGGAACGAACCTTGACCAGGCAGGGCGGCGCTTGCTAGACGTACTGGATGGAAGGTATCCTTAGGTAGTGTTCTAATTATCGAAAGGCGACACCATGCCCCCAAAAGTCTGGTCAGTAGCGTTCCTGTCGGTCGTTATAATCTCCGCGTTTTCCGGCTTGCTGCCGGGCCAGGAGAAAAAGGCGCCCAAAGACCCCAAGGTCGTTATGCTCACAACGATGCGGCGGGCTGACGCGTTTGAGAAGGCTCGCAAGTTCGACCAGGCGGCGGCGGAATACGCAAAGGTCGTGGAGCTGTCGAAGAAGGTCTACGGGCCAGGGTCGCACGAGACCGCGGCGTTCACCAACAATCTGGCTGCGCTTCACGCCAACGCCGGCCAGTACGACAAAGCCGCCCCCCTGTACCTCAAGAGCATCGAGATAGACGAAAAGGCGATCGGCAAGCACGCACCGGGCCTGGCCGACACGATACGCAGCCTGGCCGGGGTGTACCGTTCGGCCGGTAAATCCGACAAGGCCCTTGAGCTATACCAACGAAGCCTGACGATATACAAGAACAAGCTCGGCGAAAAGCACGCGAAGGTCGCCAGCGTGCTGGACCACATCGGAACTATCCACTACGAGGCCAAACGGTACCTGGAGGCTGAAAAAGCGTTCGTCGCGTGTACTGAAATAGTGGCGGTCAAGCCCGGTAAGGAGCATCCGGTCTACGCCATCGTACAGCTCCATCACGCCGCGGTCATGCAGGCCACCGAGCGGAACGAAGAAGCCGAAATGCTCTACGTCGAGGGCATCGAGATACTCCAAACCAAACTCAAGGGCAACAGCCTGGAGCTGGTGAGGGCCCTGGGCAACCTGGCGCAGCTTTACCGCTCGTCGAAGAAGTATGAAAAGGCGGTCCCGCTGCAGCAGAAGGTTGTCAAGATAGCTGAAGCCGACATGGGCGCCAATCACATGATGGTCGCCGACGAGACGGGCAACCTCGGGTCGCTTTACTACGAAATGGGCGACACGGAAAAAGCGGCGGCCTGTTACCTCAAGAGCGCAAAGATCGTCGAGGCCAAGATGGGCAAGAACCATCCGATGACGGCCACAATGCTGAACAATCTTGCGACAGTCTACTGGGAGGGCAAAAAGCTCAAGGAAGCCGAAGCCCTGTTCCTGCGATGTCTGGCGATAGACGAAAAGGCGTACGGAAAGGACCACCTGCAGGTCTCGGCCACGTTAGATAACCTGTCGCAACTCTACATGACGATGGAAAAATACGACACCGCCAAGATCCACCGCGACAGAAGCAGAAAGATCAAACAAGCGGCGCGCGAAAAGGCTGAGAAAACCGAGTCCAAATAGGCCTGCTGTCCCGGCGATTGTTGCGTTTAGTACACTTCCCTATAAATACAGATCTCGCTGGTCGGTGGAGCGTATCTGCTCCAGGCGGTTCATGAGGTCGGCTTTTTCCGCTGAATCGGGGATCTTCTTGAGTTCCGCTTCAACCAGAGTCAGTCCGGCCTGGCGGGTCTTGGGCGTTGCGTAGTCCACCAGGTATTCCATGAGCGTTGTCAGTGCGTTGGGGGTGCAGAAACGCTTGATGAATCCTGGAATCGCAAACTCCATGAAGTGCTCGCCGGTTCGGCCCAGGCGGTAGCATGCTGTGCAGAAGCTCGGTATGTAACCGTCGGTCACCAGCTCGTGCATTACTCCGTCGAGGCTGCGGACGTCACCGAGTTCAAACTGTTCGCGGTTGACGCATTGGGACTCACATTCGTCCTCGGCGTATCCGCCAAGTTCGATCCGGCTGCCGGCGTCGATCTGCGATACGCCGAACTCCATGACCTTACGTCTGATCTCGGCGTTTTCCCGTGCGGTGAGTATCAGCCCGGTGTACGGAACGGCCAGGCGGAGTATCGCCACCAGCTTGACAAAATCTTCGTCGTCGACCAGCGGAAAATCGTCCAGCGAGACGCCCTGTGCAGGCTGCATGCGCGGGAAGCTTATCGTGTGTGGACCTACTCCATAACGCTGGTGCAGCGAAACGGCGTGGGAGACCAGCCCAAGCACTTCAAACCGCCAGTCGTACAGACCGAACAGTGCTCCGATCCCGACGTCGTCGCACTGGGCCTCCATCGCCCGGTTCAGCGAATCGAGGCGCCACATGTAGTCGCTCTTCTGCGTGCCGGACGGGTGGACTTTGGCGAACGTATCGTGATGGTAGGTCTCCTGGAAGACCTGGTAGGTTCCTATTCCCGATGCGTGCATGAGCTTGTAGCCGTCGTGATCCAACGGGGCGGCGTTGATGTTGACGCGCCGGATCTCTCCCGGCCCGGATGTGATCGAGTAGACCTGTTTAACGGTGTCGGCCATGAACTCAGCGTCATATTGCGGATGCTCGCCGAAGACCAGGATCAGCCTCTTGTGCCCGCGGTCTTCAAGGGCGGTGACCTCCGCGGTGATCTCCGCGGGGTTCAGTGTTCGACGGACGGCGTCTGTGTTGCTGCGTCGAAACGCGCAGTACATGCAGTTGTTTATACACTCGTTTCCGATGTAAAGCGGGGCGAACAGTACGATCCGGTTACCGTAAACATTGCGTTTCAACGTGCGTGCGGCGTCGAATATCTCTTCAACGATCTCCGGGTCTTCACAGCGCAGCAGCGCGGAGGTCTCGGCGACGGTCAGCGGTTCTTTGGCCAGCGATTTTGCGATTATGTCGCGGATTTCTCCGGCGTCTGGCAGCGGACCGGCCAGAAGGCCGTTGATGCGGTCTTCATTTATGGTTCTCATCCAATAAAGTTGGTTGTTTTCTTTCCTGGGAACGCCTGTTTGATCTTCAATCCGAAGTACTCTGAGTCGCCGTAGCCGTAGCCGTAGGCTCTACGCTTGATGAGTTTGATCTTAT
>PVBE012937759.1_pt1 | contig 10108 bp, 6 predicted proteins | sample 1631181 | NCBI WGS metagenome assembly PVBE01 (sample SAMN08397723, study PRJNA350692) | Marine metagenome, whole genome shotgun sequencing project. | isolation source: water | place: Pacific Ocean | collected 2012-04 | reverse complement strand
TCTTAGCGGCGCCTCAGCCCAGGTTGCTTACACTTATAAGAAACTAGGTGGCGATGTTGTAGATATTGAGTTGACACCCTCAAATGTATATGCCGCTTACGAAGAAGCTGTTCTAGAATACTCGTACATACTCAACCTTCACCAAGGCAAGAACGTACTGTCTAATGTTCTCGGCTCAGCCACCGGCTCTTTCAACTATTTAGGCGAGCAGACAGCCGGCCCTTCTGGTTCAAACCTTAAGTACCCGCGCTATTCGCTAGGGTATTCCCGCCGTGTTGGCGATGCTGCCGCAGCAGCCGGCGGGTTTGGCGGCACTATACCGCAGTATTCAGCCTCATTTAAAACGGTCCAAGATCAGCAAGATTATGATTTGCAGAGCATCATCTCCGCAGCGTCCGACAGCGGTACTGATGATGGCGGCAATGTTGTGGGTTATGCCGGCAAGGTCGGCAATAAAAGAGTAATTATTACAAAGGTGTATTACAAGACACCCCGCGCGATGTGGAGATTCTACGGCTACTACGGCGGACTTAACGTCATAGGCAACATGAGCACTTATGGACAGTTCTCAGACGACTCTACTTTCGAGGTTGTGCCTACATGGCAGAATAAAATGCAAGCCATGGCCTATGAGGACTCTATCTTTACACGCACCTCTCTTTATTCTTTTGAGATTATAAACAACAAGCTGCGCCTCTACCCCACCCCGAGCCAATATGGATTCGGAGACGGGTTCAACTCCAGAATGTGGGTTAAATTTTACGTTGATCTACAGCCGTATGAATTGGACGGAACCACTGATACTGGAATTGAAGGTGTCAACAACATGAACACGCTGCCGTTCGATAATATTCCCTTTGAGAGTATTAACTCAATGGGCCAACAGTGGATTAGAAAGTATGCCTTAGCATTAAGCAAAGAGATGTTGGGGCAGATTCGTGGCAAGTTTACCACCATTCCGATTCCAGGCGAGAGTGTTACTTTGAATCACAGTGATCTTCTATCGCAAGCTAAAGACGAGCAGTCTACTCTTAAAGATAAACTAAGAGAGATACTGAAGGAAACCGAATACTCCGCACTCGCCAAGGAAGACCAGGAAGTGGCGGAAGCAGCAACGAACGTATTGAAGGTGACGCCGTTGCCGATTTTTGTGGGGTAAATAGAAGATGTCTGACGAATGGAAGAGACCACCACAGCCTCCTCCTCCCCTCTTTTTAGGTGAGAAAGAGCGAAACCTTGTAAAACAGGTAAACGATGAGCTTATTGAGAAAGTCATCGGACAGCAGATTTTGTATTACTCTATTGATCTAGAACGAACCGACTTCCATGAAATGTATGGCGAGGCTGTTGAAAAAACATTCCTCCCGCCCATCCGCGTGTACGCCCTGGTGGAGTTCAATGAGCAGGCAACATCCTACTTAGACGGCGTTGGCGTCGACGAGATGGGTATGATCACAGTTAAATTCCACCGAAGGCGCCTCACAGAAGATCAGAACTTGTTTGTGCGCGAAGGCGACTTTGTTTTGTACGGCAATAATTATTACGAGCTTGTGAAGATAGAAGAAGAAAGGAAGCTCTTCGGCCAAGTTGATCACACTTTTGAAGCGAGAGCAACGTGCAAGCGTGCCAGAAGAGGACTATTTGATGCTACCTGATAACTTTGACTTTGCCTTGTTGCCAAGCGGCTCTAACGGCTATGCTCTTAATGAAGTAGGCATGCTGGCTTCGAGTATTGAAGATATAGATGCTGCTCTGTTCGAATGGATCAAGCAGGACCTCTCACTGTCTACGTGGAGCAATGAAGGTTTTAAAGCCGTCCCCGTTCTATGGCAGACTCCCGAACGCGCGTATCAGGTCAAGCATTCACGAGAGTTGCGAGATCAGAATAAGTCGATCATTTTGCCGGTGGTCACCATTGAGCGCACATCTATAACAAAGGATCCAGGACGCAAGGGCTCATTCCAGGCACAAATCTATTCTAACAAGAACAACGGGAGAACAGGTCGTGTTGTTATCGCCCAGAGAATAGTGCCCGACAAGACACGAGCATTTGCCGTGGCATCTGGCACCCGAAACAACTCAGGAGGTGTAGACCAGAAATACTACCCAAGAATCAACAAGAAAGTGGTGATTCAGTCTCTCTCTATTCCTATTCCCATATATATTAACGTGGATTATAAGGTATTGATAAAGACCGAATACCAACAGCAGATGAATGATCTGTCTGCTCCTTTTATGACAAGAACCGGACAGATCAACTCCGCAATCCTTACTCGAAACAACCACCGATACGAGATGTTTATTCAGCAAGGATTCAGCCAAAATAACAACATAGCCTCACTTGGAGAGGATTCCCGAGACTTCACAACCGAGATAACCATTAATGTGTTGGGCTATCTTATTAGCGAAGGCGTCAATGATGATCGTCCTATTCTGCGCGTCGATGAAAATATAGTCGAGTACCAATTCCCACAGGAGTCCGAAGTACCTGCCGGCAATTTTAACCTTTGGGGTAAAGACGGTACATGGGGAAAAGATTAGTTCAGGAACTACAATATTGAAGTTGGGCTGTCCGTTTGGGTTTAAAAATACTATTTAAAGTATGATTAGGCATCAAATGTACTTGCTTTTCATAAGAGGAACCACAATATGTCAGTAAAAAGCTTCAAGTTTGTATCTCCGGGAGTGTTTATCAACGAAATTGATAACTCTTTCATTCCCAAAACCCCCCAGGCCATTGGCCCGGTAATTATCGGTCGCTCAGTCCGCGGCCCTGCAATGCGCCCTGTTAAGGTTGAGTCTTACTCAGACTTCCTGAACATGTTTGGCGACACTGTACCCGGAAATGGCGGTGGAGATATCTACCGTAACGGAAACTTCCAGTCTCCGATGTACGGAACTTACGCAGCTAAGGCATTTTTGGCCTCCAACGTTGCACCTATCACTTACGTGCGTTTGCTTGGGCAGGAGACCTCCGTTGGCTCTACTGCCGGTGGCGCAGCTTCTTCCGGCTGGAAGACAACCGGTAAGCCGACCACGGGCTCCGATGGCGGCGCCTACGGTCTCTGGATCTTCCCCTCTGGCTCTAACGGACTAGGAAACTACTTTACTGGAAGTAACGCCGGCGAATTGGCAGCTATCTGGTATGTCCAGAGCGGCTCCGTGGCTTTGGCTGGCGGTCTCGCTGGTACTTCCTCCGCTCCTGCGGTTGTTACCGCATCTTCTTGCTTGGTCGAGAGCGATGCAAACGGCAACTTCAAGGCGGTAATCAGCGGTCTCGCTGCTGGTGACACCACTACAACTTTCAACTTCGACGACAGCAGCGACTTGTTCATTCGCAAGCGCTTCAACACTAACCCGCAGCTAAGCTCCGGTCAGGGTGACTTCTACCCCTCCACTTCCTATCAAGCCTACTGGTTGGGTGAAACCTTTGAGCAGGAGATCCGCGATGCAGGTCGCACCGGAGGCACCACTGGCAAGCTTGTTGGCTTGATCGCTGGTATCTCTTCTGGCTCCAGCGATGCGGTCGGACCCTTCAACATGAAGGGTGCTCCTTCTCAGGATGCGGTTGCTGGCTGGTTTATCGGTCAGGATCTCGGCTCTGCCGCTTCTTTCCAGGTCGCCTCGGCACCCAAGCTCTTCCGCTTGATTGGCCGCGGCCATGGCGAGTGGCTCCACAAGAACGTCAAGGTCTCCATCGAGAAGATCAGAGAGTCCAGCGTCTCTACTTCGGATTACGGCTCCTTCTCTCTTGTCTTGCGCTCACTGCTAGACACAGACAGCAAGGTCGTGATTCTTGAGCGGTTCGACAACCTTTCACTTGACCCCACTTCCCCGAACTACATCGCTCGCCAGATTGGTACTCAGTATGAGGAGTGGGATGCTTCCGAGCGCCGTCTACGTACCCGTGAGACTTACCCGAACCTCTCTAAGTTTGTTCGTGTTGAGATGAACGCCGATACTGATGCCGGTGCAACTGACCCGACACTTCTACCGTTCGGTTACTTCGGTCCTCCGAAGCTTCGTGATGTTAGCGCATTCACCGCTTCCGGCTCTATATCAGATTTGGACGAGCGCTTTGTGCGCCTCGGTCAGGGTCTTCCCGGCCGCCCCGACCTGGCCGACGCGGTGATTTCTTCATCCTATCACCCGGCTCTGGAGGACCTCGCGGTGACAGCATCTTTGAACTTCCCGTCTGTACGTTTGCGCAGCGCAGCAACCGATGGTGGTCTATCCGACCCGCGTAACGCTTACTTCGGATTCCAGGTCACCAGGGCTGCTAGCAGTACTCGCCCCGACGCCAGTGTTGCGGATCCCGAGCGTCTTTGGTACGCCGGTTTGGGCACCACTTCTGGTGTTCCGGCCGACACAACAGCAGCAAGCTACAACGTGTCCACATCTGCGCTCGAAGGCTACTCATACGTCTTTACCATGGATAACGTCAGTGCTTCTGGCGACAGTGTCTACACCTACGCTTCCGGCTCACGCCGCGCAGGCAACAGTAGCACCGCGCGCAGCACAAACACTTACGTCACTCTCCTGGATGCAGGCTACGATCGCTTCACAGCACCCTTCTGGGGCGGCTTTGATGGTGTTGACATCACAGTGCCGGATCCCTTCTACAACAAGGGCATGACCGACATTAGCAGCACTTCTGAGGACAACTCCTACGCTTACAATACCATTAAGCAGGCGATTGATACCTTGGCTGACCCCGAATACCTTGACATGAACCTCTTGGCTGTTCCGGGCCTCACTGTGGATTCCCTCACTACTCACGCAGTCAATGTGTGTGAGGAGCGCGGCGATGCACTCGCACTTATCGACTTGCCGAATGTTTACATTCCGTCCAGTGAGCAGTACTTCGCTGCTGCTTCCTCCCGTATCGGTACCACTCCGACTTCCGCCGCCACCGCGCTTCGGAACCGTCAGGTTGATTCCTCTTACGGTGCCACCTTCTACCCCTGGGTCCAGACCCGCGACGAAGGCACTGGTCAGCTTGTGTGGATTCCGCCCACTGTTGCGATGATGGGCGTTCTCGCTAGCTCCCAGGCATCTTCTAAGCTCTGGTTCGCTCCCGCTGGCTTCAACCGCGGCGGCTTGAGTGATGGTGCAGCCGGTATCCCGATTTCCAACGTGACCGAGAGGCTAACCTCCAAGGACCGCGACACTCTATACGAGGCAAGCATTAACCCGATTGCCTCCTTCCCGTCAAGCGGAATCGTTGTGTTCGGACAGAAGACCCTCCAGGAGCGTCAGTCTGCGCTTGATAGAATCAACGTTCGCCGCATGGTTATCTTCCTTAAGAAGCAGATCTCCCTCTTGGCAACTCAGGTTCTATTCGACCAGAATGTGCAGTCCACTTGGAACCGCTTTAAGGGTCTCATTGAGCCGCTCTTGGCTAACACTAAGATTGATTATGGTATCTCCGATTACCGATTGATTTTGGACGAATCTACCACAACTCCTGATTTGATTGATCAGAACATTCTATACGCGAAGATCATGGTTAAGCCTGCTCGTGCTATCGAATACATTGCGATTGACTTTGTGATTGCATCAACTGGAGCATCTTTTGATGACTAAACATAGATTACAACTACTTAACAATGTAAGGAGATTTAAGTAATGGCATTTTGGACACAGACAGGGCCCGGCATCGTAGAGCCCAAAAGAAAGTTTAGATTTAAAGTAGAGTTCATGGGTCTTGATCCATCTGGCCAGGGCGGCACAAACACAATGTGGTACGCAAAGAGTGCGACAAAGCCTTCTTTCCAGATTAACGCCGCTGAACACAAGTACTTGAATCACACATTCTATTACCCAGGCTCAGTTACATGGCAGGACGTGTCCATGACCTTGGTTGATCCCGGAGACCCGGACATGGTTACCTCCCTGTCCTCTATCATAGTCGCTGGTGGATACTCTCCTCCTTCTGACGCAAACGATATGGTCACTATGTCTAAGTCAGGCGTTGTCACGGCTCTTGGTGCGGTCAAGTGCCACCAGCTAGATGCCGATGGTAACCAGTTGGAAAGCTGGACTCTCCAGAATGCCTTCATTACCGAGCTTAAGTTTGGTGACCTGGAATACGGCGCCGACGAACTAATCGAGCTTTCCCTCACACTTAAGTACGATTGGGCGACTCTAACGCCAAGCAGCCCGTCCATCGCTACGGCTGCGCCCGGTGCCGGCGAGCTATTCACCCCCTAAGAAACTGACAATATAACAACAAGAGAGGTGACATTTGTCACGAAATACAGACCGGACTGGCGGCCCTTCTACTCCGCCGCCAGATACCACAGTCCCCCAGCAGATGATGGCCGATAACGAGCCGTTTTCATTTGTAGTTCCGAGCGAGTTCGTTGAACTACCATCTAAAGGCCGCTTTTATCCGCAAGGACACCCCTTGCACAATCAAGAGGTGCTTGAGATCAAGCATATGACAGCGAGAGAAGAAGACATTCTTACCTCCAGAGCATTGCTCAAGAAGGGTGTAGCTATCGACCGCGCCATGCAGAGCCTAATTAAGGATTCTCGCATAAAAGTCAACAGCTTGCTCACAGGAGATAGAAATGCACTTCTCATTGCAGCGCGAGTTTCTGGCTATGGACCTGAATATATAACCCAGGTTACATGTCCTGTGTGTTCACATCAGCAGCGCGAATCTTTCGATTTGGAATCTCTTGAGACTTATGGTGGAGAGGAGATTGAAACAAGTAGCGAGATCCAGAATCATGGAGATGGAACATTTACAACCAATTTGCCTGCGTCTAGATTAGAGGTTACCTTTAGGTTGTTAACCGGAACCGACGAACGCTCATTAGTGACACAGATAGAGAACGCTCGAAAGCGCAAGCAAGCAGAAAACACCGTTACTCGCCAATTGAAGCTAATGATTGCAGCAATCAATGGTGTCGAAGACCGCGATTCTATTAACAAGATAGTGGAGCAGTTGCCTTCTAGAGATTCTCGTCATCTACGGTTGTTTTATAAGATGGCGACTCCTAATGTGGACATGACACAGAATTTTGAGTGCGAGTCCTGCGGACACGAAGACGCACTGGAGGTGCCGCTCACAGCGGACTTTTTTTGGCCTGACCGATGAATACATGGAGAGCGTCTATGAAGGGTTCTTCTTCTTAAAGTATTCTGGCGGCTGGTCATTTTCAGAAGCTTATAATTTGCCAGTAGCCTTGAGGGCTTGGTTTATACAGAGGTTGATAAAACAACTCCAGAGCGAAAAAGAGGCCATAGAAGATGCCAAACAAGGTGGGGGCTCTAACGTTCAAACGCTAACTGCGTATAATCAACCTAAGCAGCCTAAAATATAACGATAAATTAAGACGAGGCCTCAACCTCGTCTTTTTTTTCGCTTTACTAATTACGGATAGTGCAGTTGTCACGGGAGACCTTATAAATGACCCCAGAAGAAAGAGCCGCCGCGGCCGTGGCCCAAGCCCGCATCGCCGCCGAACAAGAACTTCTTGCTTTAGAACAAAGGCTTGAGCATCTTCGCGCCCAGACGTCTGCTCTTGAAGAAGGAGTAGTTGCTCGCGAGCGACAAAGAAATATAGCAGAAGCAGAGCTTGAGATAGCAAAAACATTAGCAAGGCTAAGACAGCAAGACTTAATCAACGGCCGTTCCTACCAAGACGTCTTAAGCAGTATGACCGACTCGCAGCGTGATCTTCTAGGTATCCAGCAAGGTCAGATTAATAGCGCAGACGAACTCGCTAACGCTCTTCAACGCGGCGTAGATAATCTTGAAAGGAGCGGACAAGAAGCTAAGAACATAGAAAGCACCTTTAAGAAGATTAAAAATGAAGTAGTCGATATTGGAAACGCTTTCGGTTTCGGGCAACTTTCCTTAAGAGGCCTTAAGCAAGGGACTTTGGACCTGTTAACCAGCACTGATACTCTTACGAAAGGATTTGAGAAACAATATCATCTAAGCGATGTCTATACCGAGAGCATCACCAGTCAGTACAAGGCAATGACCAGACTTGGTGTCTCCATGGAAGACGCTACAAAAGCCCAAGGCGCCTTTATATCGACAGTCACTGATTTTACAATGATGTCTAGGACGCAAAGAGACGCCCTAACAGAATCTGCGCTTGTCCATGAAAGGCTTGGTATTGCAATGGACGATACTGCAAAAGCAACTCAGAATTCAATAAAGTTTTTTGGAGCTTCTGCCGACGGCGCTATACAAATTCAAAATGAAATAATCGCAACCGCAAAAGCTTTAGGACGCTCTCCGCAAGAATTAGCGTCTGAATTCGCCCAAGCCGGCGGCTCCTTGGCTAAATTCGGTAATCAAGGCGTTAAAGCTTTCAAGGATCTATCGCGCATATCCAAGCTTACTGGCATGGAAATACAAAAAGTGCTTAATATTACAAACAAATTTGATACCTTTGAAGGCGCAGCCGAACAAGCCGGCCAACTTAATGCGGCTCTTGGTGGTAACTTCGTCAATGCGATGGACATGATGATGGCAACAGATCCGGCAGAACGTTTTGAGATGATTCGCGATGCTCTGGACAATGCGGGATTAAGTTTCGATGACATGTCATACTATCAGAGGCAGTTCTATACAGAATCTTTGGGCTTAGCTGACGTAGGTGAGTTAGCACAGCTTATGAGCGGCGATATGGATGGACTAGCCGGTTCAACCAATGCAACAGCGGAACAAATGAATGCTCAAAGAAAATCGGCTGAAGATCTAATGACCATTCAAGAAAATTTAAGAGCAACAATGTTACAGATAGCCAACGCTGCAATGCCTTTGTTAAAAATAGTGCAGAAAATAGCCAGTGCTTTAGCTGACAACACCTGGGCAGTATGGACCCTCCTCGGAGCGTGGGCTGCATTTAAATCAAGAGGAGTATTCAAGGTCTTGATCGCGGGCTTCAGCAAAGTTTTCGGAGGGCTGTTCTCGACCGGCGAAGCCATCGATGAAGTGTCTGACGCCATAGAAAATAGCACGTCGCCGTTTGAAAGCTTCATTGAAACTATAAATAAAATAGAGCCCAAAAAGATGGTGGCATTTGGATTTGCTATGCTTCTGATTGGAGGTGGTGTAGCCATAGCAGCCTACGGTATGTCTTTGTTTGTAGCAGCATTTGCCGGTATGGCTCCTGGGCAGATCTTGGCAGTAGCGGTTGCTCTAGCGGTCTTCGGCGCCACTATGGTAGGGTTAGCGTTTGCTATGGGCGCCGCCACGGCAGCCGCGCCAGCTATGTTGGGTATGGCTGCGGCTTTCGTTGTCTTGGGAGCAGCAGTCTTTCTCGCTGCCATCGGAATGATCGGGATCGCTTCTGCCATGACCGAATTGGCCGCCATTGATCTGGCGGTTTATACTTCCTTGGGTGGTATGATGTGGTCCATCGCAGGCTCCAGCATCGGTCTGCTTTTGGCAGCCGGCGCATTAGTATACTTTGGCTTGGCTCTGATGGGATTGGGATTTGCTTTAAAGTCTATTTCAACTCGCGATCTAGAAGCTATTGCCCTTTTCACAAGCTCCTTAGCAGAGATGGAATTGGCGAACATGCGAGAATTGGCAGATTTGATAGAAAGAGTGGCCAAGGCGATGGACGACATTCCTATTGTTACAACCAGGATCATGTCAGTTATGATGGAAAACACTGCTGTGGCGGCCCGTTCCGCTACCGCATTGTCCCAGGCTCGTGCAGGTACCGCCGCCCCGGCTCCCGCAATGACAGCAGCCGGTGGAGGCGGAGCCATCGCGAACCTGACTGTAAATCTCAAGTTGGACGGTGAAATTCTAGCTAAGAAGGTAATTAAGATTACACAAACAAATGAAGGCATACGTGCCGCCGAAGCTTACCGTGGCATCGGTGGCGCCACGTTCTTGCCGTGAGGATGATAAAACATGTCAAAATTATTCGATATTAAAAAATACAGTAACGTTACGACAGACAAGCAGTTTTTCCAAGACTTGTTCTCTCCTTATATAGAAGCAACGGACGCTCTAGGCAACAAAGGGTTTGTTATTGGATTTAAACACGTACCCACCGGGAAACGTGTGCAGTTTAAGGCATTCATTACAGCATTTAACGAAACCTATAGCTCTGATTGGGCGTCT
>PVBE010926454.1_pt1 | contig 10109 bp, 8 predicted proteins | sample 1631181 | NCBI WGS metagenome assembly PVBE01 (sample SAMN08397723, study PRJNA350692) | Marine metagenome, whole genome shotgun sequencing project. | isolation source: water | place: Pacific Ocean | collected 2012-04 | reverse complement strand
GACATCTTTGAGCTGGCCGAACAAGCCAATCGATACAGTCCCGAAATCAAGGCTTATGACCGCTATGGGATGCGGGTTAACCAGGTCATCTACCACCCGGCCTACCACGACCTGATGCGCCTGGCGATTGAAAACCAGGTTATGAATTTTTGCAACAATGCGGCGAAAACCCATATCCCATTGGTGAATTCTTTGAAGCCTCGCCCTATCTGAATTTGCTGCTCTATCCTGAACCCGTAAAATTCAAACGGCGCTATCCACTGGATCCGAAGCGTTTTCAATTTCTTGAAGGCTGCGTGCGTCAAGAGGCTGACTACGATATCCCGACATTCGATCGGAATAACGACGGGGCATTGATTTACCTCAGCTTTGGCAGCCTTGGATGCGGCGACACCGATTTGCTGAATCGAATCATCGCAGAGCTGGGGAAACTTCCCTATCGTGTTCTGGTGAACGTCGGTGACTATCGCGACGCCTATCCCGATTTGCCGCCCAACGTACAAGTGGAGGAATGGTTCCCCCAACCGACCTTGATTTCGAAAGTGGATATGGTGATCCACCACGGCGGCAACAACACCTTCACCGAATGCCTGTATTTTGGCAAACCCGCTATCATCATGCCCTATGTCTGGGACGGCCATGACAATGCCACGCGTGTGGAGGAAACAGGCCATGGATTCAAGATGCATCGCTCCAACTGGCAACCGGACGAACTGAAGGCCAAGATTGAGACCTGCCTGACCGACACCGCCATTCAGGCCAAAATGGCAGCGACATCCGCTCATATGCGGCAGTTCAATGGCCCGGAAAAGGCCGCTGGATTGCTCGACCAATTGATCAAGGAGCATAGCTGATGGCGCATGACGGTCTCTCGTCATCGGCCCCGAATGTAGCACAGGCGACCACTATTGGCGATTTGACAGACTGGGGCGTTATTCCCACAATGATCGAAGGGGAATCCCATACCTCCGGGGTTTTGTTGCATGAAGGCCCCAACGGCGAGTCTGAGACCGGTGTCTGGATCTGTACACCGGGCTACTGGAACTGCCATGTAACAGCGGATGAGTTCTGTCATTTTCTGGAGGGGCGCTGCACTTACACTCATGAATCCGGTGACGTCATTGAGATCGAACCGGATACAGCGGCATTTTTTCCCAAGGACTGGAAAGGCACCTGCCGGGTGCATGAAACCATCCGCAAAGTCTATATGATTCGCTGAATCTGACAGTAACGCATTGGTTTTACTTGCTTGGGTTTCTATTGACTTGGCATCCATTAAGGTGTGGAATTAGCAAACCACAATTACTAACACTGTTTATTCCAACAGAAAAAATCTTGATCAATAACCCTCTACTTTGGAGAAACAACTAACATGAAACCATTTAAACCTAACTTCACCCGTCGTAATTTCCTTAAAACCTCCGGCGTTGCAGCGGTCGGCCTCACATTTGGCAGTAACGCCGTGTTTGGCGCAGAAAAACTGAACGTTTACAACTGGGACACCTACATTGGTGACAATACACTTAGTAATTTTAGCAGTACAACCGGCATCGAAGTTCAATACGACCTGTACGCCAATCTCGAGGAAATGTTTGCCAAATTCCAGGCCGGTAACCCCGGTTATGACGTCATCGTTCCGAGTGACTATATGCTTGAAACCATGATTGCGGCAGACATGCTGGAAGAGTTGGATAAATCCCGACTACCCAATTTCAAGCACGTCGATCCAAACTTCCTCAATCCTTCATTCGATCCGGACTGCAAGCACAACATTCCCTATTTTTGGGGTTCGGTGGGGCTTGGCTATCGTAAATCCAAGCTGGGGACGGTCGACAGTTGGAGTGCCTTGTTTGATAACCCGGACATGGCCGGTCGAATGGCGATGCTTGCCGATTCAAGATTTGTCATGGGTGTTGCATTGCTTTATCTTGGTTTTTCCGCTAACACCACCAATCCGGATGAAATCAATGCCGCACGGGATTTATTGATCGCCACCAAAAAGAACCTGAAAGGGTTTGTGCCGGACAGTGGCCAGGATATGCTGATATCCGGTGACATCGATCTGGTGATGGAATGGAATGGGGACATTCTTAAAGTCATGGAGGAGGATGACGATCTGACTTATGTGATACCCAAAGAAGGCACTGTGATCTGGATTGACGGACTCAGCATTCCCAAAGGCGCCCCCAATATCGACAACGCCTACAAATTTCTTAATTTCATCCACGAACCCAAAGTAAAGGCTGAAATTGCCAATACTATTCACTACGCCACTACCAACAGTTCTGCCAAGGAGTTTATTTCTCCTGCCGATCTTGCTAACCCGGCAATTTACGCTTCGGATGAAGTGGTCGCGAAAAGCCAGGCGCTCAGTGATGTGGGCGATAGCCTCAAACTGTATGATGCCGCGTGGACTGAAATTCTGGCCTCTTGATCCAGATACGTAAATTAAATTATAACGATAACTCAAACAGGTGTTATCGCTCCGTAAGATGAGCGATAACGCCTCCTTTTTTATGAGTCAAATTTTATATTGCAAAATCCAACCCCGATGTCATTCCCGCGCAGGAACGTCATCCTCAACCCCGTCGGGAACGGGAATCCAGGTGGTATCCAGGAACATGGATGCCGGATCAAGCCCGGCATGACGAGGGTAGGGGCATGACTCATCGGTCGGAGGCACAGCCTCGCTAGGTGATTCAAACCACCCATCAAACGCATAGTCGGTAAACTGATCAGCCCTATATTTGGGTGACCTCGCAATTATCGTTAGCAATGGAAAATTGGCGTAATAATAAAATTGTATTCTTCGTTCTGTCGCTGCCACCGACAGCGTGGCTGGTTATTTTCTTTACTGTGCCGCTGGCCATCATGTGGCTTTACAGCTTTGCAGACCGCGGCCCTCAAGGGCAGATCGAGCTGGCCATCAATTTCGACAACTATGTCCGGGCCATTGAATGGATTCATCTCGGCATTATCTGGAAGTCGGTGTGGACCGCGGCGATCACCACCGCCATCACATTTGCCATCGGCTTTCCCCTTGCCATGGGGATTGCGTTTGCACCGCCTCAATGGAAAAACCCATTGCTGTTATTGGTCATTCTACCCTTCTGGACCAACCTGTTAATACGAACCTATGCTTGGATCGCTGTTCTGCGGACCCGTGGGTTTCTGAATTTTGGGCTTGAGTGGATTCACGACAAACTAACTGCGTTCGCCTCAATGCTGGGTCTGCCTGCTTTATTGGGTCAATTCGAAGCGCTCGACCTGCTTTATAGTCATAATGCCGTGGTCATCGGACTGGTTTATGTTTATCTACCCTTTCTAGTGCTACCGATTTATGCCACCCTCGAAAAACTGGACAAATCTTATCTTGAGGCCAGCCTTGATTTAGGCGCCAGTCATTGGCGCACCTTGTTCTCCGTCACATTTCCGTTGGCATTGCCCGGCATTATCTCGGGTTGTCTCCTGGCCTTTATTCTGTCCATGGGAACGTTCCTGACACCGGATCTACTCGGGGGCACTAACAGCGAGATGATCGGCAATCTGATTGCGCGGCAGTTTACCTCTTCGAGAGACTGGCCGTTCGGCTCCGCTCTGTCATTTCTATTACTGTATTTCACCTTTATTCTGCTGTGGGTACGCGCGTCCATGGCTGAACGAAATAGTGGCCCCATATAAAGACCCAAAATCATAATAATGCGAAGCCGCCTTAACGTTAACCCGCTGGACTATAGTCGTAAACTGTGGATGCGGTTAGCCATGGGCTTCACTTTTTTCTTTTTGTATTTCCCGATTCTGTCGCTCATTGTTTTCAGTTTTAACGACAGTAAGCGAAACATTACCTGGCGTGGTTTTACCCTCAAGTACTACGAAAAAGCATTTGACAACACTCAGCTACACGAGGCATTTGCCAATTCGCTGATTGTGGCTGGAATTTCCACCGTCACCGCAACCATTTTGGGCGCCATGTTGGGGTTGGCGCTTTACAAATTTCGTTTTCCAGCCCAGGGTCCGTATGAGGGGATGGTGCATCTGCCCATCGTTATTCCCGAAATTTGTCTGGCGGTCGCGATGGTCGCATTTTTTGCCACCGTAGATGTCCCTCTGGGCCTGATCACAATCACCGTCAGCCATATTGCATTTTCGATTCCTTTTGTCGCAGTCGTTATTCGCGCCCGCATGGCCGGATTCAATCGCTCGCTGGAAGAGGTATCCGCTGATTTGGGGGCAAGTCAGTGGCAAACTTTTTGGAATGTAACATTTCCTTACATGAAACCAGGTCTTGTGGCCGGCGCCCTTTTGGCGTTCACACTATCGCTCGATGACTTCGTTATCACGTTCTTTACATCCGGGCCGGGTTCCACCACTTTTCCCATCAAGATTTATTCAATGGTTCGATTTTCCGTGACGCCTGAAGTCAATGCCGCCTCGACGGTGTTAATTGTGATCACTTTATTTCTAACTACTCTGGCTTTATGGATACAGTCAAAATCTCAACGAAACCAAGTTAATGTCTGACCCCTCTAAACCCATTATTTCCGTACAGGATGTGACCAAGCGATTTGGCAGTTCTGTGGTGGCGGTTGACCATGTCAACCTGGATATTCACGAAGGTGAATTTTTCGCATTGCTGGGACCGTCGGGTTGCGGAAAGACCACTCTGCTGAGAATGATCGCCGGTTTTGAAACGCTTAGTGAAGGCGCAATCCTCATCGATGGTGAAGATGTTTCTGGGGTGGAACCCAATCGGCGACCGATCAACATGGTTTTTCAATCCTATGCGGTATTCCCGCATATGACTGTAGAAGAAAATGTGGCATACGGATTGCGTGTTGTGGGGACACCCAAGAATGAAATTGACACCCGCGTCAGCGATGCCATTAATCTTGTGCGTCTATCGGGACTCGAGAAGCGCAAACCGGACAAGCTCTCGGGCGGCCAGCAACAGCGTGTCGCGCTTGCCCGGGCGTTGGTTAAGAAACCGAAAGTATTATTACTTGATGAGCCGCTTTCTGCACTGGATGCCAAGCTGCGCGAGACAATGCAGATCGAACTGGTACGTCTCCAGGAAAATGTCGGCATCACCTTTATCATCGTGACCCATGACCAAAAAGAAGCCCTGTCTATGGCAAACCGGATTGCGGTCATGGGCGAAGGGAAAATATTGCAGATTGCATCGCCAAAAGAACTCTATGAATTCCCCTTATCTAGTTTTGTTGCCGACTTCATTGGCCAGGTAAACTTATTCGATATTAACGACCAACAGTCGACGAGTGGTGGTTTGAGTCTCAACATTGCCGAAATCGGTAACGTTCTGTTGGAAAACGCTGACGCCAATCAGCAATACAACCGCCTCGCCATCCGCCCTGAAAAAATCAGTGTATCTGGAGATAGACCCAGCGCACAAGGACTAATCACGTTATCCGCAACTCTGCAGGATGTCTCATACATCGGAGATCAGAGCCATCTTTACTTTGAAACCACCAGTGGTACGAATGTGTCGGTCAGCATTCAGAATCGTGAACAAGCTGATCAATATGTTCCCCAGCGGGGCGAGCAAACCTGGTTGTCGTGGCATCCCTCGCACTTTCAACCTTTAACCGACTAAAGAAGGCTGATGAAAATTTTCAGGATTTCCAAACACCTTCGCGGGTCAAATCATCCATCACCTCGACGATAGCTTCTCGCAATACCGAAACCAATGTATCGATCTGATCCTGGTCCAGTATTAGCGGCGGAGAGAGTACATTGAGGTGCGCAATGGGCCGAACCAGTACGCCACGTTTTTGAGCCGCATCTGCAATTCGATTCCCCACCTGAATTTCCGGCGCCAGTAGCGCTTTAGTGTCTTTGTTGGCGACATTTTCAACGCACATCATGAAATGGCTGCCACGCACATCACCCACAATATCCAGATCGCTTAACGTTGCCAATTGCTGTTCAAGATAGGGGCCTACCTCTCGTATATGCCCACAAAGATCTTCCCGTTGCATAATTTCAATATTCTTGAGTGCTGCAGCGCAACACACTGGATGGCCGGAATAAGTAAATCCGTGAGTCAGCAATGTACCGTCAGACGGGGGCTCGCTAATCACATCATAGAATTCATCAGATAGAATTGTCGCCGAAAGAGGCGCATAGGCAGACGACAGACCTTTAGCGCTGGTGATGATATCCGGCACCATGCCAAATACATCTTCGGAAGCAAAAAAGTGACCGAGCCGGCCAAATGCCGTAACGACTTCGTCCGCAATATAAAGCACTTCATATTTTCGGCATACCTCAAGCATTCTGGCGTGGTATCCCGGTGGCGGAACGATGACGCCGCCTGCTCCCATAATGGGTTCGGCGATAAACGCGGCGACATTTTCGGCGCCCAGTTGATTTATTTTATGGTCGAGCTCGTTAACCAATTCATCACAAAATGCGTCTAATGACAACCCGTCCGGGCGGCGATAAGTATTGGGTGAAGAAATACGATGGATTAATCCGTCATCAATAATATCAAAACCTTGATGATCAAAATCAATCCCTGTTAATGACATCGCAAGATAGGTGCTGCCATGATATCCATCGTGTCGTGTAATAATTTTCTTTTTGGTCTTTTTGCCGAGACGGTTGAAATAAAAATGAATCATTCGAATGGCGGTGTCATTCGCCATGGATCCACCCGTCCCGAACTGAATATGGTTAAGTGTGTCGGGCGCTAAGGCCGCCAGTTTGTGCGCCAATTCTGCGGCCGGTACAGAGGTGTGGTGGCCAAATGACGAGTAGTACACCATTTTTTCTGCTTGTTCCGCTATAGCCCGGGCAATTTCCTTGCGCCCATAACCCACATTGACGCACCACAGTCCGGCAATGCCATCAAGGTATTTGTTACCTTGCAGGTCGGAAACATAAGCTCCTTCAGCGTCAGTGAGGACTAATGATCCTTTTTCTTTAAACGTGGCAAAATCTGTCCAGGGATGAACATGGTGATCTTTATCTTTGCTCCAGATGTCTTGGGAGTCGTATTTTTGATTGGCTTGTGTCATATAGTCTTCTCTTAGTTAACCGTTGTTGCTGCGTGCCCTGGCAACGACGCTGTTTATCTCAGTGTCGATATTACCTTAAAATCCAGCTAGTAGTGGCGAGGCTGCGAGGGATAGGAATTTGCTTTTGGCAGAGGTGAGGGATTGCACCTTCACTGGGACTCGAAACCCTGCCGTTGTCTGTTTCACATCACTCCTGTCATCCCTAACCGCCATTTCATCCCCTCATCCCTTCTGTTTTTTATCCACAACTCACAATTTGCCCCAATTAGCGACTGTTTTCAAGCGCAGTCACCACCCAACAGCTACAGGAGACCCCGCCTGGGATCAAACAACGGCTCAGGCGATATCAGGGACCCGGTGACAGCTAAGCGGGATCTGGCAGCCCTTGGGCCACTCTTGCTCAGCGGGCGGTGCTCTGGGGGGTGGTGAGGGGCACCACTCCCCGATCTGATCCAGGATCCGCTCGATCACCGGGGGTTCTTCAATAACTGCAAGAAAACGCATCTGGCTACCATAGTGAATAACTGGTTTTTTATTGTTTAAGATGGGTTTTGTTCCCATAATTGGGCTGTTGATGATTATTTGGAGATCAGGTTATGTTGCCAAGCAAACCCCTGGACACACTGCCCACCCATAGTGTCACCAATATGCCCCCTTACATGGGTGACCAGGATTTATGGCGCAGTGACCCGGCACTGCAGGAAGCGGTCAACCGTGAAGGCGCTGCCTGGGCGCAGACGGACCTGGATGCATTGGGTCGCAGGGTCGGCACCAACGACATCTTTGAGCTGGCCGAACAAGCCAATCGATACAGTCCCGAAATCAAGGCTTATGACCGCTATGGGATGCGGGTTAACCAGGTCATCTACCACCCGGCCTACCACGACCTGATGCGCCTGGCGATTGAAAACCAGGTGCCCAGCTTTGCCTGGAATCATACCGGGCCCGGGGCCCAGGTAGGCCATATGGCCCTCAGTTATATGTTCAACCAGGTGGAGGGCGGGGTCATGTGTCCCATGGCCATGACCTATTCAGCCATCCCTCCCCTGCAAACCACTCCCGCCCTTGCCGATGAGTGGATTCCCCGCCTGCTGTCCAGTCAGTATGACGCACGGGATATTCCGGTGACTGAAAAAACCGGTGCGACCATGGGTATGTTCATGACCGAAAAACAGGGTGGCTCCGATGTCAGATCCAATTCAACTGCGGCCACCCCTGTGGGCAGTAAAACCGGCATTGGCACTGAGTACAGGCTTACGGGCCACAAGTACTTCTGCTCCGCCCCCATGTGTGATGCCTTTCTGACCCTGGCCTATACCGAGGCAGGGTTGTCCTGCTTTCTGGTCCCGCGCTGGACTCCGGACGGAGTCCGCAATGGCCTGTTTATCCAGCGTATCAAGGACAAAATGGGTAACCGTTCCAATGCCTCCACTGAAATGGAGTTGCAGGATACCTGGGGCATAATGGTGGGAGAAGAAGGTCGCGGGGTGCGCACCATTATTGATATGGTGCAAGGCAACCGCATCTACTGCTGTGTCAGTTCGGCCGCACTGATGCGTCAGGGCCTGGTTCAGGCCCTGCACCATACCAGCCATCGCAGCGCCTTTGGCAGCCTGCTGATCGATCAGCCCATGATGCGCAATGTGCTGGCCGACCTGGCGCTGGAGTCCGAAGCGGCGATGGTGCTGGCCATGCGTATAGCCCGCTCCATGGATGAAGCGGCAGACCATCCGGATGCGGCCGCACTGGCCCGCATAGGCACTGCCATTGGTAAATTCTGGAACTGCAAGCGGGCCCCGATGCAGCTGTTTGAAGCGATGGAATGTCATGGTGGACCGGGCTATGTGGAGGAATCTATTTTGCCACGCCTCTACCGCGAGGCCCCGGTCAACAGTATCTGGGAAGGCTCTGGTAATGTGATGTGCCTGGATGTACTGCGGGCCATGCAGCGGGAGCCGGCCGCTGTTCCGGCACTGATGGCGGAACTGGAGCGGGCCCGTGGCGGACACCCTAACCTCGATCGAACCATTGCTGATCTCAAGGCCGGGCTTGATGACCTTGCCGGCCTTGAACTCAGGGCCCGTCAACTGACAGAACAGATGGCCATGGCATGGCAGGGGGCATTACTGGTAGAGCACGCACCTGCCGCAGTGGCAGAAGCATTTTGTGTCTCGCGTCTTGGTGCTCACTATAGCGGGGTTTTTGGCACCTTGCCCAAGGACAGCGATCTGAACGCAATTATTGACCGTGCGGTGCGCGCTTGACCCTGATCACCCGTGAACAAGGAATCACAACTATAACCGCCACCGCATTATCTAAGAGAGGGATTGGGTGATGGCATTTGATACCTTTCCTGCTGTGGCTGTTTGTTTGGATGCCTCTGCACACTTCAATCACGACTGTTAACGAGCCCCCCTCAGTCAATCTATATATTCTTGAGTATAAATTTGGCGCGAGGGCCAGTGCATGCCGCTCAGCACCTGACCGCGAACGGTATCTATACAAACCGCGTGTGCGGATTCAGCACGGGTGATGACGCCTGTATCAAAAAAATGTGCCCGAGCATAGCGGTAACCGTTGTGACCAAAAATCTGGAAAAACCCTTGCAGTGGAACAGGATCTTCTCTGTTCCAGATAACACTCTGTTCAAGTGGGCTGCGTTCAAGATGGTCTGAAGAGGCAATGTCCTCAATGCTCCAGCACCGGTGAATCGGAGCATGGGTCACAATCAGCCCCTCATCGCGCAGCAGCAGAGGCAGAGATTCCAGGTAATCCAGCAGGATTTCAGGCAGGGAACCGGAGCGTTCAAGGCCCAAAGAACAAAGTGTCGCGTCTCCGCTGTTCAAAAACCAGAGATTGGGCTCGTAGATACCGCTGCCCTTAAAATAGTCCCGCATCATGTGCTCATGATTCCCCAGCAGCGCCTTGCCGTTAAGCCGGAAAAACTCAAGCACCTCACGGGAACGCGGCCCTCTGTCAACCATATCACCCACAGAAACAGGCTCTTCATCCGGCATCTGTTTCAGCAGGCCCCTCAGAGTATGGTAATTACCCTGGATATCTCCGATCAGG
>PVBE010658222.1_pt1 | contig 10110 bp, 12 predicted proteins | sample 1631181 | NCBI WGS metagenome assembly PVBE01 (sample SAMN08397723, study PRJNA350692) | Marine metagenome, whole genome shotgun sequencing project. | isolation source: water | place: Pacific Ocean | collected 2012-04 | reverse complement strand
CTCAAGGTCATCAAAGAGCTTATCAAGAACGATGTTATCGTAATCACCACGGGGTGCAACGGGGCGGCCTGTGCCAAGGCCGGGCTGCTTACTCCAGAGGTGATGAGCTACGCTGGACCCGGATTGAGGGAGGTCTGTGAGGCCATAGGCATTCCACCGGTGCTACATATGGGTTCCTGTGCTGATAACTCCCGCATCCTCACCGTGCTTACACAGATGGTCACCGAAGGCGGCTTGGGTGAGGACATAAGCGATCTGCCCGCGGTGGGCCTGGCCCCCGAGTGGATGTCTGAGAAGGCCCTTTGCATCGGCACCTACTTTGTGGCCTCGGGTGTCTATACCATATTCGGTGTAGGCTCCCCGGTGGGGGGCAGCGATGAGACCGCGAAGCTTATCAGCGAAGGCTGGGAGAAGCAGACCGGGGGCAAACTGGAGTTTGAGATGGATACCGATAAGATGATTGAGAAGACCCTGGCGCATATAGATGCCAAGCGCGCCGCCTTGAAATTGCCGGAGTATGACCCCAACCGTTTCGCTAAATCCGACACCTACCGTCCCGCTGACTACCTGAGCTTTGAGGAGTTCCGGCAGGGTAAGTATAGCCTTAAGAAGTAGCCAGCCTGCTTCTCCTGTCCCCCTCCTTAATAGCTAAGGGAGGGGGACTCTTTTTGTCCGTTTCTTCCCCATGGGAGGAAAGGCTTTTCTTCCTTCAGCCAGTTCCCTGCGGGGCATCTTGCAATCACGCCCGCCCGATGTTTATTCTCCGGGGGCCGAAACCCCCCAACGCCCTTCTGTGAGGGCCGGCCCTCTTCTCCTTAGGGAAGTACTGTTGGAGGCCGCTGAGTGAAGCATCATCGGGCCAGCGCCCCTTTTCGGGTATACAGGTTGCTTTTTTACAGGTTTGGAGATGTGGTAACTGAAGCGGTACTCGGTTGACGGACTATGGGTTGGCGTTTTGCCGGTGGCGGCGGCACGCCTCCACAAAGCGTGGGGCAATGTCGCGGCGGCTGGCGAGATGTATGTGGATGTAGGAGGCTAGGACATTGCCCCTTTGGAAGCCTTCACGCCGCCCACCCTGGTTCGTAATCCGGTAGGCGGCGTGACCGCTAGGTTCTTCTTCTAAGACTGACCAGTGGAACTCGTGGCCGCGCACCTCTTCTTCTCGGCGCAGCAAGGGGCCGTTCTTCAAGGCCTTTGCCGTGCGGTAACCCAGGGTCAGTCGCTTGCCACCCGCCGTTTGCAGCGCGGAGCGGGCGGGCACCAGACCCACCATTGGGGATTCCCGCCCCTCAAAGTCACGGATATCCTGGCCCAGGTACATCAGGCCGCCGCACTCGCCATATACTGTAACGCCGGCCTGCGCCGCCTCCCTGATTGCCTGTATCATGCCCTTGTTTTCAGATAGCTCCCGTGCGTAGAGCTCAGGGAAGCCGCCCCCTATGTATAAGCCGCCGATATTGGGGGGAAGGGAGGTGTCCTGTAGCGGGCTGAAGGTCAATATCTCTGCACCCCAGGCCCGCAACAGATCCAGACTGTCCGCATAGTAGAAGCTGAAGGCCCGGTCCTGGGCCACGGCCAGCCGTGCCCGTTGCGTGATGGGGCTTTTAGGTATAAGGGTGGGTGTGGGGGTTGGGGGGGGCTTCGCCAGCCCAGCCAGCTCCACCAGGCGGACCAGGTCTATTGACTCTTCCACCCGGGCCACCAGCCGCTCTAGGTACTCCCGCCCCGCCGGGCCTTCCACCATTGGAATCAGCCCCAGATGGCGCTCGGGCAGGCGCAGGTCGTCATGCCGGGACAGGCCTCCCAGCACCGGGATGCCGGTAGCGAACTCTATGGCCTCCTCGCAAAGCTTCAGGTGTCCCGGGCTGCCGGTTCCGTTTAGCACCACCCCGCATAGGTGAAGGGTGGGGTCGAAGTCGGCGTAGCCCTTCACCATGGCCCCCAGGCTGCGTGCGGCACCGTGGGCATCCACCACCAGCACAACCGGGGCGCCTAGTAGTTTGGACAGCTCGGCGGTGCTGCCCGCTTCGCTTAACGAAGAGTGGCCGTCGTAGAGCCCCATAACACCCTCTAAGACGGCGATATCCGTGCCGGAGGTGGCTCGGTGGAAGATCTCGGCCACCGCCTGGTGGGGGATAAGCCATGTATCCAGGTTACGGGAAGCGCGTCCCGAGGCCCAGGTATGGTACGAGGGGTCAATGTAGTCAGGGCCGGCTTTGAAAGGCTGTACTTTAAGCCCGCGACGGGTTAGGGCGGCCATCACCCCGGTGGCTACAGTGGTCTTGCCCACCCCGCTGGTGGTGCCAGCGATGATTACGTCTCTAATTGAAAGACCTGCTTAACAGGGTACGAAATTCGAGGGTCACATTCACTGGGCTCAAATCTATGCGCTGCACTTGTCCTCAGCCTGCACTTGACTCTTCCAAACTGGTAGTAGCTATCTTCCCACCATGCCCACGGCCTCTTTAAAGGAGACGACGGGCGTTACCCTGGCGGTGCCGACTCTCAAAATAGGCTCAAGGTATTTCACCACTGAATCGTAGCTGTCCGTCTCAAGGACAGAGTACAGGATGTGCTCAGGCACAACTGCCCAGTTGGAAAGCACATTCACACCACACTGTACGGCGAATTCTTGGCTTGGAAGAACCTCTCGCAGCACCTACATCATCTCGGGATTCCCGCTGGGGCATAGCTTCGCTGTATGCGTGTGAGTGATGACAAAGACCATTATACCCCTCCTTTTTCAGCAGTAGCGGTAATCGCTTCCAATATCCGAACAATACGTACTCCGCTATTGCTATCATCCCCTCCCGGATTTGTTCCTGGCATGGTACACGTCTTTTCCTCAATATGTCAAATGGCTGAGTCAAATTTGCGGGCTTCAGAACTCGATGCCTGGCTGGGCTTGGATGCCCTTATTCAGGGGGTGCTTCACCTCCAGCATCTCGGTTACCAGGTCGGCTGCCTCCACCAATCCTGGTGGGGCGTTACGGCCCGTGACAACTACATGAACCGGCGCCGGGCGGCCCTGTAGGGCCTTTATGACCGCCTCTGCAGGAAGCCAGCCGTAAGTTAGGGGGTAGGTCAGCTCGTCCAACACCACCATATCATAGCGCCCGGAGTATATGGCCTCATAGCACCACTCCAATGCCTGTTGGGCGTCTTCCGGTCCGGAGCGTCCCCGGCCCTTTCCCATGGGGATGATGGGCATTCCCAGTCGTTCGGCGGCCAGGTGTTCGCCGGAGCGCAGGCGGCTGGGCTTGATGAACTGGAACACGGCCACCCTCATACCCCGTCCCCAGGCCCGCAGCACCAGGCCCAGGGCGGCGGTGGTCTTGCCCTTGCCGTTGCCCGTATAGAGTATGAGGAGTCCTCGGCGGGTGGCCTTTGTCATATTTGCTCCGCTCCCGCGATGCGCCTATTTTATCCCACTTTCATCCTTAAAGGGGGTGTGCATTACAGATTGTTTCCCACCAGCCCACCCGGCTAGTTTATTTTGAAGGGTTGCACCCCCCGGACTCCAGGGGCGGTATTGGGCAGTATCAACACTGACACCTGGAGTCAGGTTGACCGCTATTTAGTCCAGCCGTTTGCTGCGGGCGGCACCGATTCCGGTTTGAAGACATGCAATGGCGGTGGCCGCCCCTACCACCTTGGCGGTCTGCATTAGCTCTCAGGGTTATATCCCCTCGAAAAGATCCGTTTCCATCTCGCCCCCATGCCAGGGTGGCTCGGCGCGTACCCAGAAGTCCTTGCTTAGGGCCTCGTTCGTCAGTTCTCTTGGTAGCATCGTAAAGGGCGATTGTTGAGACCGGTGCTGCTCAGCGGCGTGGAGCCTCTGGTCCAAGTAAGTGGAGACCTCCAGGACCGTTGAAATTTCTTCATCCGGGGTGCCGACGGTGTTTGGGTTCAGGTTCGCAATTTCACTCGAGTGGTTATTCTCCTTGAGGTAGTTGAACCATTTTACCATACGGCTTCGTGGGAACACATGGTAGTAGAGTTTGCTAGGAGTCCAGGACTCATCTCCGGAGAGGAATGGGTAAGATGGGTCTCCGGCCGTCTTGAATGCCTGTGTGGTAAGCTCGCTGGCACGGATGTGGTCCGGGTGCCCGTACCCACCACCCAGGTCCATGGTGGCTACCACTTGGGGGCGGTGCTTGCGAATAAGCGCAACCAGGCGTCCCAATACCTCCGATACCGGTGCGTTGATGAATGCAGATGGGTGGCGGTTGTCCTCGGTGCCCGCCATACCGGAGTCCCTATAGCCCAGGAGCACTGATGATCGCACTCCCAGTACGCCTAGCGCCCAGCGTAGCTCTGCCTCTCTGACGGTTCCCAGTGTCTGCGGTGTGGCATTGCTACCCGGCGCTATTTCGCCCGCCTCACCCCCGGTCGCAGTAACCACCGTGATATCAACGCCTTCGCTGGCGTAGCGGGCCAGCGTACTCCCAGCCCCAAAAGTCTCATCATCTGGGTGGCCGAAGACCGCCAGCAGCCGTTTGTGCGAAGTCATGACACTCCACTTCCAGCGGCTGTGGTGAGGTAATCGGGCATCTTATGCCCTCCCGCCTTTCATTGGGGCCGTGCCTCTCCCCGGCGTTGTGCCAGGAACTCCTTGAAGCTCTCCTTCGGGGCAGCGGTGGGTTGTAGGTCTGAGTCCACGGCCTTCCTCTCCTGGTTGAACATTCGCTCCCAGGTGAGGCCCACATTTTGCTGTACCAGGTGCTTTATACCGTGCAACATCCGGCGGTCGTTCTGGCCGATGAGGCGGCCCATTTCCAGCGCCTCTTCCAGCATCTGTTCTGCGGGCACCAGATGGTTCAAAAGGCCCATACGGTAGGCTTCCTTCGCCTCAACCACGCGGGCGGTGGTCAGCATCTCCAGTGCCAGGGGCATGCTCACAATGAGGGGGAGGGTCCAGGTGGAGTTTACGCGACCGTACTGTGCTGCCAGGAAACGGAACCGGGAGCGTTCGCAGCCGATCCGCATATCCACGGTGGTGGCCAGCAGAGCGCCACCGCCAAAGGCCAGCCCGTTGATGACACCTATGGTGGGCTTGGCGCAGGTGGCCAGGTGCCAGGCGTAATCGTACCGCGCAGCCTGCGCCCGCGCAATTTCCTCTGAGGAAGCGCCTGCCATCTCATGGATATCTGCACCTGCGGAGAAGGCCTTATCACCTGCCCCGGTGATAATGATAGATGCGATGCTGTCATCGGCCTCCGCATCGGTAACGGCCTGATCAAACTCCCGTATCAACAGGGTGCTGAGGGCGTTCAGCTTATCGGGGCGGTTCATAGTGATTAGGGCAATGGTGTCCCGGTGTTCCACAAGGATAGTATCGTATCCCATTATATCTCCCTATTTGTTGTTGCTTGGTTGCTCAAACAAGCGGTAACGATATTCTTCGCTTGCGCTCAGAACGACATGCCTATATTGTCACACCGAGTTGAGGGAAGGGTCTCTAGTAGGCAGAATACAACGCTGACTTCGGCAACAAAGTGCTAATCCCGGAAGGCGTTGGCTCCCGTGACCAGTGCGGGCAGCCCTCCCATCAGGAATGCCACACCAACGGTTTCGCCAATCTCCTCTTCATTGGCCCCTGCTGCCCGTGCCCGCCTGGCTATGTTGGCCACGCCGTCCGGATGGGCTAGGAGGGCGTCGCACAGCATTGTCATGAGCGTTTTCACTTTGAGGGACAACGCACCGTCCGACATTACGGACTCCCGGACGCGTTCCACCTCTTTGGATAGCTGCGGAGCACCCGTATCCAGAAGAGACTGCCATGTGCGTGGCTGAGACTGCATGGTTCACCTACCTCCCTGTTGTGGGCAGCAATCAACGGTGTTCCCGCCTTGCGATGCCCTGCTTAACCTGACTTCATATTCTACCATAGACTGAAATCGCTACGGTCTATAGAAGAGATAAAAGGTCTGTGGGGGTGTCAATCAACGCTTGGGCACCGCTGGAGAGCAGCTCATCCGCTGTACGGAACCCCCATAGCGCCCCAACGGCAAACATGCCCGCCGAAACAGCGGTTATCATGTCCACGCCTGAGTCGCCCACATACAGAAGGTCGCCAGGTGGCATGTTGAACTGCCGCGCAATCTGCAGGGCCGCCGTAGGGTCGGGCTTCATAGGAACGGAGGGCATAGCTCCAACTACAGGCGCAAACCACCAGAGGGCTAAAAGTTTGGATACTATAAGCTCTGTGAAGTTGTGCGGCTTGTTGGACAATACCGCCATGCTAATGCCGCGGGCGGTCAGGGCGTCCAGCAACTCCGGAATGCCGTCATAGGGGAGGGTGGCATCCCCCCAGTGTCTGGCGTATTCCTCTTCAATGTAGCGGAGAAAGGCGTCTACAGTGGCCTCATCCCGGTGGTCATTGGGGAGGGCACGGAGTGCCATCATTTCACGGCCGTTTCCCACAAAGTACTTGTAAGCTCGGGTCTGGTGCTGTGGAAAGCCCATGCGACCCAGGGCGATGTTGGCCGATGCGGCTATGTCCGCAATGGTATCCAGGAGTGTGCCGTCTAGGTCGAACACCACTCCTGTGTATTTCATGTAATCTCCTTCTAGCGTGATGGCTGAGTCGCTAAAAGACCGAAGCAGAGCACATCGTGGTGCCCGTTTGTGGGGTAGAAGACCCCAAGCACCCAGACCGGGGGCTAAAGCAGGTACGGCCCGCTATGAGCGGGCTGCACCTCTGACCTCAGGTGTTGGTATAGGTGCCTATTCGCCCATCACGGTGGTGAAAAATTCCGCCATGTTGGAGCGCATGTCCTCCGAGGAAACTACCCGGGGGTCCAGCAGGTCGCCGTTGACCGTCAGGAAGGGGATTCCTAGGTCCTTGGTAATCTTGTCACGGAGCATTTGCGTCAGGCCGCACCATTGCTGGCAACTCCAGTGGGAGAGGAGTACAGCAGCATCGGCCTTGAAGTCCCGGCACAACTCGGCTAGGCCCTCCACGGCTTGACCCTCTTTACTTGGGGCGAAGCTCCAGTGGGTAAAGCGCCGTTTCAAAGGTTTCTTGGCCAGGAATGTTAGATAGTCATCGGGCTCCAAGGTAATATCCGGGTTGTTGATGCCGAAGGTGTCCAAGACGATGACGGCCCCATATGTGTCCTGGAGCCAGTCGGCCATCTTCAGATCAAAGAAGGGGAGTACATAGAGCCATGCCAGACGGTGCTTCTCGTTAGGGATAATGCCCTCACCTTTATCTACCTTCTCTTTTAGCTCTTCGTAACGGGCCTTGTAGTAGTTAATGGATTCCTCACGGCCCGCGGCCACCAGGAGGATGGTGGTGTCCTTAACGGCTTCTCGGCCTCCGGTGGGGCAGGGCACGGCCTTGCGGAGCTCGCATATTTTCTCCCAGTAGGAGTAAGCTTCGCAAGAAATCTCAATCCTCTCCCGAAGCTTAGCCGGGTCCAGCTTGGTGTTGAACTGCTGTTCCAGAAAGGATATGAGCTCTCGCATGTTCTCTTTGGCATAGGCGATGTCAACAGGCCGTGCACCATACGGGGTGTCTACTATGAAGTTGGGAGTATTATGGATATCGGCCAAGACCTCGTACAGCTTAATGGTCTGGTCACAGGTGGTGGCAGTGTGGACTACCGCCTGAGGCTGCAGGGTGCGGCCCAGCAGGGCCAGACCCGTGGCCGCCCTATGGGGGGAGCAGATATCGGCGGCCATGCCCGCCCTTTCGGCGGTATCAAACAGGTTCATGCCCTGTTCCATATCGGACTGAAAGGTCATGACGCCGTGGTTCTCGGCGATGTAGTAGGGGATGTCCATGCCGGCGAAGAGCTCGTGGGGAACAAACATACCGCAGCAGAGCACCGGCTGACCCTTCCTGGCGGCATCGGTAACTCTCTGGTAGTAGTTAGCCATACCTTCCCAGAAGTGGACCTCGCTGCCTTTGGCCCCCCTTTCCTTCAGGCGGTCATAAGTGCCCTTCATGCGGTCTGCGTTGGCTTGGAACTCATCTAAGGCGGAATTCTTCTGCACTGTAGCCATTGTTTTCTCCTTATGTTCCTACCAGGCCCTCTATGAAGGCCTCAATGCGGGTGCGGATGGAGCCCACCCCGGTAAGGGAGTACTCCCGGCTCAGGGTCAGACACGGCACCCCAGCCTCTTCCAGCCCTTTCTTCAGGGCCATATTGCCCTCGTCGTACAGTTTGCAAAAGCGGATAATCTCTACCACCACACCGTCTGCCTCGTGGCTCTTCACCATGTCTACCACGTGTTTTATACGGTCTTTGGTCTCGTGCATACGGGGACAGGGTGGGCGGCTCAGGTAACGCTCTGCTAACGCCAAGAGTGGGTCACCTGTCTCTTTGGTGAGGTTCCAGTAATACTTACTGCCGGTACAAAGATCATCCCCCACCACCATGGCTTCCTTCTCCTCAATGACACGGATGAAGTCGGAATCGTCCATTTCAGAGCCGGTGACCACTAGGCGGTACCTGTCTCCAGTGGGGGTGCTTACGCCCTTAAGTTGGGTCAACAGCTCCTGTAGCCTAGAGATGAACTGCTCCTTGGGCAGGATGGCGGCTGCCAGCAGCACATCCGCGAAGTCGGCGCCGCTGATGGCCCCTTCCTTGCGCCGGGCGTCCAGCTCGTGGAGGAGCTGGCGCATGTGGTTATACTGGACTATGGACGCATGCAGGGCATCATGGGTAATGCTGGTGCCCCATGCTTTCTCTAACATCTCTTTGAACTCTTTGAGCTCCTCACGGAAGTAAGCGACGGAGGCCGGGGTGCTGCGGTGGGGCAGTGCCAGAATATGTGTGACGGGTGTTTTGATATAATACTCCCACACGTCAAATGTGCGGCGGATGTTGTCACAGGTGTTGAGGGTGGCAAAACCGTCCAGGAAGTCATACTTGCCCTGCAAAGCCTCGTCGAAGACGGCCCGCACCAGGGAGCACATGTTGATGTGCATGTAGGCATCCGAGTAGGAGGTGGACTCCCCCCCTAGTACCCTCACCGGATACCCCCCGGCGGCGGAGACAATCTCCTCCGGAAAGTAGGAGCACATCCACCCCAGCACCTTTTGCCCCGGCTGCCTATGGCTGGCGATGGTCTCGTAACGGTTGGCTACCGCCTGGCGGAAACCGACTATACTATCTGCGGCTGACATATCACTCTCTCCTCGACCGATGTAATTGGGCAGACTAACACTTGCCCCTTCTGGTGTCAAATCAGGATACAGCCTGCCGGATACATCTGGCGATGTCCTGCAGGGTAGAGCCCGGCGGGAATATGCCCCTGACTCCGGCGTCCTCCAACTGTTGCACTTCGTCTGGGGGGATAACCCCGCCCACGATTACCGGTATGTCGGCATCCCGCTCCTTGAGCCGTGTCATGAGCTTGGGGATAAGGGGATGGTCGTAGGCCAGAGAGCTGATTCCTATCAGGTCTACATCCTCCTGAAGGGCGGTCTCCACCACGGCCTCCACTGTCTGCCAGGGGCCAGTGTATATTACCTCCATTCCGGCTTGGCGCAGGGCGGCGGTGACCACCTTCACCCCACGGTCGTGGCCGTCGAAGCCCAGCTTGGCCATGAGCACACGGATTTTTTCAGTTCTTGTCACCCTCACCGCTCCGAATAGTGCATTACTTTTTAGCCATGGCTATACGGTCACCAGTGGTACCCCGGCTCCGAATGTGGCCCGAAGCTCCCGTACAATTTCGCCTTGGGTCACTCCTGCCTTGACCGCTTCGATAACGGCCTCGAAAATGTTCAGGTTTTCGTCCTCGGCGGCGTGGTTCAGGTGATCTATGGCAGCCTGGGCACTGGCCTGATCCCGGTCTGTTTTTGCCAAACGTGTGCGTTCCACATGGCGGCTTACCATCTCCGGCGGCACCTTTTCCTGCTCTGGGAGCACGTCCTCGGACTCCGGCGTAGTGTAGCTGTTTACCCCCACCACGGTGCGCTCCCCGCTATCTACGTCTTGCTGGTAGTCCAGGGCGGACTTGTTCATCTCCGCCTGTATGAAGCCCTTCTTCACCGCCTCCATCATGCCGCCCAGATTCTCAATCTGCTCTATCTACACCCAGGTCTGTTTTTCTCACTCGTTGGTCAGGCTCTCAACATAGAATGAGCCTCCT
>PVBE012892046.1_pt1 | contig 10111 bp, 9 predicted proteins | sample 1631181 | NCBI WGS metagenome assembly PVBE01 (sample SAMN08397723, study PRJNA350692) | Marine metagenome, whole genome shotgun sequencing project. | isolation source: water | place: Pacific Ocean | collected 2012-04 | reverse complement strand
GGAAGATCCTCGTAGTCCGGCCATCCGCCTGGTGGCTCCCACTCCGAGCCTTCCGGGTCCGGGGGTGGGACAAGTTCCGGTACGGCTTGGTGAATAATTGTGGGGTCTTTGCCGCCCGAAATAATATTTGCTGCTGTCTTCAAACCAACTGTACTTATTAAATTATGAAAATCCGCACCCACCTTTTTTGCTATAATGTTAGCCACATCTCTATTTTTGGTAAGTCCACCTAGTTCGGTCCGAATGCGCCCCAATGCTTCTCTGGAAAAACTAATATCATCCGCTACAACTTTTACACTCCATGGAACCTGTATTTCTTGTTTATATTCGCCTTTTTCTCCATCCCATCTTTGTGTTGTGATTTTACCACTGGGTTTTTTATCACCATCAGTTCTCCCCATTTCGGGACTAACTGGATTATCGATATCAGCAGCAAGTCCAGCGACACCCCCAGAGAATGTATTGGGAGCGCCTTTTGCTCCAGAAGAAGATGTGGACGTATTTTCATGTAAATCCTTAATCCGGGATTCCCAAATTTTTCTTTGTATGCTGCTCACGTGTTATTCTCCGAATAATAGTTGAAACGTTCCTTGTATTTATATAAATACGGTATGCGAATAGCAGGTGTAGATTATAGCATGACATCACCAGCAGTTTGTGTCCACATTGGGGACCAGTGGGACATCATGAATTGCAAATTCTTCTATTTAAATAAAACAAAAAAACTCGCCAAAAAATTTCTTAGCGGGATGATTTGTGGTAAACTGCTTCCGGGTGAGTTCGGTCATGAGTGTGAACGGTATAACCATGTGGCTGAATGGACCATCAAGCATTTATACGGTATGGATCGCGTCTCCATCGAAGGCTATGCTTATGGTGCTACTGGACGAGTCTTCCAAATTGCTGAAAATACGGGTCTTTTAAAGCATAAATTGTGGGAGTTAGATATCCCATACAATATTTACACTCCAACTCATATCAAAAAGTTTGCCACTGATTATGGTTATGCTAAAAAACCTATTATGTATGAGGCATGGATGAAAGAGACTGATCTAGACATCCATAATCTAATGACACCAAAAAGAAAAGAAGTAAGCAACCCGATTACTGATATCGTGGATGCTTACTTCATCTGTAAGAAACTGTTCTGTGATTTGAACGGTCTAGTCTGATTTTTCTTCAGTCGGGGTTTCTTCTGCTGCCACTTCTTCCTCTTCCATTGGTTGTGGTGCAGGGGGTGACTCAGCCTCAACAGGAGATACATCCTGATCTGTGGGGAGATTCATAATTCTTGACTGCCAGATTTTTCTTTGTATGCTCATTAATTAATTCCTTACTGTTTAAGCATATCTTTTTGCAATATCGATACCATCTAAACCTTCAATAGCATCACGGTCAGATTTCTCAGATTTTCTTCCTTTGTTATTTATTTTTTCAAGTTTATCATAAAGATCTTGATTACCTTTTCTGGTATCTTTATCAATACTAAAGACATATAGTAAATACACAGGGAGTTTAGGGATTTTTTTTGTCTTAACCATATCCATGAGCTTATACATCTTTTTCATGTCTTGGTGTCCGCTCCGACCCCCAAAAACTTCATCAACCATTTTACCATAATATATTGCCGTTTTTAAATCAGTTTCTTTTTCTATTGCTGGTAATACATAAGATCTAAGATATGATTTAGCTTGCGACACGGTTCCCATTTTTTTGGGTTGTTTCAGTGAAGGACCAACTTCATTGATATCCGGAAGATTCTGAATTCTTGACTGCCAGATTCTTTTTTGAATGCTCATTGGTTGCTTTTCCTATCTGTTAAAACGTGTGCTTTCTGTAGTTTTTTCTTGATTTTGATCTTGGAAATAACCTCTTTGGTTAGATCCGTGGTCATCTCGCTTGCGACTCCGCCGGGACCGAAGATCTTCTCTCGCTCCTCTGGACTCAAGTACACCTTCATCTCTTCGATGAGTTCGATGATCTCTTCCATTGCCTTTTCCGTCTTCTTGCCGTTCAGCAGCATCGAAGTTATGATCCCCGCCGTTGCAAGGAACCCGATGATGAACACAATCAGACCGATTGTTGCAATCTCCTCTAGGTAATACTGACTCGCGGTTGCAAACCCCACAGTCAATATTCCTATCCCCAGAACCGTTGCTCCTGCTCTTCCGTTCACGAATAAAGCGAGGAATGCTCCCCCTACTATCATTGCAAACCCCACCACGAAGAAGATCGTGATGTATGCGTACAGATTCTCTATTGCGTCCTTCCGAAGTTCCCTGTCCGAGATCGCATACTCCGCTACCTCGTTTTCCAGACTCTCGATCATTCCAATTGCCCCGGTGAGGCTGTCGTTTGCTTGATGTAGATCTTCCAAGGCTTCGTCGATCCGAACCATCTCTAGTTCCGAGTCGTGGACCACTTCGATGATCCTCTCTGCTCTGTTCTCGATCCCGCTGATCAACGGATCTGGTGCTGGGTCTGCTACTGCTATGTCGTTGAGAATCCCATTTGCCTCCCCATCGATCAGATCGAGATGCCCCGTTATTTCTCCAGTCGCTTCCGAGATCTCTATCGTTTGTTCTATTTCTTCTCTTGTCGCATTGCCCACCAGAGCAGAGGCGTCCACCCCCGACATCCCTGATGGAATCTTCTCGGAACTGCATCCGAGCAGAAACATGCATAGTATCAATACCTTTTTCATTCATCACCTCCATAGGAAGACAAAGATTCATTATTAGAAATGCCATTTCAATCATCTTTGACTACTCTCTTGTTGTGCTTCAAACGCGAATCATTCATTCGCCTTCTCAAGTAAATCATCTCACCAGTCTGTGAACACTGTAGGACGATGGGTTTGCTAGGGTTCTTGTGGGAATACTCTTTGATCTTGCGTCCATTGGTGGACTTAGGATCGAAGAATTTGCTCCATCTCTCAAACTTCTTTCTCTTGCTCTTGCATATAGAGAACTCGTCTTTGGACACGATGAACACAGGATGTCCATCTTTCTCTCGCACCATAATACGATCATTGCCAGAGTTCCAAGAACGAATATTCTTCTCCAGACCCTCCATGAAAGTTCTGTATGTCTTCGTTTCTTCGTTTGACATTAGGATATCTCCTAGTTGTTTTCGCACTTGCTTCTTGTGCTTCTTCTGTTTCTTCTTGGATACACCAACAGTATCGGGGGTGAAACCAGAAACACCACCAGAACCGGCTGAGTTTGCTGGTGCGTCTTCATCAATAAGTTCCCCACCGTTCTTCTTCATATACTTAGCGAGTGCCTGATGGGTTTTTCTCTCGTAATCGAATGGTTCTACCTCGACCTTATTTCCAATCACTTCTCCTGTCGCAATAAGAGAGTTAGAAATATCATAGGCGAATTTCTTGGCTTTTCGGTTGTTAGGAAACTCGAATGTTATGGTTATAGTGTCATTTCGTGCTTCATCCAGTTCATCAACGGATTCTTTGATACCAAGAATTTTATTGATATAACGGGCAACCGATTCGGGTGTACCCTCAAACTCATCCTTACCGAAATCAAAAGTAACTCTGACACTCTTGTCACGCCGCATCGTCATAAGCATGTGCTTGTATGGGGTTTTGGTAACTCCACCAGTCTTTTTGATGTTGATACCATAACCCTTCTTGGAACCGATTTCGGCATTACGAATTACACCCTCTGCGTCCCATGCTTCATCCAGTTCATCAACGGATTCCTTCAGGTGCGGGTAGTGCTTATTCATAATCTCATCGGCAGCCTTCTTGACATTATCTCGATGTTTCTTTAGCATGTTCTGAACAAGAGTAAACCCTTCTGCGGGGAGGTTGATTTTATTTTTATCGAGAATGGCGTATACCTTCTTCTCGTTGCTTGTCTCATACCACTTCATCATGTTGTCGTAGTTTTCTTCCATCTCTATTGACTCCGTTTCTGTTTGCCTTTGTTCTAACACACCAATTTTATCGCCAACCTTTTTATCTTTTTTTGGTCTATCGAGGATAGTATATTTCCATCCACCGCCATTTTTCTTGACAAACTCTTTTGCCTTCTGGATATGAATTGGACCCATAACGACCTTACGAGTTTTCTTGTCTACAACGTAGGTGATGTCCTCACCATAGTTCAGCATTCTAATCTTCTCGTCCAGTCCGAATATCTTGCTCTTGACTTTTACACGAGTGGAGACAAGTCGGTTGTATGCATAGTGAGACAACCATCGAATTCGTGGTTCGAGTTCTGCTAGTTGTACAAGAACTTCCTTTTCCTGCCGAAAGAGCCAGGAAACAATTTGCTTGTATAGTTTGTGGGTCTTGGGACCAAACTCCTCAAATCTCTCAAAGTCTTTCCTGAGAAACTTGAGTTGCTTATCCGACAACAAACCATCATCCATTCTTTTTGGGTTTGGTTGTCTCCAACTATAAACAGACTTACCTCTCTTGGAGAGGGGTATATTGGTAGAGTCCCCTGTCTTGAAACCAAATGTGGGCTTGGCTCCTACGTCATAAATCCTCTCATCCAATTCAGTCTCTTCACCCTTCATTGCCATCTTGGTGGCAGTAGCGTACATCACATCTTCCCACTCAGAACCATAGCGTTCCTTGAACTCATCCTTCTTCTTCTTGAGAGACAGAACAATTTCCTCCCGCCGCTTCAGTTGCGCGGGGGTCATTTCTTTCTCATCAATCCTTTTCTTGAACGAGTCCATCGGTAAACACCACCTTATTTCCTGATCGAACATGAATTCCTTGGTAAATGTTATTGCCTAGCAATGTATCTATGGGAACAGAGTCTTCTAGGACAATCTCATCACCAACCTCTACACCCTCGTAGAGTTCCGGCATATCAGCACTCACAACCTCGTAGGTTCCTTCTTGTATGTTGTCTTGGAGTAGGATCTGCTCGACGATCTTCTCGGTGCAGTCCATATCATATTCATACTCTAAATAATTCAGGAAGGCATCTTCAAGGTAGTTCTCCTTGACATAACCCTTAGACATCTTGTCCTTGAGCAACCAAATAGCGACTGCAAACGAACCCAGTTTTGTTTTGGTTGGGGAAAGTTTGTCAAGGAGTCTCTTGAGGTTCCAAACGAGAGTATGGAGGATCGTAAAATGCATCCGGTCGCCGGATTTGATGTCCTTACGTTTGATAAGTGCATAACCATCCTTGTCAATCAGACCACGCTTATATGCTTCAGTCTTTTTCCAAGGCGTAACCAACATCTTGATAAACTTATATCCAACGAATGTATCAAATAGACTAACCATTACTCTTCTAGATGCTCCTTAGTGTGCTGATGATATTCTCATTCAGCGGTATGCTAATCAAATCTGCTTCCTTGATTTCTGCTTCTGCCTCTACTCCTTCTGGGAATAGATTGAGAAATACCAAAAACGTCTTCACCAAAGGGTAGTACTCTTCATTCATTCTATAGAAGATCAATCGGGTGGCTGCTTCGATGCCAAAGACATTATAAAACGTGATCAGGTGGTTCAGGATCAATCTCTCCTTGAGTTCCCCTGTGTCGAGGAATCGACGAAAGAGTCGTTTGAGATATTTGATCCTATGTAAGTCTTCCGTAAATTCAGCCATTCCCACGCACTGCGGATTATCATAGTTACGCATTGCATACATCACATAATTTTGTGTATTCAGCACAGAGAAATCCATTATGTAATACAATCCCTTTTCAATTACAATGAATATTCGTTTTCTAACGATTCCAATACTTCGAACATGATATCCTCTTCGAGATTCTCTTCCTCTACATCCTCTGCAACAACAGAAGGAATGTCAGTGAGGACCACCGATGCCGAAACAGCGTGCATACCAGCGCCTTCGTTGTAGGTAAGAACAAGATCAAGTCCTCGTCCACCAGTCTTGTGGGAGATACCATCGTCGTTGACCCAACCCTCTTCGGGAGTCATTCCCATCCTACCACCAAACTGTTCTAGTGGGATATGAACTACATTGTCAACAGTAGTCGAACGAGATCGAACTACATCCAGACCTGCCTTATGCAGAACCCGAACCACGATCTCGTTGACCAGTGCTTCGGGTGATAGAGTTGCTCGACTGGTAATATAACCTATGGCTGCATTGAGTCGATCAAGTACGTTATGATTCTCTATCGCAAACAGGTTGATATCCAAATCAGCCTTGGGTAGTCCATGGTCAGGAATTGCAATCGATGATTGTGCGTGATGTTCCCGAAGGTTTGTCTTGAATTCTGAGTACTGCTTCATTCTGCTTGCTCCAATATGAACTGGCTAAATTCTCGGTCTGTGTCCGACTCTTCTCCTAGTATGTAGGAAGTTGATGGGTCTATTTGAATTTCTAAGGCTGATATCATCTTCCTGCTGATCAAAAGAGGAGCAGAATTTTGAGATCTGTCTGCAAGGGAGTATCGGATCTTGCCGATGTCCTTCCCTACAAAATGTGTGTCTATTTCGACGGTTGGTCGCTTCTCAACTTTACCAGAGCCAATGTGGATTGTGATCGTGCTGGTAATAGGCAGTTTGAGGGTCTTCTGGTTGGTAGTCTTGAACGTGACCATCCCACCCTTGATGTTGATGTCTGTTGCGTGAAGGACGCTATGTCCTTCGTTTCCTGTGTCTATTTTGCCGTGAACCTTCCCAATATCTTTGAGTTCAAAGTTCTCAAAGTATCCAATCACATCAACATCCTTCGATTTGACGAGATTCTTGTTGATGAGTGATTGTTGAATGATTTTCTTCAGGACATCCCTTCCATCACCCGTTTCCTTTTCGGGATAGAGCATATACGATGGTGCATTGAAACCGGGAGATCCATTGACCTCTAGAACTTTGATGCCGTCTGATGTAAGGATATGGTCTACACCAGAGAGTCGGCACTGAGATGCTCTTGCAGCATCAAGGATGATTCGAGTTTCTTTGTCGTTTAGTTTGTAAGGTTTGCTGGTATTGCCAAGAGAAACATTGGTACGGAAGTCCTTCTTTCCCTTGATTCTCTTCAGGGAACCAATTGGTTCTCCGTCAAACACAATGGTACGAACATCGAACTTGATCTCCATATACTCCTGCATCACCATCTCCGCTTCATGCTTCCACATAGATTGCAGAACACTCTTGAGAGATTCGAATGACTCGATCTTAGAGACACCAATTCCCTCTGCACCCGTAATGGTCTTGAGAATAACCGGGAACTTCCCACCTACAGACTTATGAGCAAGAGCAACGTCTGACTCATCGTTGATGAGGGTGGTTCGGGGAATTGGAATTTTGTTCTGCTTGAGGATGATAGATGTGAGGTACTTATTACGACACATATCCATAGACTCTGAGTCGTTGATCATCTTTGCACCAGAGATTTCAAGTATCTTCAAAAGTCCCTGTCCTGCGTTGGTCATCACTGCACTGCCTCTCACGAACACTGTAGTGTTCTTTGGGAAGATCTTCAGGACTTTGTTGTTGTTGTAGTAATCGTGGATGGAGATACTATTATCTCCGATTCCATCATCAGGAATGAATGCATGGTCTATAGACACAGGATACATTTTATATCCCATTCCGTTTGCCACCTCAATCATCTTCTCTACGGTTTTGGGATACTCTTCGCTCCCCGATGGTTGAGTTGTGAGGACCAGCAGGGTTTGCTTGACCTTCTTTGCTTTAGGGGGCGACGAATCGCTTTCCTCTTCCAAGAGAACACTCAGGGGGATCATATCGAATAGGTCATAGTCTTCAGAGACATCCAACTTGTCCCTCAGTTTGTCATAGAGAGATTTGGCTGATCTACTGTTTGCGGTGGAAGGAAGTCCAGATTTGAATGCCGCATAGTCACCTTCGACCACAGCAGCACGCATCTTGGATGCAGACATACCCCCGACACCTTCTGAATCAGGATCTCTTTCTCCTGCACTCACCACATCAAACTCAGTAAAGTCAAAAGACTTAGACTTATCAGAGTGACCAATGTACTTTGAGATGTTCTTCTTCAACTCACTCACACGATCAGAACCGACTACCAGATAGACTTTCTTATATCCCTGATCGGATAGGTTCTTCATTACATAGAAGGGGTTGTTGAACTTACTATCAGCATAGATGTCAACACTTCTTCCAAAGAAAGACTTCATATATTTCTCCTTGTCCTTTAGGGGCAAGGGGTTCTTCTGTCCGCCCTCGGAAGGAGAAAGGTAGACAGCAGCCTCTGCACCGAACTTGCGGGCGACAGAGACTACCTTGTCTACCAATCTTTCGTGTCCAGATGTGGGAGGCTGAAACCTGCCGAATGTGAACACGATTGATTTATCAGTCGTGGACTCATCTAGACAATCTTTGAAGGCGGAGTACTTCATCGGGAATCACTTATTCCAAGGGAAGTGGGTCTTTGCCCATGTCCACAAAGGCGCACCAAGAACAGTGCCTGCAACGAACATCAAAACGCTCCACCATACGGTACCCAAAAAACTGCTTGCTAGAAACATATTGCTTCTCCTGTATTAGCCTTTTACCCAGTCTTTTGCGACTGTGAAGTTGGCTTTACTAAATTCCATACGATCAACGAATTTGACCGCATTCCTTCCTGTGTGATCAATAGCAACATAACCCTCGGGGTTCACTGCTTCGAATCCCTTGTCTGTGGGGAGTAGTGTACGAATGCTATTGATGCTGTTCATCTTATTTAGGAGGGCTGTCTTGACAACCCTCATCTGGTCTACCAAATCAAACAGAGATTCTAGGTTGCTCGAATTGGTATCCACGAAAGCAAGGACTTCCTGCTTCTTGGCTTCCTTCGCTTCCTTAGTCTCTTCTTTCTTTGCCTTGTCGATTTTGTCGTTGAACTTGCCCTCGATGAATATCTTTAGGGTATCAATGTCCAATGAAAGAGTTCCTAGTCGAACTTGACTATTGATGTAGGTCTTGATATAAGGACCGAGTACACTGGTATCACCAAGAATATTGATTGCCGACTTGGCAGATGCGAGGCTCGTCTTGATATCAGCGATCTGTCCCTCGATGTCCGTACTTTCACTCGATGTAAGCGTTGCCGTTCCCGATACGTCTTGGAATTCTGCGCTGGATACCCAGACATCTTTGGTATTGTTGAGTGAACTTGTCTTGGCACCAAAGGAAGCCTTCATCGTAGAGATGGTCTTACCTTTGTAGGTAGTGTGGAACACAATACCAATCTTTGCTGCCTTGATCGACTTCGCTGCATCCGATGTGGAAAGGAAGGCATATGTGATCGTGTTGGGTCGGAATGATGTGTGTGATTCGCCGTCGAGTTTGATGTCTTTGACATCCGATGATGTGAACATCATATCACCCTGAAGAACTCCACGGATTCCTAGTTTGGGAAGGTAAGCCAAAGCAACAGTAAGTTTCTTGGCGAGATCACCACTATGATTCTTCCTGATATCGGCTGGAGTGTAGTTCACCTTCGGAGTCTTGTTGAAGATTGACTTGGTTCCTACGAAGAAATCGCCTGTCTCTGGATCTGTTCCACAGAAGATGGCTGGTGCGCCGTCCCACTTGACTGTCAGGTTGTAGGACGAACTTGCATTCCCCTTGAGCATCCCCACGACACCTTCAAGAAACGCAACAGCATTCGTGGCAGCATCATAACTAACAAAGACCTCATCCTCAACGTGTTCGAGGTGGGTGTTCTTGTCTTCGTTTAGGATGTGCTGCTTGAATGATCTCAATTTGAATGGATGTTCTTTGTGTGCATACATTTTTCGCCATTTTTTACTGCCACGACCTTTGACCGGTCCCCATTCATCATGACCGGGAGGATGCCGACCTGACATACGAGCCTTTGTAACATCCTGTCGCTCTAATTCTTTTTCTTTGGGCAATTTGTTGGGATCGCCTCCAAGTCGCAACCAGCGTTTGATATCGGTGTTATTTATTCCCCATGTTCCCCTTGTTTTCACATCCATTTTGCCAGAGGGAGCCTTGAGAGCCAGTTCTAAATTCTGAACAGGCTTTCCTTCTGAGAAAATGCCATGTTTCTGATCAAGAATGATACAAGCCTGCCGGAGATTATCTAATTTTCCAGACCCTTTTATGTCTACCCATTGACCTGACTGTGCAAACCGACACCAACCTTTTTTCATC
>PVBE011988306.1_pt1 | contig 10111 bp, 8 predicted proteins | sample 1631181 | NCBI WGS metagenome assembly PVBE01 (sample SAMN08397723, study PRJNA350692) | Marine metagenome, whole genome shotgun sequencing project. | isolation source: water | place: Pacific Ocean | collected 2012-04 | reverse complement strand
GGCCTCGTACACATGCTCCGACCCGCCAGCAACGACTGGAACCTCGGAGACACGACTCGCTGGCAGGCTTACGCAGGAAGAACCAGCAGCAGCTCGTCAACGATCCAGGCCACTGAAGCGACACGGGGACTGGTGTTGAGTTTCAAGGGTGGACTGGTTGAGTCGTTGTATGCCTCCACACAGGAGATCTCCGATGAAGCACATGGACATCTCGGTGCAAGCATGAGTCAGCATGGTGCTCAGAAGCTGGCTCAGCAGGGGCTTCGATTCAACGAGATCCTCGGCAGGTACTACGCCGGGGCCTCCCTGGCGAGGATCAAATCCGATGGGTGAGAAGCATTTCTGGTCGAAGGCGCTGGAGCGCTCCGAACAGGCCAGGAACTCCGGAGCTCTGATCCCCCTCGGTACTTCCACGATCGAGCTCTCAGGACCCAGGGCGGAACAGTTCGAACTGCGTCAGCTGAAAGCGGCTCTTCCAAAGCATCACAGACCTGAGGGGCCCAAGCCAAATCCCTTTCTCCCATGGGATTCACAACTCGAGGTGGAGCGGATTCACAACAATCACGTTCTGATTCTCAACAAGTACCCCGTTGAGCGTGGCCACATGTTGCTGATCACTCAGGACTGGGCTTCTCAGATCCACTGGCTCACGCTTGATGACTGGCGTGCCCTGGTGCAGGTCGATAACGACAGCACCGGTCTCTGGTTCTTCAACAGCGGTCCCAGAGCCGGAGCAAGTCAGCCCCATCGACATCTTCAGCTCTTGCCCCGTGCTCCCGGACAGCGCATCTGTCCGCGACTGTCTTGGTTCACGGAACGTCTGCTGATGTCAGCAGTATCGACAGGTGACGGGCAGATCTCCGATCCGCTGGTCGACAGCTGTGTCATCGCTGAACGTCCACTGTCGAGCAATCCAGACGACCAGGGGATCATCCTTCATGACCTTTATCGCTCCCTTGCCTGGCAATTAGGGCTCGGTGATCGTTCCACACAACAGCCTCCTGCTGTTCCCTACAACCTGTTGCTGACGCGGTCATGGATGGCGCTGATCAAGCGCAGTCAAGACCAGGTCAGGGGATTCAGTGTCAATGCACTGGGATTTGCTGGTTACCTGTTGGCGACACAAGGATCGGACCTGGCCTGGCTTCAGAGCCATGGCGGTGAGCAGTTGCTCAGGCAGGTTGTTCCCGGTTTCAGTGGTTCCGCGGATGCAGTGAGCTGATCAGCGGTGTCTGTCTGAAGGAGTCGATCAGCTCCTCTTCAGGCAACCAATGAACAGACAGCAGTCAAGACGCAATGCAAGGGTTGCGCAGCACATGCGGCTTGTAGAACCGTTGGCCAGGCGTTATGCAGCCAAAAGTGGTCAGGATCCTGACGATCTCCAACAAGTTGGATTACTGGGTTTACTCAGGGCAGCTGAACGTTTTGAAGGCCAGAGAGACATTCCATTCTCGGCATTCGCTCGTCCCCATATCAGGGGGGCGATCCTGCACTATCTACGCGACAAAGCGGCAATCATTCGACTTCCCCGAGCGGAACAGGACAGTGATCGGGACATCGGAGCAGGTTTCAATGCGGCATCGCAACGACGGCGGTTTCTGCCCTTGGAGGATGACCTAACCAGTCAGGAGCCTGATCACTGCAGTGACATGGAGCGAACGGAAAACCGCAACCAGCTTGCCCAGGCGCTACGACATTTACCCAGAAAGGAACAAACCGCAGTCATTGAGGTGATCCTCAAAGGGCAGAGTCTCAGAGATGTGGCCAGCAGAACCGGCGTCAGTGCCATGACCGTGCAGCGTCGCGTCAAGCGCGGACTGGCCCAGCTGCGCCAACAGCTGTTAGTTCAGCTGGAGCTGGCCTGATCCCGTTCCATCTGCTGTTCAAGAGTGCTGATCGCTGCTGTGACAGCAGCGATCTGTCGCTCCAGTCCATCACGCCAGAATCGCATCATCCGCAGTTTGCGTTCCTGGTGATGACGCTGCCAATCGCCATCTGAGCAGGGTGAGCATCCGAATGGAGGAAACATCCGAGGATTCAAGACTTCGCCCATCCTGGCGAGAAGCGACTGTCAATCGCGTCATCGAAATCGACTTGGCGGTTTTTCCTCTGGCGATTAAGTTTGGAACTTGAGCCTATCCAGGGACCCAATCACCAGTCGCGAGTGTCTCATCGAATCCCAGCACTGGTCTTGATTGGCGTCTCTGTCGGGACCTTCGCGACCGAATTCGCGAGGCCTGCCTGGGCCTACGTGCCTTTGATGGCAGGCCAGCGAGCCAGGCCTCTGAATGGAAGCTTCAACAATGTTCCCGTTCTGCATTCAAACCAACCGGAAATCGTTAAGGGTCCGGGCATCCTGGTCAATACGTCACCTGGCAGCGCAATCGCTGCAGAAACAAATCAACCACTAAAAAATTCAACATTCACATTTAACGGTGAATTTGGGGTGCACATGCATCACAAATATTATCCGCAGGATTCAAGCAAGCTTGGGGGACGTCGCGCTCGGGGTTTGCTGACGGTTGCAGCGATTGCGATTAATCCCGGACCCACACCTGTCACGCTCAGGTTCAAGAGAGGATCCGTTAAAAACAGTTTTGAGGCTCCTTATCATCCCAACAAACTGATGGGGGTGAAGCCACTTGGGCCAAGGCCTTGGAATACCGGCCCTGGAGATGCGACAGCCGTTCAGATACTTCGAGGTGAACTGGATCGCAAACTTTCAAGACAAGTTGTGATTCCTCCCAACAGCCGCAAAGTGATTGTGAGCAGTGTTTTACCTGCACGTGGAATCATGAATGGCCTTTTGCGCGGAAGCAGCGACGGTCCTTTCCAAATGGCTGTTATTGCAGCTGAAGAAACTCAGGATGAACGGACACTGATCGCCGTACTTGATCGTGGTCGACTTGCGCCCGGAAGGATTTATCTGAACCGTATTCGTGAAATTCAATCAGGACAGGTTTTTTCTCGCGTTGCGGGTGTTGCACTTGGAGACGAGTACAAAGCGTCAATTCAACATGATCTTTCCCAAGGCTCGCTGCATGTGCCATTAACAAGTACTCGAAAGCATCATTTCGGGACCCGTGACATTCAGGTCAATCAACTGAGCACACGCATGGTGGATTCAGCGGTTAACAACGTTGGCACCTATGGAGTGAGGTTTGATGTTGACCTGAATCTTTCAGGTGAGGGGGCTCATGAGCTTGTTCTCAGCCATCCTGTCGCCTCCGGTCGGTCAGCTTTCACTGCTTTTCGTGGTTCGATCGGTATCAAAACCGACCGGGGTTACCGGGAGGTTCATGTCGGCATGCGCTCTGGACAGAGTCTGTCCATTGCCGATCTTGATCTCAAACGCGGCAGCAACAATCCAGTCACGGTGAGTGTTGTTTACCCAGCTGATGCCACGCCGGGGCACCTGCTGAGTGTGGTTCCGGTGACGCAGCTGGCCATGCTGCGTCAGCGTGAACAGATGCTGGAAGCCGCCCGAAAGGCTCAGGCTGAAGCAAAAACCCGCAAGGTCAAGCCAGAGGTTGCACCTCCAGCGGTGGATGCCAAGTCGGCTCCCGTGGCCAAGCCTGCCACACCTGTCGCCAAGCCAACAGCACAACCAGTGAGGACCACGGCACCACCTCCACCTCCTGTGCTTGTGGCTCCACGAGGTGGTGCCAACACCATGACTCCCGCCATGATCATGCCGTCAAGAGTGAACAGCAGCCTTGAGCAGCGTTACCGTGACGCCATCCGTGCCCAACAGGAATGGCTGCGTCGTCTGCAGAAACAGTAATCAACCCCGCTTGACGGTTGCAACCACACAGCCCCTATGAGCGGCAAGCGCATCAGCCTGGAATTACCTGAGGAACTGGTCGACAAGATTGATCAGCTCCGAAAGGACTGGAAGACTCGCTCAAGGGGCGAATGTCTGCGTCGTCTGCTTGAGGAAATTTTCCAGCCTGATCTCGATCAAGAGCAGGATCAAGAATTGCTGGCTGCTCAGCCAGCGGACACATCAGCAGAGCCCGCTGCCTCTGCAGGCGAGGTCAGTTCTACAGCTCTCCTCGTCAGCGAACCGCCTCAGCAACCTCATTACGACGAAGATCGAGCCATTGTTCTGGTTGGCTCATCGGGCAGCATTGAAACGACATCCGTTGTGGATGATCATCCCGTTTCTCCTCCACCAGCCAAGCGCAATGCAGCACCCGCTGGCGTTGGGATCGATTTGCCCGGCTTTGTTCGCAAGCGCAGCACTGCGATTCGTGAAAGCCTGACCCCACAACATCCACCCAGTGCGGAGATCCCGCTGGTGCCGGTGATCAGTGATGAGCAAATCAAGGATTGGTTTGACGTGGCGTTGAACCATTGGCTCAACCTCTACGGCTCCAACCCTGGGCCCACTGTGATGGAGGCTGTGATGTTGTGGATGGCCCGTGATATCTGGCCCCAGATCGATGGATCCGAAGGACGCACGTTCACCTGGGGGCAGGTGAACCAGTCAATGATGCAATTCTGTAAAAGCTGGATGGTTCCCTCTCCACGCTTCGAGCAGGTGATTGTTGCTGCAGCCGTTCTTGAAGATCCTTTTGCCAGCGCTTCAGTGCCCGAGCGCATCCCGACTCTGATTCGTCGTTTTGTAAATCGCTTCAAACGCAGCCGGAAGGTGACCTCGTTTGAGACCCTTGAATCCACGATGACTCTTCATGGGGCACTCAAAGAACTCGAACTGCCTACCCAGGCCGGACAATCGTTGACCTTGCGTTCGATTCGTGATGCTTATAAACGCAAAGCGGTGGAGGTTCACCCTGATTCCGGTGGATCAACCGACGCCATGCGTCGCCTCAATGAGGCCTATCAAATGTTGAAGGAGCTTTATCGCCAGAAGGCACTGTCTCAGTAATCGCTACTGAGTCCCATAAATGGTCTTGACATCAGTCTTGCATGAGATGACTGAAATGCGCAGTTTTTGATTCCTTTGCCGTTGCGATTGCCAATGCTGGGGGGGGTCCAGAAGCGATCAATAACAGTTTTTTCCATCGTTTTATTTGCGTGCATCATGTGCTGAGCAATCCCTCAAAAGTGGTGATTTTTTTCGGCCTTGCTCAAATCGATCTGATTTGGTTGCTGTGATCGATGTCCAGCATTTCGTTTCAACTGTCCAACGTTCTGGCCATGATCCATGAAGCCCAGTGTTGGCAGGCCTTATGGATCTTGCGTCTCTGCTGTTGACACAGTGACGCAGACCTGTTTCATGGCTCTGAGCTCGCTGAGTCGACGCCATGCTCAGCGTGATTGACACCTGGCAACGGTTCAAGCCATACGATTACCGCCAGGATGAGAACAATCCAAATTGTCTTGAACAAGACTCAGCAAAGACTCGTTAATGGTCTCGGCTGAGATCAGTGAATGAAAATATCAACTGCTCCGGGGAGGGGGGTGGACTCTCATAAAGCGTCTCATTCAAGACGCAATGCAGGTCTTGACCTGCGTCTCACCTGAAACTGCCAATAACTCAAGTAAGGACACGCTCAAGCAATCTGCCTTTGGTCAGCCCGAATGATCAGGTGCTGGTTTGCATGCCCTTGATCAAATAGTCGAAGTAGGGTCCTGCAATTTTCTGCTGCTCTTCAGAAAGCAACACCAGGGAAGCTTCTCTCATGCAGCGCATGGCATCCACCATGCCTGGCATCGGCACACCGAGGCTGTTGTACATCTCGCGAGCACCGATCAAGCCAATCTGCTCGATCATCTCAGTGCTGCCTGCAAGAACTCCGTAGGTCACGAGCCTCAGGTACCAGCTGTAGTCCCTCAGGCACTGGGCTCTTTGCTTCTGGCCATAGGCATTGCCACCTGGCGCCACATATTCAGGCCTCAGTCCGAACAACTGCCGTGCCGACTCATCAACGATCTTCTTTTCGCTGTCTGTGAGGATCTTCACGACAGCAAGGCGAACGGCACCCTGGCTGAGGTACTCAACCATGGAGCGCAGTTCCCCACTGCTGGGATAACGCAGGTCGTCATCCGCCTGGAGGATCAGATCCCTTACAACGCTCATGACGGCTGGCATGCTGGAAACAGTTTAAGGGGCATGAACCCCAGTCATGGGTTGGAGCTGAGGGGTGTTACGCCATTGCAATGACAGCGATGAATGAAACACCGCATCCAGGGCTCACCATTGATGTTGTTGGAGAGGATCTTGACCAGCAGGGTCGTGGTTTGGCCCGCTGGAACGGCTGGGTGATCACGGTGCCTGAGCTGCTGCCAGGAGAAGAGGCCAAGGTCAAGGTCCAGCAGCGTCAGCGGCGGATGTGGCTGGCCCGAAGGGTGGAGATCATCTCGTCATCCCCCCATGCCCGACGCCCGCCATGCATTCTTGCCCGCGACTGCGGCGGCTGTTCACTTCAGCATCTCTCTGTGGAGGCTCAGAACAGCTGGAAGGAGGAGCGCCTGAGCAACACGCTCTCGCGAATTGGTCAGATTGATCCGGATGTGAATGCCTTGGTGAGTCCTGATCGGGAATCACTGGGTTACCGAAATCGGGCATTAATTCCGGTTCGTCGTGATGACCTGAAGGTGCGCCTCGGCTACTACAAGCGTGGCAGTCATCGCATCGTGAATCTCAACCACTGCCCCGTTCTTGATCCGCGATTGGATGCCTTGATTGCTCCAATTAAGCAGGACCTTGAATCGACCGGCTGGCCTATGGATTCAGATCTTCAGGGAGAGCCCGGTCTCCGCCACCTGGGATTGAGGATCGGTGTCCGCACCGGTGATGTGCTCATTACTCTGATTGCCGCAACCCGTTCACTGGAGGGTGCCGAAGCGCTGAGTGCAGCATGGATGCGCCGGTGGCCACAACTGAAAGGGGTCACACTCAATCTTCAGCCGAAACGCAGCAATGCCGTGTTCGGCGAGCAGACATTCTGTCTCCAAGGGAAGGATGCCATCGAGGAACGCTTCTGCGATCTCTCCCTTGAGCTCGGCACCACCACGTTTTTTCAAGTCAATACACCCAGGGCTGAGCGCGTTGTGGAACAGATCCGCGATTGGTTGACCCAAGCGCAGGCCCATCAACGGGTGATTGATGCCTACTGCGGGATCGGCACGATTGCCTTGCCGCTGGCGGCCGCTGGTCACAGCGTCATCGGCCTGGAAATCAGCGCTGCATCCGTGAAGCATGCCGGTCGCAATGCTTCTCGCAACAAGCTTGAAAACACACGATTTCTGGATGGTGATGTGGCGCGCCATCTGCGCGAGCTCTTGCCTTTGCACGATGCTCTTGTGGTTGACCCACCCCGCAAAGGTCTGGACACAACCGTGTTGGCCATGATCCTAAACCAACCACCGCAACGCTTGGTTTACCTGAGTTGTGACCCTGCAACCCTGGCGCGGGATCTCAAACAACTCGCTGGAGAATCAGGGCCTTATCGGATTGAACGTGTCCAACCGATGGACTTCTTTCCACAGACGTCTCATCTGGAATGTCTGGTGTTGATGTCTCGATTCAGCTGCGCAACTCCACCTGAAACTGCTTGACCAGCGCCTTGCGCACTTTGTCGTGAACGGGCTGGATCATCTCGTCGGTGAGGGTACTGTCTTTGCCGCGGTACCGCAGGCGGAAAGCCTGACTGCACTGATCCGCGCCGAGCTGTCCACCCTCGAAACGATCGATCAGTTCAGCCGACTCCAGCAGTGGTTTGCCGGCTTTACGGATCGCCTGAAGAAGATCGCCTGCCGCGAGACTCCTAGGCACAACCATGGCCAGATCTCGCTCTGAGAAAGGCAGTGTGGAATAGGTCTTGAACTGCGGACTCCAGCGGTTGCTGCGGGTTGCCGCCTCCAAAAGACGTGCAAGTTCGAGATCGAACAGATAGGTGTCTGCCGGCAGCTCATGGCTTTCGCACAAGGCAGGATGCAACTGGCCGAAGCACCCGAGAGGACGGCCTTCGACCACTACGCTCGCCGCTCGACCTGGATGTAGGCGTAAGTCATCACTGAGACGACGGTCCTGAGCCTCGATGCCGAATGCACTCAGAACGTTGGTGATCACACCTCGGGCTTCGTAGTAACCGAGCGGTTGCACCTTTCCGCTGGTTTGCCACCTGGAAAGTCGTCGTTCTCCGCAGATCACCCCTGAAAGCCGGGTGACCTGATCAATGGCTCCTTCCTCGGAACTGAACACATTGCCGATTTCGAACACCCAGCAACCAGGCTGGGAAGCCTGCAGGTTGCGTTGACACACCTGAAGATGCTCCTGCCACAGTACGGTCCGCAGGTGACTGGTTTCGGCCAGCAGAGGATTGCTGATTGCAATCCGAGAGGGATCGGCTTCATCTGGGCCGGTGAGGGAAAGGGTGGTGATTTCCTGCAGTCCGGCAGCGGTCAGGCGCTGACGCAATCGACGTTCGGCCTGTTGGGAGAGGGTCAGCTGACCAGGCTGAAGTGGCTTTGGGAGATGGGACTGGAATCGGTCAAAGCCAACCAGTCGCGCGACCTCCTCAATCAGATCAACCTCACGCAGCAGGTCCATTCGCCTTGAAGGCGGAACGATCACGGTCCAGCCGTCGTCATCCGGGGTGAGTTCACAGCCGAGTGCAGTCAGGCAGGCCTCAACCTGTGAATCTCCGAGCGACTCGATCTGACCATGTCCGTTGGTGGATTCAAGGGGACCAAGCAGACGGTGCAGGGCACTGCGGCGCAGGGTCACAACTGGGTCGGCCGCTTCTTCCGCTGCGCAAAGCCAGGTTTCACCAACTTCAGCGGCAAGCATGTCCTTGAGCAGAGTCAGAGCACGGCCGGCAGCGGGGAGGGTGATTTGCCTCGGAAGGCCCTTCTCATAACGACTGCTGGCATCCGTGCGTTGCCCTGTGGTCCGGCTGCTGTTCCGAACTGAACTGGGAGTGAACAAGGCTGATTCCAGCCAGATCCTGCGTGTGCTGTCGGTCACGCCGCTCTCGGCACTGCCCATCACACCCGCCACGGCAACAGCCCGGTCGTGACAGGTCACCACTTGCACCCGTGGATCCAGCTTGATCTCACGTCCGTCGAGACCAGTGAAGACCTCGTTTTCGCGGGCCTGGCGCAGTCCGAAATTCTCTGCTTTGATTGGTGCTCCGCAGAGTGACTCCAGTGCGTCTGCATCAAAGGCATGCAGCGGTTGACCTTGCTCAAGCATCACCAGGTTGGTGATGTCTACCACGGCGTTCACAGGGTTCACACCGGCACGGTTCAACCGTTGTTGCAGCCATCGCGGAGAGCGTGATCTGCCATCAATACCCTTGACTTCGGTCAGGCCGTAAAGCCCCCCGGCCTGCATCGCCGTTGAAGAGTTCTGATCCGTTTCAAGGGTTTGAGGATCGGATGGAGCCGTGGCCTGGGGCAGTGAAAGCGGTGCTCCGGTGAGTGCAGCCACTTCCCTGGCAATCCCTGTCATGGACAGACCATCAGGTCGATTGGCGGTGATGGCGAGCTCAAGAACACAGTCGTTAAGACCAAGAGATGCGGCTACAGAGACTCCCGGTGCGGGCACGTCATTGAGCACATCTTCAAGAATTGCGATTCCATCCACGTCACTGGTCTGGCCGAGTTCAGACAGCGAACAGATCATTCCTTCACTGCTCACACCGCGCAGCTCACCCGCTTTGATCGTGAGATTCACAGCAGGCAGTACGGCACCCACCATGGCCACGGGAACGTGGATGCCTGCGCGCACATTCTTGGCTCCGCAGACAATTTGCAGGGTCTGCTGCCCCCCCACGTTCACCTTGCAGACACTGAGTTTGTCGGCATTGGGATGCCGATCGCACGCCACAACCTCCCCCACAACAACTCCCTGGGCAAGAAGGGAGAGATCCTCCAACTCCTCCACTTCGAACCCCGCCATCGACAACCGGTCACCCAGTTGATCGGCGGGTTCATTCACCTGCACCAGGTCCTGCAGCCAGGACAGAGAAACCCGCATGGGAGATTGAAGTCAGCGCGTGATCCTACGAACTCACAACCGCTGCTGGACGCTTGGAGTGGGGTGAGGTTGACCTGTAAGGTGGATGTTTGTCATTTCGCTTCGCAACTGCGGCGCTACGTCCTTTATGGCCAAGAACAAGGGCGTCCGGATCGTTGT
>PVBE012395289.1_pt1 | contig 10112 bp, 8 predicted proteins | sample 1631181 | NCBI WGS metagenome assembly PVBE01 (sample SAMN08397723, study PRJNA350692) | Marine metagenome, whole genome shotgun sequencing project. | isolation source: water | place: Pacific Ocean | collected 2012-04 | reverse complement strand
GGCGATGTCTCCCACCAGGAGCACCAGCTCGAGGCCATAGGCATCGGCGTTGGCGTTGATCCAGTCCACAGCCGCCACGGCCCGAGCGTCGTGGTCTGCCGTACCGTACAGATGGGGGTCGGCCAGCACCACGAAGCTGAAGACGTGCTCGAGGGGGACGAGATCTCCCGTGTCCGTGGGTCCGGTGTCCTGGACGTCGTCCGAGGGCTGCGGGCAGGCGAGCAAGGGCAGGAAGGCGAGGGGCAGAAGACGAAGGCGCATGCCGGGTTCGCTCCAAAGCGTGTCCATGGGAGAATAGCTCGAGGAGTCGCCGAAGTGCCCACCGACACCCCCAGGACCGTCCCGTTGCGCCCCTCGGACATCCCCGTGCGGGCGAAGCTGCTGTGGGACGGGGCCCTCGCCAGCGGCGTACTCACGCCCATCTCCACCCGCCTCGAGGTGGTGGAGCAGGCCGGCGTGCGCTTCCAGGTCCGGGTGCTCGAGGGCCCGTTCCCCAAGGCCCAGGCTGGACGGCGGCAGAGGGCACGCGCCCAGCGCGGGGAGGAGGCGGACCCGTTCGGCCCTTGCGAGCCATCGCTCCTGTTGGGGGACCTTGGCCCCTCCCACTGCTGCGTGCTCAACAAGTTCCCGGCCCTGGCCCACCACCTGCTGATCGTCACCCGGGCCTTCGAGGACCAGGAGCGCCTGCTCACGGTCGCGGACCTGGAGGCGCTGTGGATCGCCCTGGCCGGGGTGGACGGCTTCGCCTTCTACAACGGCGGCAAGGTCGCAGGTGCCAGCCAGCGGCACAAGCACCTGCAGCTGGTGCCCCTGCCCATGGCCCAGGGCGAGCCCCCGCTGCCCATGGAAGCGCGCATCGGCCAAGCCGATTTCCGCGGCGGTGTCGGCAGGGTGGCGGGTCTACCCTTCGTCCACGCCATCGCACGGCTGTCGGACGGGCTCTGGAGCGATCCCCGCCGAGCCGCGATCGCCAGCCTCGGCACCTACCACCGCTTGCTCGAGGCGGTAGGGCTCCCGCGGCGCCCGGGTCTCCGCCGACAGGCGGGCCCCTACAACCTGCTGGTGACCCGCAGCTGGATGATGCTGGTGCCGCGCGAGCGCGAGCGCGAGCGCGAGCGCTGGCGGGGCACCTCCATCAACGCCCTGGGCTTTGCGGGCAGCTTGCTGGCGCGGGACGAGGCGGAGCTCGAATGGATCCGCACGGTGGGGCCCATGCGGATGTTGCGTGAAGTCGGGAAGGGCGTGGGGTGCGGGGAGCCCCGCGGGCCGAAGGATCCTGGGGTGGTGGAGTAGGCCCGGACGCCGTGGAGGCCCGCCGGGACGGACCGCTGTCGGCATTCAGGGGGCGGAGAAGGCGCAGGTGTCCGCCTGGGCGGACCGCTGTCGGCGTTCAGGACCAAGGAGGACCAAGGAGGACCAAGGGGTCAACCAAGAACCAAGGGGTCAGGTGTCGACTGGCGCCGGTTCGCACTCGCCCGCGAGGAGGGGGAAGGTGAGGAGCACAAGAGCGAAGGTGGTTCGGGTGCGCATGGAGAACTCCGTGACCGGTGGTTGGCTCGTCACGGATCAAGGGGCTTCGAGGCCGGGGATCGATCACCCGAATGTCGAAGAATGTCAGCGCCACTCCCCCCGCGAGGCGGGTGGGTTCGAGCCTGGGAGCGGCAAACCCGAGCCCGTGTCGTCGCACTCCCAGACCTCCGGATCGCTGTCGTCGCAGTCGCTGCAGTCCGCCACCCAACCCACCGGCTGGGAGCAGCGGTAGTCGGAGAACGTGGGGTCGCCGAAGCCGTCCTCGTCACCGTCCCAGCACCAGGTGACGCCGTCCTCGAGGCTCGGGTCCTGGCCGTCGATGAGGCCGTTGCAGTTGTCGTCCACCTCGTTGCAGCGCTCGTTGACACCGGGGTTGACATCGGGGTCGCCGTCGTCACAGTCCCCGGAGGCGTGCACGTAGCCATCCTCGATGCCACAGCGCACCAAGCTCACATCGGTGTTCCCATATTCGTCGCCGTCGGCGTCCTGGTACCAGGTCTCCCCATCCACCAGGGTCGGATCCTGGCCATCCTCACGCCCATCGCAGTCATTGTCCTGCTCGTCGCAGATCTCGTCCGCGCCAGGGTGAACGGTCGGATCGTCGTCGTCGCAGTCCTGAGGCGTGTAGTAGCCGTCCGCATCGGCGTCGGTTGGCATGTCGAGCCCAGTGTCCGAAAAGACGATGGTCTGGGTCGGGCAGGCCCCCAGCGCAAGCGTCAGCCAGCAGACGGGCGCCGAGGCGAAGCTCACGGCGCCTCCTCGACGTGGTCGGGGGGCGGCGCCACCAGGGGCGCGAGCTCCGCCGCCCGGGCGGTGTGGCCCTCGTCCAGGTAGCTGCGCGCCGCCTGGCGAGCCTCGTCGATGCGGTCCAGCTCGAGCAGCAGCTCGGCCTTCAGGGCCAACAACTCGCCGCGCTCGGGGCTGCCCTCCGAGGCCCCGACCAGCGCCTGCTCGCAGCTGACCAGAGAAGAGGCGTGGTCACCCCCGCTCCACTGGGCGCGGGCCCGGCCCAACAGACCGGTGGCGCTCGTGGGGAGACAGCTGCGCTGTTCACCGGCCCCCAACACGGCCGGGGGTGCCTCGCCGCCGTCGCAGCGCACCTCGACCTTGCCTCGGGTGACCTGCACGTGGGTTCCGAGCAGATCGCGCTCCACGACGAAGCGGGTGCCGAGCACACGAACACGAGCCTCGCGGGTCTCGACCAGCAGGGCCACTCCCGCCTCGGGCTCCACCTCGATCTGTACGTTGCCGCGGTCCCATCGGATGGTTGGCGTGGACATCTCGCCGCTGGCGTGTCCTCGGCCCTGGTAGTCCACCAGCACGGCCGGGGTGAGAACCTCGCTCACGGTCTGGCTGGCCACCAGGGGCTGGTCGAGGACCGAAGGGACCCAGGGCTGCCACAGCACCAGCATCAAGCCGCAGGCCGCGGCAACAGCCGCGCCAGCCCAGACCCAGCGGAACCCCGCGGCTCGGCGGCGAGCCCGGGCGCCCTCGCCACCGTCCAGCCGCGCCTGCAGCCGGTCCAGGGCTCCGGACGGCGCATCGGGCACGAGCGACAGCCACTCGGGAATCGTGGCGCCGCCCAGCCCCCCGTTGACGCGCTGGTCCAGGCGTTCGACCGCGCCGGGCGTCGCCCTCGTGACGCGCTCGAGCTCGTCCATCCGAGGGGGACGGCTCATCCCGACTTCCCCGATGCGACGACCTGGGGCCGCAGGCTCCGACCGCCCAGGCGAGGGCGGACGGCGCGCTCGAATGCGGCACGCCCCAACCGCAGCCGGCTGCGGACCGTACCCTCCGGAACACCCAACAGCTCGGCCACCTCGCGCCCGCTGCGCCCTTCGAGGTCGCAGAGCACCAACACCTCTCGTTGCTGCGCACTCAGGCTCTCCATGGCAGCCTGCACCATGCGCACCGCTTCGGCACGCTCGACGAGGCCCTCCGGACTCTCGCCGGGGGCCGTAAGCTCCACCTCGCCGGGCACCGGACCTGCCTGGCCGAGCAGCTTGCGATGCAACCATGCCCGGCGCCGGTGGCGCCCGATCTCGCGGCGGCTGATCCGGTAGATCCACGCGGGGAAGGCCGCTGGCTGGCGCAGCTGGTGCAGATCCTGAAGCATCTGCAGGAAGATGTCGTGAGCATCGTCCTCGGCGTCCACGCCAGGTCCACCCAGCCGCGCACACCAGGAGAGCACCGTGGGGCCCCACGTCGCGACGAGCTGGGAACGAGCCCGGGCCTCGCCGCGGCTGGCGGCCTCGATGATGGCAGTGCTGGGGCTGGATTCTCGGTTCATCGACAGGACAAGGGGGGGGGAGCGGTGGGATCGATCACCATCATCGCGCAGTTTTCGAGATCAGGGTGCTGCCAAGGGAAGAGAGGCATCGAGCCGATGTCTTCGGAAAGACGGAACACAGGCAATCACGGCCGCCTCCTGGCCGTGGTACCGACCGACACGAGCAGCTGAACCTCCCAGGGAGAGAGCTCGCTGGCCTGGGCGCCGTCTACCGACTCGACCTCGAGCCGGGTGTCCACCAGGTCGTGGGACAGCCGCGGACCCAGTTGCGCCTCGAGGGGCCCAAGGCCCACCCGCACACCGGCCTCGACCCCGGCCGAAGCCAGGATCCTGCTCTCCACGAAGCCTTGTTGCCCACGAAACCCCCGCCACGTGGGACCCAAGCTGCCTCGCACGGCAGGCCGCAGCCAGGCTCGTCCGGGAACCAAGCCCACCAGCCCGACCAGACAGCGGTCCTCGAAGCTACGCTCACCCTCCAGGGCTTCGAGGTCGTGGCGCGACCACACCAGCTGCACGCCCAGCTCGAGGCCGCTGTCGAAGAGCACGCCGGTACCCAGGGCGAAGCCAGGGTTGGCGGAGGTCTCCGGCCTGATGCTCGCCGCGGCGGCCAGGTGAAGCCAGGGGCGCGGCGGAGACGGGATGGCGGGTTCGAACACCACCTCGGAGAGACCGGAGACGGCGGGGGCGACCGCGACGGGCCGAAGAAGTGCCTCGAAGTCCAGGACCTGGGGGTTCACGTCGACCGTAGGCACCCGAAGAGGACGAGCCAGCGGCCGGGGCCGGGACCGGGGCGAAGCCGGTGGCTCGGGTGCAGCCTCGATCACGACCGGCTCTGGAGCGGGTTCCGGCACCTCGATCACCGGGACCACGACCGGAGGTGGGAGCGGGATCTCCTGGGGAGGTGGTGGTAGCTCGAGTCGGACCTCCTCGATCAAGCTCGCGGCCAGCACCGCCAGATCCTCCCTCGCTGCCTCGTCAGCGGGGGGTGAAAGCCGCAAGCTGCGCACCACACCATCCACCCCAACCACTTCCAGCACCCATGCACCCCCGTCCAGGCGCACCACAACGGCGGCCTGGACATCTCCCGTGGCCAGGGAAAGCCCCGCGAGGGCGAGCGGCTGCCGCCAGATCGCAGCGGAGGCTCCCGACGGGAGCGCGATTCCGGGTTCCTCGCCACCCAGGGCGGATCCGAGCAGGAGGGCCGCGGTGGTGAGCAGCGAAGACATGGTCGCAGTATGACAGGTCCGATGGATGCACTGGACCGCCGCACCGTGCCGCATGGTGGCGGGGCGGCACCGGGCTCACAGCCTCTTGACGGAACTCCTCGCCCCTCCACCCGGTCGGGACGTGCGTGCGACCATGGAGGGTCCCGTGAGCCAGCAGCCATCCGCGCCCGAGTCCAGGCGAACAGCGTGGGCCAGGTTCCACCCGCGCCACGCGATACTCGCTCTCGCCGTCGCGGTCGTCGGGATCGCCTGCTGGCACAGCCCCACCGCCTGGCTCCGCTGGGGCCTGGTCCTCAGGGCCTGCCCCGAGGGCCAACCGGTACCGAAGCTTCACCTCTCCGTGCAGGAGATCGGACGCGGACACGAAGGTGTGGTCCGAATACGGGCCGAGGCGGTGTTCTGGGATCCCCTCGGCGAACGCAGCGCGACGGCGCCCATGCGACGATTCGAGCAAAGACTTTCCTTGGTGGACGCCGAGGGCAACGAGACCCCTCTCGAGCCGCTGGAGGGATGGACCCGGCTCGGCGCCGGCCGCCTTCGAGCCCGCCTGGCCCTGCCGCCGGTGACCGACGGCGACTACCGACTTCGCGCGGAGATCGACGGCCCTCTCGGGCCGACCAGGGCGGAGCTGCCCCTCGCCCTGTACGCGCCAGCCGTCGTTCACCTGGCGACGGATCGGCCCATGTACGAGCCTGGTCACACCATTCGCTTCCGCGCCGTGACCTTCCGCATGGCGGATCTGACCCCGATGGAGAACCGACCGGGCCGTTTCGTCGTGAAGGACCCGAGCGGGCAGGTGCTGATGGACGAGGCGGTGCCCGCAGGCTTGTACGGCGTGGCCGCCAGCGACCTGCCGCTGTCCGACAGCGCGCCCGTCGGGGACTACGAGGTGGCGTACCACTCCGGTGATGCCGTGGACAGCGTCACCGCACGCGTGGAGCCGTTCCACCTGCCCCGCTTCTCCATCGACATCCGCGCGGACCGCAGCTGGTACACCACGGGGCAAGCTCCGCGTCTGGAAGGCACCGTGCGGTACCGATCGGGTGCCCCCGTGCGAAGAGCCCGCTTGCAGATCCAGGCGAGCCTGGAACAGGGCGAGTGGCCCCTCCCGAACGCTTGGCGCGAGCCTCGTACGCTCCTCACCGACGACGACGGCGCGTTCACCCTGCGACTGAACGCGGTGCCCGACGACCTGTACGGAGAGGCCACCGCGAGCGTTGCGGTGGTGGCCACGGACGCCACGGGAGAGCGCATCGCGGGGGGAACGACCCTTCGCCTCTCCGCGGACCCCATCAGCGTCAGGGCCGAGACCGAGATGGGTGACGGCCTGGTACCGGACCTCAACAATCGCCTCTACCTGCGGGTGACCAGACCGAACGGCGTGCCGTTGAGCGACGTGGATCTCCGCGTGAGTCGAGCCTGGGAGCCAGCCGACGAAGGTGTGACCGCCCGCACCGACCGCGACGCCGTGGCCGCGCTCCAGCTCGATCCAGGCCAGCCCATCTCCATCGTCCGAGCCCCGCCCCCGTTCCGCCCGCCCCTGCCTTCCACCCTGCTGGCCTCCTACCGGCCGGAAGAGGGTTTTGGACCGGGCTTGACGGGCCTGTTGGTGCTCGACGCCCTGACCACGCTGTTCGACCAGCCCCTGCCCGAGTCGATCCGGATCACCCTCTGCCTGGACGGGACACGGGTCGTGGAGCAGCGGCTGGACCTGGCCGCAGGCTTCACCCCAGCGCTCGCCCGCCATCCCTTGCCACCCGGTGAGAATACCCACAGCGTACGAATCGTGGCCGAGCCCGCCCTACCGGGGCTGGGCTTCACCCTCCGGGCGACCCACTGGTTGCCACCGGACCCCGATGCTGGGCCCAGGGGCTTCACCCTGCGAGTGGAGGGACCCGAACACGGACGCATAGGCGAGCCCGCCACGGTCCAGCTGGCGGCCTCCCCCCCGGGTGGTGAGCGCTTGGACCTGCTCCTCGCGCTCCCCGCGGGCGTCGAGCCGGAGCCAGCGAGCCTCGACGACCTTCAACAGAGCGGCACCATCGAGTCGTGGGAGCACAGCCAAGGCAAGCTGGTACTCCAGCTCCCCTCCCAAGCCGACGGGGCCTCGTTCCGAGCCAGCCTGCGGGTGATTCCGACCTTGGCAGGCTACTTCCACTGGGGACGCGCCACCTTGAGCCTGGCGGACGACCCCGCCCTGTTCACCGAAGCGAACCCCAGCCCATGGGAGGTGGATGGCTAGCCGGCTCGCGACGCCGCCGCCGAGGTCCAGCCGGGACGCGAACACGGCGGCTGACGAGCGGCTTCGGGTACGAGGCGAGGCGGCGCGCCGAGGCGAGCTGTTTCTGGTTAGGCTGGCCACCGAAACAACCGGAGGTCCCCATGCACCGCCGCATCCTGGTCGCCGCTGGCCTGCTGCTCGTCCTGCTCACCGCTGTCCACTGCAACCTGGGCGTGGTCATCCCCAACGGCAAGCTCGAGGACATCGCACAGGGCACCCTCGAGGTCGGGCACCCCATGGCGGGCCAGACGACCGGCGCCAAGGTGGTGGGAGGCTCGCCTGGAGGCTGCAGCTCGAACCAGCGCTACGTGGACGTAGAGGTCGGCTACCGCGGCGCACTCTCCGGCAAGCAGTACTACATGACCGTGCGCTACAACGTGGTCTCCGTGAATCCCTGCGAGGTGTCCACCGACGTCGTCGCCGACACCGGCCCCATTCCGCCCATCCTGCTCGACAACGCGATCTCGAGCACCGAGGTGGGGCGCTGGGTCTGCGAAGTGTTGCGCTAGCTACCCAGCTCACTCGCCCACCAACACCCCCCGGGTAAGCACCACCCGCTGGGCAGCGTAGGCCCACGCCCGCAGGGTGTCCAGCACCGTGGTGGGGACCGCGGCGCAGCGCCGCTCGAGGAAGGCGACGGCTTCGTCCAGTTCGTGGGTGGCGAGCCACTGTTCGAGGCCGGAGCGCTCGAGTCGGTAGCGGTCCACCACGTCGCGGGAGAGGCACCGGCCCAGGCGCTCGAGCTGGAAGCGCTCCCAAGGGGTGATGGCGTCGGGAGGCACCACCAGCTCGAGGTCGGAGCTCAGCCAGACCCGAGGGGTGGGGCCGTTCTGTCCTCCGGCCCAGCGCCGGCCGTCCGGGGTAGCCGCGAAGACGCCGGGGGCCCGGCGGACCAGACCCAACCGCTCCAGGCGCTCGAGCAGGCATCGAACCATGCGGCCTTCGAGCACGTGCCAGCCGTCCTCGTCGAAGTGGCGAAGACGCTCGCCGGGCAGAAAGGGGTAGACCAGCGCGCCCTCGCGCACCCACCCGGGGAAGACCACGTCGCGGTGTTGCTCTCGCAGCAGATCGAGAAAGACCACCTTGTCCAAGGCTTGATCGCCGGCCTGTCGAATGGCTTCGCGCACGGGGGCGACCAGCACCCGCAGGTCTCGATCCACGAGGCGCCCCACCAGGCCGTCCAGCGCACTCACCGTAGTTCCAGCCAGGGTACGCTCGAGGCCCAGGTCGAGGGACAGCGCCCGGGAGATGGGATCAAGGGACACCACCCCCAGTGCCTCGAGTGCGCGCAGTGCACGCTGCCAGGCGGGCTGATCGTCCAGGCGACCACTGCGAACAAGCGCCTTCGAGCCCAGGCGGCGGCCCAGCTTCTTGCCGTCTACGACCGCGATACCCCCTGCGAGGGTGCGACGCGGCCCCACGTGGGCGATGGCCGCGGCCAACGACGCCAGGTCGTGCAGCAGCGCCACCGGACCCGGGCCGGGAGGTGGCAGATCCTCCGTCTCGGGCATCAGGGCTTCCTCGAAGTCGTAGACCTTCGCCGAGGCCGGCGGAAGGTCTTCGTGCAGCCGGTACAGTCCCCAGGAAGGCTCTCCCCCCTGCAAGCTCACCAGCCCCGCCCCGTGCAGGGCGCGCACCCAGTCGGCGTCGTGCTCGGGGTCCCAGGCCTGGGGCCCGATCACCACGCCATCCACGGCGTGACGCTGGGCCGCGAACAGGATCGGCCGCGCCGGATCCGGCAGGTCGGCGATACTGCGGGCCTGATCCTCGCGGGCAGCCCTCACCGCGGCCGCATCGCGCCTGGCAAACCGCACCAGCACGCTCAATCCACGCTGATGGAGCAGCGGCAGCACCTCGCGCTCGAAGCCAGCACCCACCACCCGGCGCAGCGGATCCAGAGACTCCAGGAGGTGTCCGTCCAGCGGAGCGATGGCAGCGATCTCGTCCCACACCTCAGGGCTCGCGACCTCGAGCACCGAGACCGCCCGCATCAAGAAGCGAGCTCGATGCGGTAGGGGTAGCCCTGCTCGGTGAGGAAGAGCTGCCGTCTCTCGGCGAACTCCTGCTCCCGGGTGTCGGCGGTGACCAGCGAGTAGAACCACGCCTGGTTCTCACCTTCCTTCGGGCGAAGCACCCGACCGAGGCGTTGGGCCTCTTCCTGCCGCGAGCCATAGGTGCCGCTGATCTGGATGGCCACCGCGGCGCTGGGCAGGTCGATGGCGAAGTTGCCCACCCTGGACAGCGCGAGCACACGGATCTCCCCAGCGCGGAACCGAGCGAACAGCAGATCGCGTTCCTTCCTGGGGGTCTTTCCGGTGACCAGCGGCATCTCGAAGCGCCGAGCCACCCAGTGCAGCTGATCCAGGTAGGTACCCAACACCAGCACCGGTTCGTCGGGGTGACGCTGCAGCAGCTTCTCGAGCACCGCCCCCTTGCGCGCATTGAGGGCGGCGATGCGGTAACGGCCACGGTTGGAGGCGTTGACGTAGCGGAGCCGGTCAGCGGCCGACAGGGCAACGCGGATCTCCGCGCAGCGGGCGGTGGCTATCCAACCTTGGTGCTCGAGCTGCTTCCAGGGAAGGTCGAAACGTTTGGGCCCGATCAAGGCGAACACGTCCCCCTCGCGGCCGTCCTCGCGCACCAGGGTGGCCGTGAGCCCCAAGCGTCGGCGAGCCTGCAGGTAGGCGGTTTCCCGGAAGATGGGGGCGGGCAACAGGTGAACCTCGTCGTAGACCACCAGCCCCCAGTTGGCCTGGTGGAGCAGGCGGAAGTGGGGCGCGCAGGC
>PVBE011778622.1_pt1 | contig 10112 bp, 9 predicted proteins | sample 1631181 | NCBI WGS metagenome assembly PVBE01 (sample SAMN08397723, study PRJNA350692) | Marine metagenome, whole genome shotgun sequencing project. | isolation source: water | place: Pacific Ocean | collected 2012-04 | reverse complement strand
CGGCCCACGGTTTTTCTGCGCGAAGCCCTGCGCGTCCTTAAACCCGGAGGGCGGCTGGTGATGCTGGAACCCTTGATCACGCCGGTGAGCCATTATTGCTATCATTATTTTCATCCCGAACCGGTGGTCATGAAAGCTGATCCCTTTCACGAACCAGACCCCGATCCCGAACGCGACCCCTATAACGCTAACCAAGCCATCCCCACGCTCATGTTCTTGCGCCGACGCAAACAATTCATGAAGTCATTTCCAGGATTCAATCTTCATACCGTGCGCCGCTGCGGGCTTCTCGCCGCGCCCCTGTCGGGCGGATTCCGCAAGTGGAGCCTGATTCCGGCGCGGGCCATTTCCCTAATCAACCGCATTGAGGAAATAGTGACCCCGGTGTTGGGTCCGTTGATGGCATTCCGTATGCTGGTGATTCTCGAACGCCGTCCGGACTGAACCTTTTGACCGCGAAACAGGGTGCAGCCACAATACGGTGTTATCCGTTGAAATCCACGGCTTCTCTTATTACATCAATCGCGTCTCGGCCTTACCATTTCCCGCTCCGGGGGCGGGCCCTGCCTCCGGCAACGATTATGAAAACTCACACGTCACGATCCAACACAAGGCCACGGATTCGAGGGGCCCGATGAGCGAATTGCTCAAATTTGGGCTCAGTTTTGGGGAATACCTCGTGAGGCGCAATCTCAAGCACCTGATTGCGCACGTTACGAATCACTGTAATTTCCGGTGTAACCACTGCTTCATAGATTTTTCGCCAAAACGTGACATGGAGCTGGCCCGGTACCAGAAAATGGGCCGTGATATGGGCAGACTTTTCTGGCTCGATATTGGTGGTGGCGAGCCGTTCCTCCGCAAGGACCTTGCCGAAATCGTCTGCTCGTTTCAGGCCGGGATAGTACAGATTCCATCCAACGGGTCCCTACCCGATCTGATGATGGATCAACTCAAACGGATGAAGCGACTGACGAATGCTGAAATCTCGGTTTCTCTGAGCCTGGATGGTCTGAAGGAAACCCACGAACGCATTCGTGGGGCGGAAGGGAATTGGGACGAGGTTTGGTCCACCTTCGAGAAGCTTCGTGAGCTGGGCGAACATCCCGTAAAGATCAATACCGTCGTCACCAACGAGAATAAGGAAGAGTTGATCGACCTGATGCGGGAAGTCCGCCGGCGGGGGCCGGATTTCCATTCCATAATCCTGCTCCGTGGCGATCCCATAGACCCCGGGACGGAACTTCCGGCCCTGGACGAACTTAAGCGCCTCGGGCCGGAAATCTTCTCCATCCTTGAAAACTATGATTACGGACAAAGCTCTTTGTCCGCGCACATCCTGCGAAACTACCATAAATATCTTTGGAATCTGTCTCTGCGAACCATCGAGAAACAGCGCCAGGTCGTTCCATGTCTGGCGGGCCGGGCGCACATGGTGGTCATGGGAAACGGAGATGTTTCTTCGTGCGAGGAGTTGAAGCCGGTGGGGAACGTCCAGGCGCAGTCCTGGGACGAAATCACCGGGAGCCCGGCGTTCAAACAACAGGTCCAGGACATCATGGACGGGAAATGCCACTGCACCCATAACTGCGCCATGCTCGACAGCATTCTTCTCAATCCCAGGAGCATTCCAAATCTCCTGAACCAAAGGATTGAGCAGACGACGCGGTAAGAAGCGGACGCAGCCGAAGGTCCTTCACGGGGCCTGCGCGCGCAAGGTTTTCAAGTGGATATGTGCTTAGATGACGATGTGGCCAGTGATTGCCGCCATTTGCGCCGTGAAAAGAACCTGTAAATGAACCACTTGGCGTATTTGGTTTCCTCGATGCCGGTGGTAACAGCTAGCCACAACACCCGGATTACCCTGAAGGGCCGGAGCAAGAAGGAGATGATGTAAAAATTGAAGAACATCAGGAGCATGGTCCGATACAAAGACTTTGGAGCAATCGCATCTGCAAAAGACGGTGAGTTTTTCGTGTAAAGGTCCATGGTGGAAAGGAAGAACTCGTCGCTCAACTGAACTTTCCCTTCGGCCAACAGCTTCTGGAAAATGACCGACCCCGGATAGGGAACGAATTTATTAACGGTCACATCGTGAACGCCCATCATTGCGAACTTCCTGATCATTCCCATGGTCATCTTGAGGGCATCCGGGCATTCCATGGGAAGACCGATGACGACGAAACAGGATATCTTGAAGCCGCGCCGAAGCGCGCCGCGAATACCCTTGAACAAGTTGTCCAGATCGATCTGCTTTTTTATCTCCCGGAGAATCTCTGGCGACCCGCTCTCCGGGGCGAACGACAACAGCCGGCATCCTGACCGGTAGAGAAGGTCCACCACCTCCTCATCAAAGACCTCCGAACGCGTTCCCGTGGGCATCTGCCAGGTGATATTGAGGTCGCGTGAGATCAGCTCCTCGCACAGCTGGATCGACCAGCTTCGCTTGACGATGGCCGTCAGGTCCTGGCTATCGAAATTGGTGACATTGTATTTCTTGACGTAGAGCGCCATTTCGTCGACCACGCGCTTTGGGGAGTGCTGGACATAGCGGGTGGTCCACATGTCGGGGCTGGAACAGAAGGTACAGCGATAGGGACAGCCGCGGGTCGTAAGAATCGGCATCGACCGCCCCATGTTGAGACCGTTGGTCTGGTGGCGCGAAATGTATTCCTCGATGGGGAACGAATCCCAGTCGGGAAAGGGGATTGAATCGATGTCTCTGGTGCGGGCCGAGAGACCGGTATTTACAATCTCACCCTTGTGCTTGAAGGCAAGTCCGGGCACATCCGCCAGCGGCTGTTCCGTGTCCCAGGCGTTGAGCAGGGCTAGGAAGGTCTCTTCTCCTTCGCCCAGAACCGCTACGTCGGCCGGGGAATCGCCAAGGCTGAACTCAGGCAATGCGGTGACATGTTCGCCGCCGATAACGATTAAGGCGTCGGGGAACCGGGCGCGGATATTCTCGATCACCAGGCGCGTGATAGGCCAGTAAAAGCTAAACATACAGCCAACGCCGATAATTTTGGTGTCTTCGGGAATACGCTCGACAAGTTCCTCCATGGTTAGACCCTGGACCACGAAGTCATCCCGCAGGTCATAGGGGCCGACGGCATCCAGCGCCTCACCGGTAGCATCGATCACGCAGTACGGCCTTCCCGCCTCTTTGAGGACGGCCGCAATATAGGCTAATCCGATGGGCGGATTGGGAACGTGATTTTGTAACGGGCCGAGCGCTTTCAAGCCCGGGGGATGAATGAGCGTGATCATGGTTTCAGGAACTCCGACCTGAAGAATAACTCAAGGCTCTTGGACTCCGGCAAGCCCTTTAGGGGCATTCGAGCTTAATCCTGATATGGGAATTTCCGGTATTTGTTCAATCCGGTGGCTTTCCTTTAGGCCCATTTTCCGCCGCTATCCTGCCAGAGCGGCCCTGGTTAGGCAATAATCAGCGGTAAATACTCAAATTGGCACACTCGGTTTCCTCATCCCCATCGGTTATCTGGGAGTTTCAGGCCCAACTCGGCGAGGGGCCGGTCTGGGACGATCAAAAAAAGACGTTGTATTGGCTCGACATCAAGGATCGTCAACTGTTGATCCTGGACATGAAAAACGGAAACCGGGTGTCCGTGGAGCTGTCCACCGAGGTCGGCGCCGTCGCGCCGAGGTCTGGCGGCGGATTGATCGCCGCCACTAAAAAGGGGTTTGCCCTATTGGACCCGGAAACCGGCAAACTGTCATTTATTGTCAATCCGGAAGTAAATCTTCCCGGCAACCGATTCAACGACGGCACATGCGATAGCGCTGGTAATTTCATTGCCGGAACCATGGACGAACGGGAAGAGGAGCCAACGGGGACCATGTACCGGCTGAATGCCAACCTCTCGGTGGCGCCCCTGTTCGGGGGATATGTGGTTTGCAACGGACCGGCCTTTAGCCCCGATGGCGGAACCTTGTATTTTTCCAACAGCGCGCAGCGGGAAATTCTGGAATTTGCCTACGATCCCGAAACCGGGCGCATAGGGAGCCCGGCGATGTTTGCCAAAATTCCCCATGCGGCGGGATACCCCGACGGCCTTAGCGTCGATGCAGAAGGCTACATCTGGTGCGCCCACTGGGACGGCTGGCGGGTGACGCGATTTGCCCCGGATGGAAGGGAGGATGCGGTGGTCGATTTTCCCGTTCCCCGCGTCACCAGCTGTACCTTTGGAGGACGGGACCTAGATACGCTGTTTGTGACCACCGCCCGAACCGGTCTGGACGATGACGCCTTGGACGAAGCGCCTCTGTCCGGCTCGTTGTTCGTGTTTAAGCCCGGAGTTCCCGGGTTGCCGACGCAACGGTTTACCGGATAGATGGAAAAGTCCGTGAAAATAGAACCGCGCCATGTTTAGTAAGGTCGGCCTAGTCGGGGCTGGGCCCATGGGATGTGCCCTGGCGCAAAATCTCTGCGAGCATGGCATAGAGGTCAAGGCCTGGGACCACAGCCCCGAGGTCCGTTCCCGAAGCGCCGAGATCATTGGGCCGGAGGCGCTGGCGTCATCGCTGGATGACATGGTGGCCGCGCTCAACCCGCCGCGCTGTGTCCTGCTCTTCTTGCCAAGCGGATCGCCGGTTGACGAGACTATCGATCTGTTGCGGGAATGTCTCGGCGTCGATGACATCATCACCGATTGCGGCAATTCCCACTATCGGGACACTGAGAGACGTCAACAGTCGTTGCAGGGAAGTGGCATAAATCTGATGGGGGTCGGTATCTCGGGCGGTCCGGCGGGGGGCCGGACCGGCCCGGCCATCATGGCAGGCGGTGACAGGGCTTCGTGGCAAAGAATCAAGCCTGTCTTCCGCGCCGTGGCCGCCATCTCCGGCGAGATGCCCTGTTGCGGATATTTCGGAGAGGCTGGCGCCGGTCATTTCGTCAAAATGGTTCATAACGGCATCGAATACGGCGTGATGCACTTGTTGGCGGAACTTCACGGCTATCTGGAACGCGGCCGTGGCATGGATGCAGCGGCAATTGCTTCCGCCTTTACGCTTTTGAACCGGGGTCTGGCCGCCGGGTATTTGACAGAAATCACGTCACAGGTGGCAGGTTCGCGAACCCACCCTGGAGACCGGCCATTGGTTGACATTGTGGATGATGCCGCGGAACAGAAAGGAACGGGAGGCTGGACCGTGCAGGCGGCCCTCGATTTCGGTGCGGCTGTGCCGACCATCGCCGAGGCGGTTATGGCGCGTAGCTTGTCCTCCAACAGCGCCTTAAGACAGGCCTTAAGACAGGACAGCGTAGGCAGCGGACGCCCGAAAGCGGATTCGTCTGGCCGTGAACTGGATGAAGACGAGACGGCGCAGATGGGTTCGGCCTTGGCGCTCGCGGTTGCCAGCACATTCGCTCAGGGACTGGCGTTGTTCTCGGCCGTCGGCGACACCTTCGGAAACCGGCTCGACCGGACAGCTATCCTTCGCACATGGCGACAGGGCTGTATCCTCAGGGGAGAGATGGTCACACGCCTGATTGAAGCGACCGACAACGAGGCGAAGTGCATAAACGTATTGTCTGCGGAGCCATTCCCGAAAGTGGTCCGCACCGGGCTGCCTGCACTCCGCGCCATGACGTCGGAAGCCATTGCGGCGGGCATTCCCATGGCCGGGTTTGCTTCCGCCCTGGCTTATGTGGAATTGCTGGATGGCGGAGGATGGCCAGGCCGCGTGATCCAATTACAGCGGGACTATTTCGGTTCCCATGGACTCCGCCATAAGGAAACAAGGGTAGTCTTCCACGGGCCGTGGCATGAAGACGAGCCATCGTGAAGGCAAAGCCGCCCCGGACACTATTGGTGATGGGCGTCGCTGGTGCCGGAAAGACCACTATTGGAAAATTGCTAGCGCGACGTCTGGGGGGAGATTTTCTCGATGCCGACGATCTGCACAGCAGCGCCAATATCCAAAAGATGTCGCGGGGAGAACCTCTCGATGATGGTGACCGCTGGCCCTGGCTCGACGTAGTTGCCCACACCGCCCGGGAGCACACGGGGCCCTTCCCCCTGGTGCTGGCCTGCTCAGCCCTCAAGGAGGCTTACCGGGAGCGACTTGGGCTGGGCCAGGGTTGCATTGTGTTCCTGACCGGACCTCGCGACACAATTGAGCAAAGACTGGAATCCCGTCCCGGGCACTTCATGCCAAGCCAGTTGCTGGACAGCCAGCTGGAAATTCTGGAAGAGCCGGATTGGGCGATTACGGTTTCGGTCACCAATACGCCGGATGGAATAGTCGAGGAGATTATTCATCTCCTGCACCGTCAGTCCGATGACGCAATGGATGAAAATTACAGTGAATAAAGTACAAACCAGAAATTTTTTGTTTTTCCTCTCACCGCGGTTCGTGGACTTCGACACCTATCTGCCCACGGCCATGGAGCTTGCCGCTCTCCGGCCGGAATGGCGGATTCGGTTCGTTATTTTTCACCAACAGAATCACCAGGCTATCCTCGCCAATCAAACCATGATGGCTGGTCTTGAGCGCTGTGGCAGCCTTCATTTTCTAGGCAGCGGCGGCAAGGGGGCGGTGGGGAAGATAGGCGCCCGCCTGAAATCTCTTGCCCTTATCTCGTGGTGGGTTCTGCGTCATGGCCAGCCGGTTCTTTTCTCGTCCAAGCCCTTCGCCAACGTCCCTTACGTTCTGTTTTACGCCCTTGCCCGGCTGCGGGGCGGCAACGGCTATTTTCTCTGGAAGCGGCGCAGCCCCGACGAGGTTCACAGAATCATGTTCCAGGTACGTAAGCTCCCGGGAAAACAGCCGATTTCGTTCCTGGCGCGAATGCTGGGTCGGGACCAGGACGCTCTTATCCATTATCACGACCAACAGAGGGAAACCATGGACGAGGCTTCTTCTTTTGGGCGCATCTATGATGTTCCCTGGCTGCGGATCGGCCTGCCCCATCATTTCCCGGTGTGGCGGAATTTCATCGCCGAGCAGACAGAAACGGAGCGCGCCCGGCTGGAGGGTGAGGGTGTGCCGCGGGACGCGGAAATTTACACCCTGTTCGCCGCCAAGTCGGGAAGTAGCAGCAATCTCGGGCTGCCCGGAGCCGTTGAGCGATCGTTTGCGGCCATGATCGCGGCCTTAACGCAGATTCGGCCCCACGCCATCCTGTTGATCCGTGCCCATCCCCAGGCCATGGACGAGCCCTATATTGCCGAAGTCGTCGCCTCCCTGGGGCCGGAAAAAGCGCATCTGAGTCTTGCCCATCCGGAGGTGCTGTTGGCCCTGTCGCGACGATGCCTCGCCAATAATCCCACCAATGTCCTGTTCACGGGATTCCACGGCAAATTCATTGATTGCAGCGAATACCCCGAATTCCATTTCAAAGAACATGGCGAGGTGTCGCTGGCCCACGGATACGGTCCTCTCTATGTCAATCCTCTGGCCAAGGATTTCGAATCCCGTCTGGCCCTGGCGCTCGAAGACGATTCCCTGTTCGAGGCACCCGAACTGACAGATAAACGGGACTGTCTTCATCGCAACAACCCGCCTTGCTTTGAAGCGCTGTTGAATCTGCTGGAAGGAAATTTTCCCCTCCGCGAGACCCCTCCGGCCGTCCAGAAAGCCTGAATAAGGAATCCATACGAATTTTCATCGCCTTCGATTCTCGCGAGATGGCGGCTTACAACGTGCCTTTTCGTTCCATCAACCACCACCCCAACCGTTAAGGATTAATCATGAGTGATATTCCAACAATTTACGTGGGTTATGACCCAAGAGAAGATGAGCCATATGAAGTGTTAAAATATACGGCGCTCAAGCATGCATCGGGACCGCTGAATGTATATACGATTAAACAGCACCTGATGCGGCGGATTGGTTTGTATCGCCGTGCGTGGCAACTCGGCAGCTCGTCCTTGCCGAGCCCAAACAATGATTCCGATATTCAACACCGCGATATATTTGACGGGAAACCCTTTGCCACTGATTTCTCGTTTTCGCGATTCCTGACCCCATTTTTGCATAGACTCGAGGATTGGGCGTTGTTCATGGATTGCGATATGTATTTTAGATCTGACCCTCTGGAATTATTTGAAAAATATAATGATCCAAAATATGCGGTCTATTGCGTTAAGCACGACCATACCCAGGCTTCGGAAGAAACACATAAGATGTATGGCAATGAACAGTACCAATTCCCACGCAAGAATTGGTCGTCTGTGGTCATGTATAATTGCGGCCATGAAGGTCACAATAATTTTACGGTCGATGACGTCAGTACAAAGACGGGACGTTGGTTGCATAACTTTAGATGGCTGGATGATGACACCATTGGTGATTTGCCGGAAGAGTGGAACTGGCTGGATGGTCATTCTTCCGCCGATATTGACGCCAAAAATGTTCATTTCACCAGGGGCGGCCCTTGGTTCAGGGGCCAGATATGGGAGCCTCTCGATGATCAATCCGAAGAATATGCTCAGGAATGGGAAGCTCTGAAAGACGAAATGAAGGCGAACAAAAGCTAAGAACCTGTCCTTCACACTGCTTAAAGGCGGAGTGAATTTTCTCTTTCGCCACCGCTGATTCGTGAGTCCCCCCGACCAGAGAACAAAGCCATGACCGACACCAAAGCCTTTCTTAAACACGCCGCCGAGGTCTGTGCCCGGCTCGACACCGAAGCCGTAGAACGTCTGGTGGCTGAGTTGAAAGCCTTGCGCGAACGTGGCGGGCGGCTTTTCATCACTGGCGTCGGCGGCTCTGCGGCCAATGCCAGCCATGCGGTAAACGACTTCCGCAAGCTCTGCGGCATCGAGGCCTATGCCCCCACCGACAACGTGTCGGAGCTGACCGCGCGCACCAACGACGAGGGCTGGGAGACGGTTTTCGCCGGTTTCCTCGAGGTGAGCCAGGCCTGCGACAAGGATGCGGTGCTGGTGTTTTCGGTGGGCGGCGGCAATGCCGAGAAAAATGTCTCTGTCAATATCATCCGCGTGCTCGAGGAAGCCAAGAAACGGGGCATGAAAATTTTCGGTGTGGTAGGCCGCGACGGTGGCTATACCAAACAGGTGGGCGATGAGGTGGTAGTGGTGCCGACGGTGAAGCCTGGCCTGGTGACGCCGTTGACCGAAGCCTTCCAGGCCGTGATCTGGCACGGTATCGTCAGCCATGACGACCTTCAGATAAAGGACACCAAATGGTAGGGCGCCGAAAGGAGATGCGGCGTTTCCCATGACCGGGTCGGGTGACAAGCGCCGGGCGGTGTTTCTCGACCGCGACGGCGTCCTTAACCGTTCCCATGTGCGTGAGGGCAAGCCATTTGCGCCGCTGCGTGTGGAGGATTTTGACATCCTTCCCGGCGTTCCCGAATCCGTTGCCGCGCTCCGCGAGGCGGGGTTCCTGGTCATCGTCACCACCAACCAGAAGGATGTAGGCCTCGGCCTGGCCAGCATGGAAGTGCTGGAGGCCATGCACGACAAGCTCCGCGCCATGGTTGCGGTAGACGATATCTGTGTGTGTACCTGCGGTGACCATTGCCGTCGCTACAAGCCCAAACCTGGCATGTTGCTGGACGCGGCACGGCAATTGGACATCGACCTTGCCGCCAGCATCATGGTGGGTGACCGCTGGCGCGACGTGGACGCCGGAAAAGCCGCCGGTTGTCTCACCTATTTCATCGACTGCGGCTATGCCGAGTCGCTCAATCACGCTCCGGATTACACCGTCTCAGACCTGCCCGAGGCGGTTCGCCATATTCTCAAAGCCTTATCTGTGTAAATGGGGGCTAGCATGATGAAAACCGACAGTTTGAACGTGAAGATATTTGCCGACGGGGCCGATCTCAACGGCATCCGGAAACTGGCTAAAAATCCACTCATCAAGGGCTTCACCACAAACCCGACGCTGATACGCAAGGCCGGGATCAGTGATTACGCAGCCTTTGCCAGGGATATGCTCGAGGTGATCGCCGGCGCTCCGGTCAGTTTCGAGGTCTTCGCCGATGAATTCGACGAAATGGAGGCGCAAGCCATGGAGATCGCCTCTTGGGGTGATAATGTCTATGTGAAAATTCCTATCACCAACACCAGGGGCGACCCTTCGGTGCCGCTGGTGGAACGTCTCTCGGCGCAGAAGGT
>PVBE010424007.1_pt1 | contig 10112 bp, 10 predicted proteins | sample 1631181 | NCBI WGS metagenome assembly PVBE01 (sample SAMN08397723, study PRJNA350692) | Marine metagenome, whole genome shotgun sequencing project. | isolation source: water | place: Pacific Ocean | collected 2012-04 | reverse complement strand
TGGAGTTGCGGGGGTGCTTCAGTGGGTGTTGATGACCCTCTAGAGCGGAGCGCTCAAGCCACCGCTGAGGTGACGGACCCGGCCTCCACGGCTTGCAGGTCCCTCAGCGCAAGCCAGAGCGGCAGCGCCGCGAGCGCAAAGGAGGAGTCCACGGCGATCCAGAACAGTGGAATGCCTCTCAGGGGAATGCACACGAGCGCCAGGATCGGGACCGTGGCACAGCACAGCAGCCCGAAGCGCACGACCAGGATGTTTCGTACGGGGTCTCTCAGTGCCATGAGAAAGAGTGCTGCCAGCACCAGGTGGGCGTAGGCCAACCAGTCGGCGATGTAGAGCACGAAGCTGCCGCTGTCGCGGAGCATTCGCATGTCCGCCAGGATGGACTCCAGGAGTGAGCTCAGGAGCTCGGGCATGCCGAGCGTTTCGCAGAGAGACAGAGCCAGCTCGAGCTCGAACTCCCACGGCCAGATCGTGACCCCGGAGACGAAGAGAGGGTGCCATTCCGCTAGCCTACACTCACCCGATGTCCTTTCACGGCGCCCCAGATCTTCCGGACTACCCGCACCGTCTGCGCCTGGACCTGATCGTCGAGACGGAGGCCCGGGATTCGGAACTCCACGCTCTTCTCCGCGAGGCCTTCGAGCGCCTGGCCGTGGCCATCGGTGGTCGCCTGGAGCTCTCCGACGGGTCCGTGGGCGCTCTTCCGATGGACGGGTTGACCCACTACTACGACGTACACGGCAGCGACTGCCTCGCGTGGACCTACTGGGGTACCGACTACGGCCATCCCTTGGAGGCCGAGCTCCGGGCCGAGGACTCGGAGCGCCTGGAGCGCTTGCTCGCAGAACTCTCGACACAACTGGAGCCCGCCTTCCGCTGGAAGCGCATCGATGGAGAGATGCCCAGCCGCGCGCTTTCTTGATGGCCCTCAGGCCGGGCGGAGCACCAGGCGGAAGCGTGCCCCCCGCTCCAGGTTTTCGATCTCCAGTCGACCACCGTGTTCCTGGGCGATGCGGGCGCTGATGCTGAGCCCAAGCCCGGTCCCGTCGCTGCCCTTGGTGGTGAAGAAGGGGTCGAAGAGCTTCTCCTGAATTTCCTGCGGGACGCCGCCGCCCTCGTCCGTCACCTCGATCAGCAGCTCGTTGTCGCTCTCCGCCAGGCTGATCTCGACGCAGCGGGCTCCGGCTTCGGCGGTGGCGTAGCGGGCGTTGGTCAGCAGGTTGATCAGCACCTGCTCGATGCGGTGCTTGTCCCCCACGGTCGTCACGGGTTCGGGTGGTGGGTCCCAGCGCACGAGCACGTCGGGGTGCACGCGGCAGCTCAACTCCAGAGCCATCTCGACCGCTTCGCGCAGGTCGAAGGGCTCCATGACTTCGGAGCCTGCACCGGCGAAGTTCCGGATGTCTTCGACCAGGCGAGCCATCCGCTCAGCGGCTGCGGTGATGATGACCAGGCTGTGTTCCAGCCCCTCGGGGTCGTTGGCGACGTGGCTCAGCAGCTCGGCGTGCCCGGAGATCACGCTGATCGGTTGGCTGAGTTCGTGGGCCAGGCCGGCAGCGAGCTCGCCGAGGGCGGAGAGTTTCGTCGCCTGAATCAAGGCGCGCTGTGCGACCTCGAGCTCGCGGGTGCGTTCATCGACCGCCGTCTCCAGCTTGCGCTTGTGGTTGGCCAGGGCGTCGAGGGCCTCGGCACTCAGGATGCGCACCTGCTCCTCGGCCTCGTCGAGGCGCTGGCGTACCAGGGCCGTGCTGAGCTGCGCCGCGATCTCGGTCGCCGCCTGCACGTCGTCGGGCGTGAAGCCGGCGATGTCTCCTATCCCCAAGGTCAGCAGCCCCATGACCTCGGCGTTGGCGATGAGGGGCACATAGAGCACGGCCCGTATGCCCTGGCGATCCAGAGTGCGGAACTCCTTCCAGTTGATGGCGTCCACCCCGGTCGTGCGCATCTGTACGGCGGTGTGTCGGTAGATGGCGCTGGCTGCGGGGGTGGCGTCCAGGGTGCAGGCCTTGCCGCCCTCGGACCACACGCCCTCGATCAAGGAGTACTTCATCTGCAGTCGACGGCCGTCGAAGGAAGCCAGGGAGGCCTGCTTCACCCCCAGCAGGCTGTGCAGGTTGTCCAGGGCCATCCGACTGATGGTCTCGACGGTCTGCCCCCGGGCGATCGCCAGGGTGATGCCGTGGACGACCTCCAGACGCCTCATCCGGTTGGACAGGGTCTCCGCCGTCTCGAACTGTTCCGTCACATCCCTGGCCAGCAGGATGCGAACGGCGCTGGACGGTGGCGTCACGTTCATCCAGCGGGCCACGAGGCGCTCTCCGGACACCAGGCGGCAGGCCTGAGGCTCCGGCTGCAGTCCCTCCAAGGCGTCCAGACCAGCGACGGGGAGCATGTCGCGCGCGGCCTGGAAGCGGATGTTCCCGAACCAGCGCTGGCCGGCCTCGTTCAGGTAGACGATCTGCCCGCCGGCATCGACTCCCACCACGGGTTCCGGAAAGACATCCGGCAGTTGAAGAGTAAAGGCCGCGGGGACACCCATCAGGTGAAGAGTAGACGAGACGGTGGCCGGGGATCAACGAGGAAGCCCTTCTGAGCACGGACGGTTAGGTGAATGCACGGCGAGGACGATGAGTTCCAAGCAGCGGAAGCCCCCCTGGTTGAAGGTCCGCCTGCCTACGGGTTCGCGGCAGCAGCGCTACCAGGGCATCCGTGCGCGTGCTCGGGAACTGCGCCTGCACACGGTCTGCGAGGAAGCCCAGTGCCCCAACATCGGGGAGTGCTGGGGGGGCGGGACCGCCACCTTCATGGTCATGGGCGACATCTGCACCCGAGGCTGTCGTTTCTGCATGGTGAACACCCGGCGGATCGGTCCTCCCCTGGATGTGGAGGAGCCCGCGAACCTGGCCTCGGCCATCGCGGAGCTGCAGTTCGACTATGTCGTGGTCACCAGCGTGAACCGCGATGACCTGGACGACCAGGGCGCAGAGCACTTCGCCGCATGCATTCGGGCCTGTGCGGAGCAGGCCCCCGACACCCTGGTCGAGGTGCTGACTCCGGACTTCCGGGGGAGGACGGACCTGGTGGACATCGTCCTGGCAGCCGAGCCGGCGGTCTTTGCCCACAACATCGAGTGCGTCGAGCGCCTCACCCCTACGGTGCGTGACCCCCGCGCTGGCTATCAGCAGAGCCTGGACGTGCTCCACCATGCCAAGAGCCAGGGCGCCCTGACCAAGTCCTCGATCCAGGTGGGCCACGGCGAGAAGGCGGCCGAAGTCCTGCAGACCATGGAGGACCTGCGCGCCGTTGACGTGGACTTCCTGACGGTGGGTCAGTACCTGCGACCCAGCGCGAAACACCTGCCGGTTCGAGACTTCGTCACGCCGGAGACCTTTGCGTGGTACGAGGAGCGCGGCCTGGAGATGGGCTTCCGCTACGTGGCCTCCGGTCCGCTGGTTCGCTCCAGCTACAAGGCCGCGGAGTACTTCATCAACCGCAGCATTCGGGAGACCGCTTGAGTACGTCGACGGCTGGAGCCATCCGGGCGGCGCTGGACCATGCGCTGGAGCAGGACCCCCGGGTGATGCTGCTCGGTGAGAGCGTGGGTCGGCTCGGTGGTGTGCACCGAACCTCCCAGGGTCTTCAGGAGCGCTTCGGGCCGGAGCGCGTGGTGGACCTGCCGCTGTCCGAGAGCGCTGCGGTCGGCCTGGCCATCGGCCTGGCTCTCGGAGGCAAGCGCCCCATCCTCGAGCTGGCTCCGGGTGGAGCCCTCGCGGCTCGTGAACAGATCGAGGGCGAGCTCGCTCGTCTGGCGCGAAGCGAGCCGGACTTTCCGCTTCCGGTGACCCTCCGCATCCCCAACCACGGCATCGGGGACCTTCCCCTCGCCTCTGCCGAGGAGCTGTGCCTGGTCGAGGGCTTGACGGTGCTTGCGCCCTCTACACCCCAGGATGCCGCGAGCATGCTCCTGCACGCCGCGCTGCACTCCGAGGGGCCCACCATCGTGCTGGAGAGTGGCTATGGCCAGCGCGCTGAGGTCGTCCTCGAGGCCTCGCCGCCGAGCGCTGCCGTGGTGCGGCCGGGTGGTCAGTGCACGGTCCTGGCGTGGGGTGAGGCGGTCCAGGCTGCACTTCGGGTGCCTCAGGTCGAGGTCATCGATCTGCGGGTGCTGACCCCCTTGGACCTGGACACCATCACCGCTTCGGTTCGCAGGACCGGCCGCGTCGTCGTGGCGGGCCAGGGTCCCTTTGCCGAGAGCCTCCTTTACCGGGCCTCCCAGGCCTCCTTTCTCTACCTCGAGAGCCCGCCGGCTCTGTCCACGGTCGATGACCTGGATCAGGCGGTGCGGGCCTCCATCCACTTCTGAGAGGAACCATGTACACCTTCGAGTTGCCGGACATCGGCGAAGGCGTTGTCGAGGGCGAGATCGTCCAGTGGCTGGTCTCACTGGGCGACAAGATCGCCGTCGATCAGCCTGTGTGCGAGATCATGACCGACAAGGCCACGGTGGAGATCAGCACCCCTCAAGGGGGGCGGGTCACCAAGCTGTACGGCGAGGCCGGCGACATCATCCGGGTCCACAGTCCGCTGGCGGACATCGAGACCGCTGGAGGGGCGACATCTGCCACTCCGAAGAGCGCTGACCCGGCTCCTGTAGAGCCGGTCGTGGCTCCAGAAGTCCTGCCGGAGCCTCCTCCCGCCACGGCTTCCGTGACGGCAGCCAAGCGGGCCAAGGTGCCTCCGCTTCCGGTGAGCAAGGCCCTCGCCACCCCCGCTGTGCGCCGCGCGGCGCGGGAGAAGGACATCGACATCAACCAGGTTGCCGGCAGTGGGAAGGGCGGTCGCGTCACCCACCAGGACCTGGCCGCCTTCAACCAGGGCGCCGTGCCGGTCGCTCCCCTGGCGCTCCCGCAGGTCATGCCCAGCGGAACCGAGAAGCGCGAGAAGATCATCGGCCTGCGTCGCAAGATCGCCGAGCAGATGGTGAAGAGCCGCTTCACCGCCCCCCACTTCACCTATGTGGACGAGATCGACGTCACGGCGCTGAACAGCGTTCGCAAGAAGCTCAAGGCCCGCGCGGCCGAGCGCGGCGTGAAGCTGACCTTCCTTCCCTTCATCATGAAGGCCCTCTGCCGCGTCTTCGCCGACTTCCCGAACCTGAACGCCAACGTCGAAGAAGACCCGCTGGCCCTGGTGGTCAAGGGAGACATCAACATCGGCGTTGCTACGGACACCCCCCAGGGGCTGTTCGTGCCGGTGCTCCACAACGTCGAGCAGAAGAGCGTGCTGCGCATCGCCGCCGAGCTGGCGGATCTGACCGAGCGCACGCGCACCGGCAAGGCCCGGCTGGAGGAGCTCCAGGGTGGGACCTTCACCGTCACCTCGGTGGGTGCCCAGGGCGGCATGTTCGCCACCCCCATCATCAACCATCCCGAGGTCGCGATCCTGGGCATCAACCGCATCCACGAGCGGCCCGTGGTGCGTGAGGGGCAGATCGTCGTGCGCAAGATGCTCTACCTCTCCAGCAGCTTCGACCACCGCATCATCGACGGCATGGTCGCAGCCCGCTTCACGACGGCCCTCAAGGACATCCTCGAGCAGCCCGAGAGCCTGCTGCTGGACCTGATCTGATGTCTCTTGCCTCCGCTCTCCACCGGATTCGCCAGGCGGACGAGGAGCTCGCTGCGTCGCGCTCCGTGCCGCTCGACGCCCGGGGACTGGAGGCCGTCATCGTGGGTGGCTTCCTGGGCGTGGAGCGGGGTGACTGGGTGGTACCCGGCCTGCGCGAGAGCGTGGGCGCCGTTCTGCGGAGCTGCCCCCTGGACCGGCTGACCCGGCCCGGTGCGGGTGCCCGGCCCTACCGCGTCGCGCCAGTCGGGACGTCTCCGGCCAACCGCCTGCTGCATGCCTGTGGGCTGGCCATGGCGGGCGAGCAGGTCCTGGTCTTCCTGGGCCAGGGCAGCGCCAGCTACGGAGCCTTTCACGAAGCGCTCAACCTGGCAGCGCTGCACAGCCTGGACATCATCCTGCTGGTGCACTGCTGGGACCTGGCTGACGAGGACTCGCCTCTGGCCCCTCAGGTGGCCGGCAGCCTCGCGGTCAAGGCCCTGGCCTACGGGCTCCGGTCCAGTACCGTGGACGGAGCTCGGGTCACCGAGGTGCTCGCCGCGGTGATCGAGGCCCGTTCGCAAGGCGGGCCACACCTCATCGAAGCGCGGCTGGCCCGAGGGGAAGACCCCCTGGCCCTGGCCCACGACGAACTTGCGGAGACCGAGCCCCCCAAGGCCAGCGCTCCGGTTTCCTGAGAGAAGGCCACACATGCAGACTCGCAGCTACGAAGCCGTCGTCATCGGCGCTGGCCCCGGGGGCTACCCCTGTGCCATCCGTCTCGCCCAGATGGGCGTCAACACCCTCTGTGTCGAGAAGGAATTCTGGGGTGGTGTGTGCCTGAACGTGGGCTGCATTCCCTCCAAAGCCCTGATCACCGCGGGCAAGAGGTTCGAGGAGATCTCGAAGGCTGCGAGCTTCGGGATCATCGTCGACGGCGCCAAGGTGGACATGAAGAAGGTGCAGAGCTTCAAGTCCGGGGTGGTGAAGAAGCTCACGGGCGGTGTGGAGACCCTGCTCAAGGGGAACGGGTGTGACCGCCTCTTGGGGTCCGCGCGCCTGGACGGCCCCGGACGAGTCATCGTGACGACCGAGGACGGCGAGGTGGCGGTGGAGGCCAAGCACATCGTGATCGCCACCGGCAGCAAGCCCATCCAGATCCCCGGTTTCTCCTACGAGGACGAGCTGGTCATCAACAGCCGAGGCGCGCTGGACCTGGACTTCGTGCCCGAGAAGCTGGTCGTCATCGGTGGGGGGTACATCGGGCTCGAGCTGGGCCAGATGCTCAACAAGATCGGCTCCGAAGTGACGATCGTCGAGATGGCCAAGACCGTCCTGCTCGGCTTCGATCCCGATGTGATCAAGCTGATGGCCCGCAAGCTGAAGAAGAGCAAGGTCGTCGTGCACACGGGCGCCAAGGCCACCGGTTGGGAGAAGGCCGACGGTCGGGCCCTGGTGCATGTGGAGACCAGCAAGGGACCCAAGAGCTTCGAAGCCGACCGCATCCTGGTCACGGTGGGCCGCTTCCCGAACACCGAAGGGCTGGGCCTGGAGACCCTGGAAGGCCTCGAGATGGACGGGCGCTTCATCAAGATCGACGCGCAGTGCCGGACCTCGGTACCGGGCTTGTTCGCCATCGGTGACGTCGCGGGTCAGCCCATGCTGGCGCACAAGGCCAGCCACGAGGGAGAGATCTGCGCCGAGGTCATCGCCGGCCACAAGGTGCAGAAGGAGTACACCCAGGTGCCTGCGGTGGTCTTCACCGATCCCGAGATCGCCACGGCGGGTCTGATGGAACACCAGGCGAAGGAGGCCGGCTACACCATCAAGGTGGGCAAGGTGCCCTTCGGCGCCATCGGTCGTGCGCTGACCACCAACCAGACCGATGGCTTCATCAAGGTCATCGTCAACGCCGAGGACGAGCGCGTGCTCGGGGTGACCATCATCGGAGCGCACGCGAGCGACCTGATCAGCGAGGCCAGCCTGGCCTGTGAGATGCAGGCGGAGGCTCTGGACATAGGGCTGACCATTCACCCTCACCCGACCCTGGGCGAGGGCATCATGGAGGCGGCGAAGGCGGCTCGTGGTGAAGCGGTCCACGTCCTGAACCGCTAGATCGAGACCGCAACGGTTAGACGACCGCATGCTCTTCACGCTGCTGTTGGCCTGCCCGAAGCCCGTCGAACCCGTCGCCGAGGAGGCGCAGGCCTCCGAGGTCACCATCACGGTGCTCCGCGAGGGCAGCGGTGACCTGCGGGTGGGGAAGGGCAGCCTGGTCACCGTGCACTACCAGCTGATGGTGGCCGGAGACGTCGTCGACAGCAGCCTGGACCGAGGCGTTCCCTTCGAGTTCCTGATGGGTGCCGGGCAGGTCATTCCCGGTTGGGAGGAGGGGGTCACGGGCATGCGCGTCGGGGAGAAGCGTTCGCTGATCGTGCCGCCATCGAAGGGCTACGGCAGCCGTCAGACGGGCCCGATCCCGCCGGACAGCACCCTCTTCTTCGAGATCGAAGTGCTGGATGTGAAGGCTCCCCGCCGGGCGCCCAAGGGCTTCCGCTACGTGGAACCCGCGGACTTCCTGGTCACGGATAGCGGCTTGAAGATGGCGGACCTGAGCCCTTGTGGGCAGGGCATCAAGCCGGTCGAAGGAGCCGCCTTGCTCCTGGACTACAGCGTCTTCCTGCCGGACCACACCCTGTTGGAGTCCTCCCTGCGGGGCTTTGAGCCCGCGTTGGTGGGCTACGGCCTGGGGCAACTCTCTCCGGGACTGGAGGAAGGGCTGGCCACCATGACCGTCGGCTGCAGCCGCCAGGTCTGGATTCCCCCGGAGCTCGGCGGTCCCATCGCCGACGTGCAGCTCCCCGATACCGGCGTGCTCATCGTCGAGCTGGAGCTCCTCGAAGTCCGCCCACCCAGCGGCCCATGATCGCTCTGCTGGCCTGCACCTCGGCCCCACCGGTGGCCCTGGGGCCGGACCTCGTGGTGATCACCGTGGACACGCTGCGCTACGACGCCATCGATCACCCGGTGATGCAGAGCCTGGTGGCGGGTGGCCAGAACTACACCCAGGCCACGACGCCCCTGGTGCGCACCACTCCGGCGCTGGCCTCGATGTGGACGGGGCTGACCCCACAGAACCACGGCTCTCTGGAAGTCGGTGAACCGACGCAGGCGGCCAGCGTGGTGTCGCTGTTCCAGGAGGCGGGCTGGCAGACCCTCGCCGTGAGCGGGAGCGCGGTGGCGTCGGCCGAGCAGGGGCTCGGCGCGGGCTTCGATCACTTCGAGCTCATGGACGACCCCCGTGCAGAGGCCCTGACCGCTCGGGCCCTGGAGCTCTTGCCTCCCGTCTCCGAGGGACGTCGCCTGCTGTGGGTGCACTACACCGATCCGCACTTCCCCTACCTGCCCCCTCAGGCCAGCGAGGGCGCCTGTCGCAAGCTGGGCCGGCGGGCGAGCAAGGGTTCGCTCCGGCGGGATCGCCTCTTCTCGGACTTCGAAGGCATGGCCTCCAGGGCGCTGAGCCACTGCCGGGAGCTCTACGCGGCGGAGGTCGCTCACGTCGACGGAGCCATCGGCACCCTGCTGGAGGCCTTCGAGGACCCGCTGGTGGTGTTGACCAGCGACCACGGCGAGAACATGGGGGACTGGGGACTCTTCTACGAGCACGGACCCAATGTTCACCCCGTCACCTTCCGCATTCCCCTGGTCGTGAGCGGCCCGGGGATGGACGTGGGGGTGGACGCGGGCATCGCCCAGCTGCAGGACGTCGCGCCGACGCTGTTGTCCCTGGCGGGCCTGGAGCTTCCCGCCGCTCTGGATGGGGTGTCGCTGCTGGGTACGCGTCCCACCGTGGCCTCGGGCCTGTCGGGCACCGCGCTGCATCCTCGCCTGTCCAGCTACCTTCGCAGCGGTCGTGCTGAGAAGAGGCACTGCCTGAACGGGCCCCACTACTCCCTCTGCAGCGACGGCTTCTACGACCACCTGGCGGATCCGAACCTGGAGACGGACCTCAGCGGCAGCCTCCCTGCGGAGGAGGCCGCCCTCGCGGTCGCCGCGGAGCTGTGGCCTCCGGAGCGCGCGCGGCAGCTCATCGCGAGGGATGCCCACCACAGCCTGGTCGCGACCCCGGCGCTGGAGGGCTACCAGCTGCTGCTCTACGCCAACGAGGACCTGGACAGCCCCATCGACGACCCGGCCATCGCCGATCGTCTGGGGGACTACCTGCCGCCTCCCCCGCAGGGCTCACCCCGCCCATCGACGAACGAGGATGCGCTGCGCGCTCTCGGCTACATCGAGTAGGGCAGAATCAGTCTAAGTGGCTGAAAACACATACCCCCAGGAACATGGTTACCGGCCCAAACCGGCCTGTGACCGCCCGAAGCGGTAACTGTTACCGCCTCCGAATTGGACGCCGCGCCGCGCCTTCGGTGACGCCATGAGGCCCCGTTTCGACTGGGCTCCTTACCGGGCACTCCCAGTGAACGAGGTCGCCTGGATGGTCGGCCTCC
>PVBE010160548.1_pt1 | contig 10112 bp, 10 predicted proteins | sample 1631181 | NCBI WGS metagenome assembly PVBE01 (sample SAMN08397723, study PRJNA350692) | Marine metagenome, whole genome shotgun sequencing project. | isolation source: water | place: Pacific Ocean | collected 2012-04 | reverse complement strand
GAGACGAGGCCTGTCTGTTTGCAGCGGACCTGTTCAAGATGTACAGCAAGTTTGCCGAGCGTCTGGGCTTCAAGCTCGAGCTGATGTCCGAGCAGCTGACGGAGTTGGGAGGATTTCGCGAGGTGACCTTCATGGTCAAGGGGCAAGGAGCCTTCAGCAGCTTCAAGTACGAGGGTGGGGGCCATCGAGTGCAGCGTGTTCCCGCCACCGAGACCTCTGGCCGGATCCACACCTCTCTGTGCACCGTCGCCGCGCTGCCCGAGGTAGAAGATGTGGATGTCGCGATCAAACCAGGCGACGTGCAGGTCGACACCTATCGATCGAGTGGCCCCGGGGGCCAGTCGGTCAACACCACGGACAGCGCTATCCGCCTCACGCATCTGCCGACCGGCATCGTCCAGACCTGTCAGGACGAAAAGAGCCAGCACAAGAACAAGGACAAGGCGATGCGTTTGTTGCGCGCCAAGCTCTATGACATCATGCGCGCGGAGAAGGACGCCGAACGATCGGCCAAGCGTTTGAGTCAGATTGGATCCGGGGATCGCAGCCAGAAGATCAGAACCTACAACTTCCCGCAGAACCGTGTCACCGACCATCGGATCAGCTTCACCAAGAACAACCTCGACCACATCCTGCTTGGCGATCTCGATGCGTTCCTCGAGGCGTTACGCAAGCGCGAGATGGAGGACAAAGTCGTGGCCCTCGGTGACGACTAGGCGATGGATGGTCTGACGATATTCTTGGTGGGTGCGAGCTGCCTGGCAGCTGGCTATGGCTTGAGGGGATTGCACGCACGCTTGACCGTCGGTTCCGCACGTGAGCGTAGCGATGAGATCATCGATGATGCCCAAGGAACTGCCGAGCGAGCCACCATCGACGCACGTCGGGCGCTCGAGGAGGAGCAGGCCTCCAAGCGCGCCGAGTTCGAGGCGGAGCAGGCCTCACGAGAAGATAAGGTTGCACAGCAGCGGGAGAGTGTCGAGAAGCGTGAGAGCGAGTTCGAGCGCCGTGTTGCGGTCCTGGAGCGCAAAGAGAAGTTCATCGATGAAACTCAAGAGCGGGTCGAGAAGTCGGAGCAGCAACTCGATTCACGTCGGGAGAAACTCGAAGAGTTACTGGTCAAGGAGACTCGCGAACTGGAGCGTATCGGCCGTTTCTCGGCGCAGGAGGCGGAGCAACGCCTGCTCGAACGCCTGACCGAAGAGGTGGAGGCCGAGTCCGCGACCGTGGTCGAACAGGCGATCGAGAAGGCGCAAGCCGAGGTGCAGGAGAAGGCCCAAGAGGCAGTCATCCTGGCGGTTCAGCGGCTTGCGGTAGAGCACACGACGGATCACGTTGTCAGCACCGTCGATATCCCGAACGACGATATGAAGGGGCGGATCATCGGCCGCGAAGGGCGGAACATCCGGGCTTTCGAGCAGGCCACTGGGATTGACGTTATCATTGACGATACCCCGGGACTGATCGTTGTGTCGGGTTTCGATAGCTTGCGCCGTGAAGTCGCCCGTCGGTCGATGGAGAAGCTGACAATCGACGGCCGAATTCACCCGGCGCGGATCGAGGAAGTCGTGGCGTCGACCCGTCAAGAGGTGGAAGAGATCATCCAGGAGACCGGGCGCCAGGTTTGCTATGAGGCAAACATCCACGGGTTGGATTCACGTGAGATCACGATGCTTGGCCGGCTCAAGTATCGCACTAGTCTGGGTAAGAACGTACTTGACCATTCGGTCGAGGTGGCCCACCTTTCGGGGATGATCGCCAGCGAGCTCAAGCTGGATCAGCAGCTGGCCAAGCGGGCGGGGCTGCTGCACGACATTGGCAAGGCGCTCGATCACGAGTCGGAAGGATCCCATGCTATTGCGGGCAGCGAACTGGCGCGGCGCTGTGACGAATCGGAGGAAGTGGTCAACTCGATTGCGGCGCATCACGAGGAGGTGCCCCCTTCCTCGCCCTTCGCGATCTTGGTCCGTCTGGCTAACAAGATCAGCAACTCCCGCTCGGTGAGGCAGGAGAAGTTCGAGAAGTTCGTGCAGCGGATGGAGAGGTTGGAGAGCCTGGCATCCGGCTTCGACGGCATCGTTGCGGCGTACGCGATCCGTGCCGGCCGGGAAGTACGGGTGATCCTCGATCCCGATCAGATAAGCGACGAGCAAGCGATCTTGTTGTGTCGCAAGGTGGCGCTTAGGATCGGAGAGGAAATGAGCTACCCAAACGAGCTTCGTGTCACTCTGCTGCGGGAATCCCGTGTCATCGAGTACTCGCTGTAGCCATGTCACTACGTGTACTCGCCGTCGGGGACCTGGTCGGAAAGCCTGGCCGGGAGGTGTTCCGGGAGATGCTGCCGCGATTGCGCAAGCAGTACGCAATCGACTTCGTCGTCGTCAACGCCGAGAATGCAGCCTCCAACGGCTCGGGGGTGACGTCTCGCGAGGCGCAGAAGATCCTGGCCCAAGGCGTGGATGTGATCACGCTGGGCGACCACTGGTGCAAGAAGGCGGACCTGTTCCCTCTCCTGGCGGACTGTCGCCAGATCCTCCGCCCTGGTAACTGCAGTAAGCATGCTGTCGGCACGGGACACGGCATATTCTCCTGTGGAAAGCATCGTATCGGTGTGATCAGCCTGCAGGGGCGTGTGTTCATGGAACCGTCGGACTGCCCGTTTGCAGCAGTCGATCGTGGGCTGGCTGCGCTCTCCGACTGCTCGGTGGTGCTGGTTGACTTTCACGCCGAAGCGACCAGCGAGAAGATCGCGATGGGTTGGTATCTGGATGGTCGGGTGGCAGCAGTCTGGGGAACGCACACTCACGTACAGACCGCTGACGAACAGGTGCTCCCCAAGGGGACGGGGTTCATCACCGATCTGGGGATGACCGGACCGCACGACGGAGTCATCGGCCGCAAGGTGGAGCCGGTACTACAGAAGATGACCACCAGCATGCCCGCAGCCTTCCACGTGGCAGCGGGAAACTTGCGGCTCAATGGCGTGGTGATCGAGGTTGATCCAGACACGGGGCGCAGCTTGTCGATCACGCGTGTGCAGGCACCCTACCAGCGTAGAGTCTGAGTGCTAGTGCGGCTTGTTCTGGAAGGCCGACAGCGCTGACTCGGCCGGTTCTCTGTGTGCGCAATTGACGTGGCTCTCCATCGCGCAAGTCTCGCCGAAGTAAGCGCCGCACTGCATGCAGATCTTCTGGTAGCACGGCTCGCTCTGCAGGAGTTGTTCGGCCAGGCGCTCTAGCGTGATGCCGAGTGCTTCGATCTCCTCCGCGGTGAAGTCTGTGAGCAGCTGCTCGACTGAAGTTCTCTTGTGCGCTTCGTAGCGCTTGATGAGTGCTGCGCCCTCCCCGGAGATGGTCAGGCAGGAGGCCCGGCGGTCATTCGGGTCTTCTCGGCGGGTCAGGAATCCCATCTTGTGCAGCCGCTCGACGATCTTGCTGGCAGCCGGGTAGCTGATGCCGAGAAAATTAGCCACGTCACCCACATGCCTGGCGGTGCGTGACTGGAGCATCCGCAGGGCATTATATTGTGGGAAGCTCAGGCGATTCTCCGTGGCCTCCGTGAGCAGTCGTTCCTCCAGGATCTGTTTGATGCTTGTCGCGAAGACATGCGCTCCCCGGAGAAACCTCTCTAACTTGGCGTCCGACGACATAACTCTATGTTAGGGATTAGTCGCCCACCAATCAAGATCTTGGCGGGAGGACCAACTCTAGTTCGCGGTCAGCGCTCGGCAGTGTCGACTCTTGTGCCCGCAGGTAGGTCTGGGTGACGAGGCTCGTCAGGCGAGCGTGGAACAGGTCGATGAAGACCCCGAGGAGAGCCCCTGTCAGTTTCCCCAGGGGCCGTGCACGTCGGACAGCGTTCTTGCGAAGCAGCTCGCGAACCTCGTGGGTGAAGAACGGCTTGGTGCACTCCTTGCCTCCGGGGCGGGCCTTCCCGCTGCGGATTGCCTGCAGGAAAGCGGCCTTGGTCTGACCGGGAGCTTCTGTCCAGGTGTAGCCCACCTGGTCGGTGTGGGTGTCCGAGCCGCCGATGACAAAGCGGGAGAGGCGGCGTGCGATTGCTGAGGCGATGCGATTCTGATAGGGCAGCACCGAGCCGTTTCGTCCTTCGATGACCGGGAAGTGGTCGCGCACCAGGCGCACCAACTCGACCAGGCGCGACGGAGACCAGCGTCGCCCCTCGGCATCCCAGATCGGGTGGTTGAGCACATAGAGAATGCCTTCGCGCTTGAGATAGCTGACAAGTCGGATCAGGTCGCGGCGACGGTTCTGGATTTCGCTGTGCTGTCGGCGGGTGATGCCGAGGACCGACAGGTGCAACTCATGTCCTGAATTCGGACAATAGGTCGTCACTTCTTCGCCTGTGATCACGCGAGGGCCCAACTCGGGGTGCTCATCCAGCAGCTGCTGGCAGCCGTCGAGCGTGTCATGGTCGGTGATAGTAATGTAATCCATTCCGGCGTCCATCGCGCGTTGGGCGATCTTGGCCGGGGCGGAGGCCGCTTGAATTGGGGTCTTCAAGCGACCGTACCGCAGGATCTCGTGGGAGTGATGGGAGTGGACGTGTAAATCGGCACGCCGGAAGATAGGGTCACTCGCGGAACGCATACAACTCCCTTCTACCCCTCCTACTATTAAGTATAGCGTGGGTCGAGTCTGGTCGCCAAGACGCGATCTTCTTTGAACTGGTCGGGCCTGGCGCATATCATGTCCGGACTCTAGCCGCTTACCGGAGATCAGAGGATGGAATGTCCTGTCTGTCATGAGCCGTGCAATGTCGGTCCACGTGGGGGCTTCGTGGGGTGTCCCAACGGATGTGATGTTGCGCTCGACGACACCGGAACTCCCACGGAGAAGATCTGCCTGACCTGTCCCGAGTTCGAGGACTGCGTGATGGCTTGCGCCGATTACGAGCGCTGGATTGCCGAGCAACGCGCCGAGGTGGGTAGAGATCTGCAAGGCGTCGGTTTGGCGGACGGGCCCGAACCGCCGGAGCCGTCTCACTTTCAGCGCAAGCGGATGCCGAGGGAGACGACCACATCCTTCGAGACCCGCAGCGACTTGCCGAACACGACGAAGAAGAAGAAGACGGTTCGCAAGCCGCTGATCAAGATCGACGGTGCGAATATCCGTTCTCTAGAGACGATCACTACCCGTCTGAAAACGAGGCTCGAACAACTCACTGGCGACCGGAAGATCCCCCTTGAGAACCTCGAAATTCTAATCGTCGAGAAGGTCAACTGAGCCAGGACCCGTCGGGCAGTCAAAACGGGAGTGATCCTCTGCCGGATGACGAGCCGCCCCTGGTCGACCCGTCGCCAGAGTTGCGATCGCGCTTCATCGCGCTGGGCGGGTTGGTCTACCTGATTTTTTTTCTCTCCGCAGTCTACTGGAACCAGAAGCTGAGCGAGCCGCGTTCGTTCATCCTGCTCTCTGAGGGATATACCCCCGCATTGCTCCAGCAGACGTTGATCAACATCGGCTTGGGGGCGGTTGCGGGGCTCGGCATCGTCGGCCTGTTCCGGATGTTCAGGTCCTTGCCCTTGCTCAAGGCGTTAGAAGAGGAGATCGCCAAGTTGCTCGGTGCGGTCGACTGGCAGGCGGCGTTCTACCTGGCGCTCTTCTCGTCGGTGGGAGAGGAGGCATTGTTCCGAGGCGCGATGCAGAACGCGTGGGGCATTCACTGGACCAGCTTGTCGTTCGGGATGCTCCACATCCTGAATCAACGGGTCTGGTACTGGATGGTGCTGGCGTGGGGGATGGGTTATCTGCTGGGCTATCTGTATCTCTGGACCGGTGACCTGGTGGCTCCGATCTGCTGCCACTTCGTGATCAACTTCATCAACCTGCAATTGATCGGTCGCCGCGCGCGCGAGATGGGCTACCAGTAGATCCGACAGGTGAACGGGCTGCCGCTCTGGATGCGGTCGGAGCCCATTCAGGTCAGCTTCAGAAGCGGGCTTGTTCGGCTTCCCCCACGCGGTTGATCATGTACTTGATCGCGGGCGGGCCGACGAGGAACAGGACCAAGGTGCTCCCAGCGACCACCGTCAGGCAGTCTTGGCCCAGTTGCTGCGGGATCGTGCCCAGCTTGCTCAGCCGTTCGTTGGCCGACAAGGCCAGCGCCATCACGACACCCCCTTGGCTGAGCAGTCCCAGGCCGAGGTGGTTGCGCACTTTCCGTTCAGAGCCAGCGGCCCAGGCTCCGCCCATGGCCCCGAGCCACTTGCCCAGAGATCTGGCCAAGACGTAGGCGCCACCCAGCAGGCCGATCGACTTGAGGTGGGACAGCTGAATGCTGGCCCCGACGAGGACGAAGAACAGTATGTAGAACGGAGGCATGAAAGCCGCGAGGCTCTCAGAAACTCGGTTGGACACGATTCGGTTCCGGTTGGTCAGTGTCATGCCAGCGCTCAGCGCGACCAGCAGTTCGGACAGATGGAACTGCGTCGACAGGCCTGCCGCCAGGGCGAGTGCTCCGAGAGTGAGCACCAACACCTCGCCTCGGTTGCGCAGTCGCTTGGCCAGGACGGCCAGCAGCCAGCCTATTCCGATGCCCAGTAGCGGGGAGAGCAGTATCTCACGGGCCGCGCCGGCCAGCGCTCGTGTGGCGCTGATCGAAGAGTGTTCGCTGACGGTCCAGGCCGCGAAGGGTAGCGCGATCCCAAAGCCCACCAGGCCGATCATGCCATCGATGCCCATGACGGCGAGCAGTGTGGTGGTGGCTGGACCCTTGGCCCTCAGCTCGCGGAGCATTGCCGCGGTGGTCGTGGGGGCGGTGGGAACTGCGAGCGTGGCCAGCAGCAGCGCTAGCGCGAACCTGTGCTGCGTCGCGACGAGCATCACCGTGGCTCCCACCAGCAGAAATGTGGCCAGCGATTCGGCGATCGCGATAAGGAAGATCGATCGGCCGAGCTTCTTGAGCACCTCGATCTTCAGTTCGCTGCCGATACCGAGGCCGATCATGCTCAGCATCAGGGGGACGATCACCTGGCGCCACTGGTCCGTGCCGCGTTCGTCGAGCAGGCCGAGCAGGGCGGGGCCCAGACAGATACCGACCAGCATACTGCCCATGATTCTGGGAGCGTTGATCTGTGCAACGAGCTTGGATGCCGCGAACCCTAGCGCGAGGAAAATGCCCAGGAGTAGCAGCGGATCCAAGGTCATGAGCGCGTGAGCTCCGGAATCAGTGCCCCATCGAAGCACGGTTTTCCGCGGTGCCGGACCTGGTGAACCTCTTCGAGCAGCTGGTCGATCTTCTCTAGCAGACCATCGACATCGACGCCCAGGTGACTGGGCGCTGCTGGCAGCAGGTTTGCCGTGGCGAAGTGCAGCAAACGATTTGCGCCGCTCCAGTTGGACCGGTTGAGATGAAAGCACGCCCCGGCTAACTGAATTAGCCCCTGGTAGAACTGGGACTGAACGCCATCAGCCTCGAGCCAGATGGCTTCCCACGCTTCGTGAGCATGCCAAAAGCGGCCTTGGTTGAAGAGTTCGAGCCCCTCTGTGTAGCCGGACAAGTAATCCGTCACGTCCGGCATTGTATGTGGACTGGCCATTTTTTCAGCACCCTGTTAATATCCGTCCATGGATCGTCGCCGGCTTCGAGAGTTCAGGGTGCGTGCACGCCAACACTTCCTGGAGGTTCATGACGAGGGGGAGTTGGTCACGGCCGAAGGTTTGTTGACCGACTGCGAGCGGGAAGGCGAGTCGGTTTTTTCTTACATACAGCGGCGCAGCTCAAAGCAAGAGCAGCTACTCGATCTGACGCGCGCGCTGAACGCGGAGCGGGATCTGGACCGTTTGCTCGAAAAAATCGTGGATGCTGCCATCGAGCTCTGTGCGGCCGAGCGAGGTGTGCTGATTCTGGCTGGAGATGGGCATTTTCAGCCAGAAGTTGCGCGGCGGTTCGGCGGAGAGGACCTGCACGGTCTGGATCGGCAGTTTTCGCGCACCATCGCCCGAAAGGTCATTCAAGAAGAGTGCTTGATCCAGCTCGAGGATGCGCTCGCCGACGCCGAGCTGTCACAACATCCCTCGGTGCGCCAGATGAAACTGCGCTCGATCCTCGCGGTGCCGCTGCGCGGACGAGAGCGTGTGTTGGGTGCGCTCTATATCGATAACCGGTTTGCTCTGGGCGTCTTTGGTGCGTGCAACGAGGAGGTTCTTCAGATTCTGGCCGATCAGGCGTCTGTCGCGATCGAAAACGCACGGTTGCGCCAGGAGGTGCTGTCACTGAACGAGACCTTGCAGCTGAAGTTGGAGGCGATGTCGGGAATCGTCGAGAACCAGCGACAGCAGCTACAGGGACGTACCAGTGGTTATCACGACATCCTCGGTTGTAGTCCAGGGATGCGAGAGGTGTTCAGCCAGATCGAGCGGATAGCCCAGGTGGATATCCCGATCTTGATTCAGGGGGAGAGCGGCACTGGCAAGGAACTGGCTGCTCGTGCGATTCACGCCAGCAGCCCGCGCGTCGCAGGGCCGTTCATCTCGGAAAATTGCGGCGCGATTGCCGAGTCGCTGGCGGAAAGTGAGCTGTTTGGTTACGTCGCCGGTGCCTTCACCGGAGCGACCAGTGCCAAGAAAGGCCTGTTCGAGCTCGCGCAGGGCGGCACGTTGTTTCTCGACGAGGTGGCGGACCTGAGCGATCAATTACAGAAAAAACTGCTCCGGGTGGTGCAGGAGGGGGAAGTGCGCCCTGTGGGTGGGAAGGAGCCGATTTCTCTGGATGTGCGAATCATCTCGGCGGCAAACCAGCCACTGGCGCAGTTGGTTGCGAGTGGCAAGTTCCGTGAGGATCTGTTCTTCCGGCTCAAGGGCTTCATGATCTGTCTGCCGCCCCTGCGAGAACGTCGCGAGGACATCCCACTGCTAGTGGAGCACTTTATCCCGGGTCGCCGGGTGGAGCCTCATGTGATTGATGCGCTTCTGGCCCACGACTGGCCCGGCAACATCCGCGAGCTGCGCAACGAATGCCAGGCAATGGCAGCGATGACCGCGGGTGAGATCAGCCCGGCGGATCTGTCCGCCACCTTTCGCGGAGATGCTGTCGTCCTGGCTGCAGACAGCGATCCGCAGTCGCTCGAGCGTGCCGTCGAGGCTGTCGAACGAAAGGCGATCGTGCGGGCGCTCAGCCAGTGTCGGAACAAGACGGAGGCTGCGGAGCGTCTGCAGATAAGTCGCTACACGCTGAACCGTAAACTGGGGAAGTATGAGCTCGATTTCTGAGCCCCTGTGCCAGATGTTCGAACAGCTGCTGGCGTCGGGCGGGGACCCCGCTGAGCTAGCGCGCGAGGTCTTTCAGCGAGCACCGGCCGAGGTTCAGTGCGACCTTCTCGCCGGGCATGTCAACGCAGGAAGCGCCGACCTGGAGTGCGCCATCCGTCTCGCGCTGAGCGATTTCGTCGGGGCAGCCAGAAAGGGGGAGTTCTGCTGTTCCCCGGTGCAGCCCGGCCAGGGTTGGGATGAGCGCTTCGAGGCGCTGATGGCCGGACATCGCCTGCTGTCGAGGATCGGGCTTCACGGGCCAGCGGCTGTGGGATTCGAACAATTGTTCGCGTTGTTGAGCGACAGCGCGCTGGAGCAGAACCTGTTCCCCGATGAAAATCTATCACTCCATTTCAGCTCGCGGCTGACCGGATATCTTCGTGACTACCTGGCCAGCCTGCTGGCACGAGGCAAGCAGGCGATCGAGGTCGTCGACTGTGCCGTCACGCTGGCCGCCTACGGCGGTTTGACCCTGCTGCCCGAGTTGTTGACGCCGGACGCCGAACTGATTTGTGCTCTCGCCGAGCGCAGCGCATCCGATCAGATCGAGCACTATCGCCAGAGTTTGTACCTTCAGCTGGCTGAGGACCTGCTGCGGGGGCGGGACCCCGGACAGTACCGGTCCTTTCTCGAGGCGCACGTGGATCGCTTCCCTCGGCTGCTCGATCCGCTGGTCCGTCTTGCGCGTGACACAGAGGACTGGGCCGAATTGCTGGCGCTGGCCCGACGAGGTCTGACGTTGCGCGAGGACCGGCACAAATACAATCAGATCGCCTCTGAGGCTATGGAAGCGATGGGTCAGCGGCTGTCTTGAGTGCAGCGGGGAACTATTATAGCGTCCTT
>PVBE010796558.1_pt1 | contig 10113 bp, 6 predicted proteins | sample 1631181 | NCBI WGS metagenome assembly PVBE01 (sample SAMN08397723, study PRJNA350692) | Marine metagenome, whole genome shotgun sequencing project. | isolation source: water | place: Pacific Ocean | collected 2012-04 | reverse complement strand
GGTCTGTCCGGACAACATCCACCTTGTCTTTTGTAAATTTGAGGGTTTCTCCATTGGGCAAATCGAAGATGATGATTGGCAATTCCCGGATGAAGGTTCCTTCGAGTACGGTTCCATCTTTTAGCTCAAGGACATCCCAACTCTCTTTTAATTCGATGCAAACATCGCACACCGCATCCGTTTCGTTGCTGTGAGTGATTCGAAGAGGGGTTTCGTCGGCCAGAAAGGGGGCGAAGATGGCGACGACCGCCAGGAAGATGATGAAGAAGAATCCGGCAATCCCGAGTTTGTTCTTTTTGAGTTGCCTCAGGACGATACTCAGGTAATCCTGCTCGAAAGACATTTTTTTCTTTTCGTTTGCCACTATTCGCCTGCGCTTTCGAAGGAGATTCTCGGGTCAACGAGAACATACGCCAGGTCGGAGAGAAGCATCCCGACGAGGGTCATGACGGCCGAAAGTGTGGCGATCGCCATAACGACGTTGTAGTCCCGCTCGACAACGGACATGTATCCAAGATTGCCCATTCCGTCGATTGAGAAGATCACCTCAATGATGATCGATCCTCCGATGAGGGCTGGGAGTAGGTTCGCAAGAAGAGTCAGGATCGGGATCATTCCATTTCGCAAGGCGTGCTTAAAGATGACCACCTTTTCCGAAAGCCCTTTCGCTCTTGCGGTACGGATGTAGTCTTGGCGGACCACTTCGATCATTCCCGACCGGGCGTACCGGGAAAGGGCGGCGAGGCCTCCGAAGGTGAGGCAGAAAATCGGAAGAATCAAGTGCCATGCAAAATCAAATTGATGCCCCAGGAACGGATGAATATCCGGATTGGAGCAAGAGAGCCCGATGAAGGGGATTCCCTTAAATGGCGTCACAAGCACAATCAGCATCGTCGCCACCCAGAAGTTGGGCAGCGAATAGAAAATGAAAAGGATGAGTGTGGTTACCTTGTCGAGCTTCGAATTCTGATGGGTGGAGGAGTAGATTCCGATCGGAAGGGCGAAGAGATAGACGATGAAGATCGAGATGAGGCTGAGCATGACCGTAACCCCCATCGGTTTGGGAAGAACCCCTTCGGCTTCAATCGTAGGGGGCCACGCTTCTTTTACATGGAGCGAAAGGATTTTGCCGTTGGTCTTGCTCGAATTTCCGAAATCGAGTGTGATAATTTTTCCGAGCCAGGTGAGATACTGTTTCCAGATCGGGCGCTTCGCCGGGCCTTCACTTCGCCCTTCTGGCATCTGGGGAGTAAGGGGCGGCCGGTTATTCTTGGTGACCATAACGTATCGGGTCACCCAGGAAGATTTCATTCCCCCATCTTTATCCGGCTGGATGGTTCGGATGCGCACCCGGATCCCTTTTTCCGTCTCTGGTGTGTCTGGCAGGAAGGTGTGTTTGAATGTGACCCATTCCCCGGGCACAACCGCTTCACTCGTATATTCGACACTCGGTTTTGGATAATAAATCTTCAGGAGGATTCGTGCTTTGTCGAACGCCTTATCGCCTTCCAGCGGCTGGATTTCTGGGACTCGTACCCGAATCGTCATTCCCCAGGCAACTTCCCAGGTGGAAGGGATCTCAAACTCATACGGGTCGACGAAAGGGTTCCCTTTCTTATAGATCATGATTTCAGCCGGCTCGGACCAGTCGGAGATCGCCCCGGCCTCATCTTGGGCGCGAACCTGAACCTGGAAGCGACCACTCTTTGTCCACTTGTGTTTGAAGGAGCCCTCTTTTCCGGGATCCATCCTTATGGAATCCCCGGAACCATCTCCCCACCTATAGATATAGCTGACTTTTTTGCCCTCCGGGTCGATCGACTTTGTGGTGAAAGTGACCTCTTCGCCGGTGAATGCGGTCCCTTTTCCCTGTGGTTTTCCCGGGCGGGAAGGGGGAGGGTTTTCCTCCTTAATGACAAGGGTCGCGTGATCAGACCAGTCTGACTTGGCCCCCTTCTCGTCGATGGCACGGCACTTAACCCGATACGTTCCATCCCAGGAGAAGGAGTGTTCCGTAGAAGCGATCTCTCCCGAATTAACGAACTCCGTCTTGCTGTTGGCGGATCCGTCTCCCCAGGAAAATTCGAGCCGGACTTTTCCTCCATTGGGGTCTTCGACCCTGGCCTTGAAGGTGTACATTTCGAGCAACCCGAGAAGTTCCCGTTTCGTTTTTCCGGCATCGCGGGACATGCTTTCCGAATCGATCCCCTCTCCCATGTCCCCCGCTCCCTGGGTCGCGCTGACCGGATCACCCGGCGCGGCCTGGATGATGGTGAAGGTGACCATCGTGATCCCGAGCATGGTGATGAGCATGAGGGAGAAGCGACGAAGGAGGAAGGCGAAGAGCGCCCGCTTGAAAACGACAATATGGACGCACATTCCCACGAAGAAAGAGAGGAAAGCGATCCAGAGCGTATGCTCCATCAGGGTTGCAAGCCCACTCCCCTCTGAGGAGAAGAAGTGGATCGTTGTTGTGCCCAGGAAGACGAAGAACAGAATCGTGAGCAGACGGGAAGACCACGCCTGCCGTTTCAACTGCTCCCCACTTGTCTGTCCGGATGAAGCCACGCTTATTTACCGGTCCCCAGTTTGCTTATTTTCCTTTTGGTACCCACAGTTCGACTCCGGCTCTCGGATAAATCCCTCCGGGGAAGACCAGGGGTCCCTTGAACTTCTTGTTCAAGAGCACATTCGACTGCCCATTGTACAAGAAGGTGTACGGCTGTTCATCATAGATGATTTCATGCAACTTGTGATACATTGAGTTGCGTTTTTTTTGATCAAATTCAACCCGGCCCGCATCGATCAATCGATCCGCTTCGGGGACATCAAACTTTACCCGGTTTGATCCTCTTTCCAGGATCGAGGAGGAATGCCAAATCTGCTTCGGATCCCCTTCGAAGATTCCGAGGCTCCAGCCGAGCATGCAGGCTTGATATTTATCCTGATTGAGTTTTTCGAGGAACGCTCCCCACTCCAGTCGGCGGATCTCAACGTTGATTCCTACTTTGGCACAAGAGTTTCTGAGCATCAGGGCGATCTTGTCCGCATTCGGGTTTCCTGTGGTAATCATCAGTTCGAATTCGAACTTGTTGTTGTCTTTATCGAGGATCCCGTCCCGGTTGGTATCGACCCATCCGGCCTGCTGAAGAAGGGCCTTTGCCCCCTCTGGATTGAAAGCAAGAGGTTTAACGCTTTTATTGTATTGGGTTCCCTGGAAAAAGAAGGGGCCTGTGACCTGCTGGGCATAGCCGTAGGCGACCGACTTAATGATCCCCTGGATATCGAGCAGCATCGTGAGCGCTTTTCGAACTTTTTTGTTCTTAAAGAGCTCATCGCCCTGGTTCCAACCGATGTAACTGTAGCCGGGGCGGTAATATTGGAGATGATTGAATTTCCCCTTCTCGCCCACGATTTCCGAATCATTCTTTACATCCCGTTCCCATTTGTCGGCACGGATTCCCATGAGGTCGATCTCCCCACGGCGGAGGGAGGCGATCGCCGCTGTGTCATCTTTGATAATTTTAATTCTGATTCTTTTGATTCCGGGCATGTCTCCCCAGAAATCATCGTTTCGGACGAGGACGATTTCGTTCCCCTTGTCCCAATTCTCGAGTTTGAAGGGCCCGCAGCCGACGACCCGGTCTATTCCGTTCCAGTCCTGCGGTTCATCCAGTTCCTCAATAACATGCAAGGGGGCGATCGGAATCCCCGGAAGGCTGTACTTGGCAAAGTAATACTTTTCTTTGAACTTGAATTTGATGGTGTAGTCATCTTCTGCGATGACTTCATCAATCTTTTCATAATAGGAGCGCATTCGTGTCGCATCGACCTTGTCGTTCATCATGATTTCGAAGGAGGCTTTGATGTCGTGGGCGGTGACTTCTTCGCCATCATGCCATTTGCATCCTTCGCGCAGTTTGATCGTCCAGGTCAGTTTGTCTTCTGAAATCTCAGGGTAGCCGGCAGCGAGTTCCGGTTTCAGGGGCCCTTCCGGTCTCGGTTTCACCTTGCCGGAGGCCACATTTCGCAGATAATCTTTGTCTTCTACATATAGGTACCCGCTTGTGTATTCGAGAATGATCCCTCCGTAGACATCCCGGTAGGTGATCGGATTGAGGGTTGGAGGTTCTGTAGCGAAGCGCAGGACGAGCGTTGCGTCTCCCGGTTCCGTCGGGCGTTCCTGTGTTTCAGGGTCTGCACTGACGGGAAGAAGGGTGAGAATGGTTGCCAGGGCGAAAATGGCCAAGCTGCGCATGAGACCTCCTAAGGTATTAACCTGTTGATTCCGTTCGGTTTGGGGAAAGCCGGATCGTTATATCTTGCCTTCCCGCCGGGTGTCAAATCCTTTTATGAAACGACATTTCCGGGTTATTGGCGGAAAAAAAACAGACCGTTTCCGGCCTGCTTGACTGCCCCTGACCCATTTGGTAGTGTCAGAAACCGTTTTCACACCCCTGAGGGCCGATGCCGAAAATCATTGTACAACGAGGTGAGGATGTTCGTGAGATCGATCTCGCCAAGGATACGTTCAGTATTGGGCGGACTCCCGAGAATGACCTCGAACTGAAAGATTCTCTCATTTCCCGGCGTCATTCTTCGATTGTCCGTCGTGGAGAAGAGTTCCATGTGTACGATCTGGGGAGTTCCAACGGTACCTACGTCAATCAGGAAAAAATTGAAGTTCGGGTTTTGAAAGACGGGGATCAAGTCCGCATCGGCGAAACTTTGATCACCTTCCGGGATGAGAACCATCCGAGGGAAACCCCCCCGAAGCCTTTTTCTCCCCCGATTCCGGCTTCGCCTTTGGATGGGCTGAACGAACCAACCATGCGGGTACAGCATGTGAGTGAAATCGCAGAAAGCTTTCAACTCGACTTCACAGATGCCCTTGAGAAGGGGATGTCGATTGTGGATGTCCGACCTCAAGTGGAAGAAGGAAAGGCTCAGGAAGAGCGCAACCTCTTCTTCATCCTGTTTCAGGTTTGCAAGGAATTATCTCAAATCTCCACGTTGCAGCAACTTCTTGAGAACTCGATGAAACTGATTTTCGAGGTCATCAACTGTGAGCGAGGAGTGATTCTGACGCTCAAAGAGGGTCAACTCATTCCCGGGTTTGCTTATCATCGCGAGCGTGGGGTGATTCAGGGTCGGGAGATGAACACTTCCTCGACGATTCTCAACAAGGTCATCACGGAAAAGGTTGCGGTGGCGACCGATGACGCCCAGCATGATGATCGTTTTCAACAGGGCATGTCGATTGTTCAGTTCAATATTCGTTCGGTGGTCGCCGCTCCGATTTGGGAACAGCAGGGAGTGCTTGGGGCGATTTATCTTGATAACATTGCGAAGACGCACGCATTTACCGAGGACGACCAAAGACTTCTTACGGCGATCGCGAATCTGGTTGCTCTTCGGATGAAACAGGAAGAACTCAACGAGAAACTCCGTCAGGAGCTGGTCGTTCGCGATAATTTGTCGAAGTATCACTCTCCGGATGTGGTCGAGATGATCATGCAGCGGGGAGGAGAGATCGGTCTTGAAGTCGAAGAGAGGGAAGTGACGGTGCTCTTTGCCGATGTTGTTGCGTCGACGAAGTTGGCGGAAGAAAAGAGACCGGAACATATGGCGGCTCTTCTCAATGATTTCTTCGAAATGGCGACCGGGGCGATCTTTATGCACAAGGGGAGTGTGAACAATTTCATTGGGGACGAGGTGATGGCGATCTTCAACGCACCCGTCGACCAGGAAGATCATGCGCTCCTGGCCGTGAAGGTGGCGGAAGAGATTCTCAATCGACTGAAGATCTACAACGCGCAACATCCAGATAGCCCCATCGATATTCGCATCGGAATTAATTCGGGGAATGTCCTCGCCGGAAATATCGGGGCACAAACCCGACTTCAATATACGGTCATCGGGGATACCGTTAATGTGGCCAAACGTCTCTGTGGCTTTCCGGAGGTAAACCGAATTATCGTGGGAGAGAAAACCCGCGATTATGTGAAAGATACTTATGAAGTTCGCAGCTTGGGGGAAGTTCCCCTGAAGGGGAAAGCGAAGCCCATACCCGCCTACGAGATTGTCCTGTGAAGCGGATCGCCCTTCTTGGGTCGACCGGTTCGATTGGTGAAAGCACCCTGGATGTGATCCGTCATTTGCCGGGAGAGTGTCGCTTGACCGCCCTTGCTGCGCGCACGCGTTGGCAGGAGATGTCCGAGCAGATCCGGGAATTCTCTCCCCGAAGGGTTGCGATGACCGATCCTGAATCGAGAGAGCAACTCTCCTCCCACTCCAACGGGACGGAGGTTCTTGCGAATCCGGCGGATCTTGTGGACGCGGAAGATGTCGATATGGTCGTGGCGGCGATCACAGGTGCCGCGGGATTGGAACCGGGGCTTCGGGCTCTTCGGGCGGGGAAGACGGTGGCGCTCGCGAACAAGGAAGCTCTTGTCATGGCCGGGCCGATCATGCTCGAGGCGGCTCAGAAAAACAACGGCTCCCTTCTTCCGATCGATAGCGAACATAACGCCATATTCCAGGCGATGCAGAGTGGCGGCCGGCATGAGGTGAAAAGAATTATTCTGACCGCTTCGGGAGGACCTTTTGCCAACCATTCAAAAGAAAAGCTGCGGGATGTGACCGTGGAGGAGGCCCTGAAGCATCCGACATGGGAGATGGGGCCGAAGATCACCATTGATTCGGCCACGATGTTCAACAAAGCGCTCGAAATCCTGGAGGCCCGATGGCTGTTTGGTCTGCGGCCGGACCAGATTGATGTGGTGGTTCATCCACAATCGATCGTTCACTCGATTGTGGAGTACCAGGATGGATCGATGATTGCGCAGATGGGGGTTCCCGATATGCGCACCCCGATTCAATATGCCCTTACGTTTCCGCATCGGTATCCGGGGCGGGCGAAATCACTGAACCTTGCGGAAACAGGATCGTTGACGTTCCGAGAGCCTGATTTTGAAAAATTCCCGTCTCTCTCCCTCGGGCTTCGTGCCGCAGAAGTGGGGGGCACGATGGGGGCTGTTTTGAATGGTGCGAATGAAGTTGCGGTCGATCTTTTCTTGAAAAGAAAGATCTCTTTTGTTGATATTTTTGTTCTTGTGGAATCGGTGATGGACCGGCATGAGCTGGTGGAGGATCCGAATCTGGATCATGTATTACAAGCGGACCGATGGGCCCGCACGGAGGCTGGATGCTGGACTTCCTGATGTCTCTTGTCTGGATTGCAGAAATTGTTATTGGACTGGGGCTCCTCATTTTCCTTCATGAACTCGGTCATTTCGTCATGGCGAAACGGAACAAAGTTCGCGTCGAAGCGTTCTCCCTTGGGTTCGGTCCCGCCATCTGGAAAAAGAAGAAAGGGGATACGGAATACCGGATCTCATGGATTCCCCTGGGTGGTTACGTAAAGATGGCGGGGGAGACGATCGGGGATGAAAAGACCGGCGAGGATGATGAATTAACATCAAAGACCGGGTGGCAACGGCTTCAGATTTTCTCTGCCGGAGCGATCATGAATCTCATCATCGCTTTTCCGATCTGTATCCTGGCCTTCCTTCTTGGAAAGTACGAGATGTCCCCCGAGGTTGCGGTCCCGGGGAAACCGGAAACGTATGCGGGCATGCTTCCTGGCGATGTGATTGTCAAGGTGGGCGAGGAGTCTGTCCAGAGCGGGGATCATTATCGTATTGAGATGGTACGCCGGGAAAAGGGATCGATGGTTCCGGTGACCGTTCGAAGGGGTGACAAAGAGATTTCCCTGAACGTGAAGCAGGAAGGGTCGGAAAGTCACCGAACGATTCCGGTCTCTACCCGATTTCCAAAAATAGCGGAAGGATCGGCTCTGGCGACCGCTGGTGTGAAGTCGGGGGATGAGATTCTTGCGATCGATGGGGAACGGGTCTTCAGCGGGCAACGTCTTCTCGAGATGTTACGCGAGCGTGGCGGGAAAGAAACGGTTCTTCAGGTTCGACGCCGTCCCGAAGATACGATCGAAGGGGATATATTTGATGTGACGCTCACCCTTCCGTCGAAGGAAGCGCGGCGATTTCCGGAAGATTCCCGGCTTTTGGAAGCGATCATTGGTGGGGTGGCCAAAGGCGATCCTGCCTGGGGAAAACTGAAAGCGGGAGATATTATCGTTCGGATCGAAGGCTTTCATGAAGATCTTTGGACTCGCCTTCGGAGAAAACTTCGTGCAGATGAGCCAAAACGGGCGGCCCGGCTCTATCGCGAACGGGAAGGGAAGACCGCTTATGGAATTGATGTTCGCAGTTGGCAGGATCTTAAAGACATCGTTGAACCTTCTGTCGGCGTCGAACTTTCCTTTGAGATAAAGCGGGGAGAAGAGGTTCTCTGGGAGAAGATTCAGCCCACCTTTAGCCCTCTCGGTCGGGGAAAGATTGGGGTGATGTACCAACCCTCGCGTAAATTTGCGGACGTGACGAAAGCCTCCCCTTTTGTTGGAAAAATACAATCGGGGGATGAGTTGGTCTCCTTTGATGGAAATGTTGGGGAACTCACGATCGCGCGTGATCTTTTTGTCCACGCCTTTGCCGGGGATGTCGAGACGGTTGCGGTAGAGGTCCAAAGGGGGGACGAGAGGCTGAAATTTGATCTCGAGCCTGAGACGCTGACCGAATGTGATTTCGGGAAGCTCGGGGTTCTTGATGAATCGGGAAGTGTGGTTCTCGACTATGCGCGGATTCTCCGGAAACGTTCTTTCAGTCAAGCCTTCAAGGATGGAATGGCCGAACCGATCGATATCGGGATTCTGACATTTCAATTGTTGTACAAGCTTGTGGTGGCCGAAGAGTCGACCAAAGGACTTGCCGGGCCGGTCGGTATCTTTAAGGTTTCTTATGATAGTGCGGCCCTCGCGCCGGGGAACCTTCTGTGGCTCCTGGCTCTTATCACGGTCAATCTCGGTATCTTCAACCTTCTCCCGATCCCGGTTCTGGATGGAGGTCATATTCTTCTCCTGGGGATCGAGAAGATTCGGGGAGAGGCCCCTTCGGACAAGTTCGTCGCGATCTTCCAATATGTCGGGCTCGTTTTCCTGCTGTCGTTGATTGTCTTTGTGACGTACAACGATATTAACCGCCTGCTCGGCGGGTAGGGGATCGTGTTTTCTTATCTGCGCCTGGTGCGGTTTCCGCTCGTGTTGACCGCGGTGGCGGACAGCTTTGCGGGGAGCGTTGTCGCAACGGGAGGGGAGGTCGATCTTCGTCTTTTGCCCCTTCTGGCTGTCGTCTCCGCGACTCTCTACTGCTTCGGAATGGGATCGAATGATCTTGCCGACCGCGAGCGGGACCGGGAACTTCATCCCGAGCGGGTTCTTCCATCTGGAGTGATCCCTGTCACGAGTGCTTCCGTTTTTCTACTCACCCTACTCCTTCTTTCCGGCGGGGCGGTCTACTCTCTTTCGTGGTTTGGAGCTTCGGAAGGATCCCTCGGAATTCGACTTGGAGTCTGGGGTGCGGTTGTCGGCCTGATCCTCCTCTATAATTACGGGGGGAAGAAGTTTCAGGGCGTGGGTCCTCTCTTCATGGGGCTCGTTCGGGGGGGGAACTTTCTTCTGGGCGTGGTGGTCGTTTCCGGGGTGACCGGGAACGTGGGCCTCATCGCAGGGATGAACGTTCTGTATGTTCTTTTTCTCACGCTCGTCAGTACTCTTGAGGAGGGGACTCCGAAAAGGGGGGTTTTCCTGGTGGCCGCGGGAGGCCTTGTGGCGGCCGTGGTGGGGAGCGCGCTCGTGGGGGGGCTTGCCTGGGGGTTCTCCCTTCCTGGGCTTGTGGCAACGATCTGTCTCGCAGGTTGGCTTCTGGCCCGAATCCTGGCGGTCTGGGGGAACTTCGAGCGAGGCACGGTCATGAAACTCGTGCGGGACGGAGTGATGGCGATTATTCTTCTCAATGCCTCGATCGTTCTCTGGTCGGGAGAGCTCCTTTACGGGGCGGTTATAGCCGGATTTCTTCTTCCTTCCTTTCTTCTTCTGCGCTTCTTTCAGCGCGCGGCCCGTCGGTAAATTTTCCGATTATTTATCCCTTTTTTAAAACCGCGAAGATCGTCCGTCCAATGTATCGCTGAGATGAGAGG
>PVBE010402825.1_pt1 | contig 10114 bp, 8 predicted proteins | sample 1631181 | NCBI WGS metagenome assembly PVBE01 (sample SAMN08397723, study PRJNA350692) | Marine metagenome, whole genome shotgun sequencing project. | isolation source: water | place: Pacific Ocean | collected 2012-04 | reverse complement strand
TAAACAGATTCTTTTGTTTCATATGGTAAACCTATAACAAATCCAGAACCCATAACAATTTTATTTTCCCATGTTTCTCTTAAATAATATAATAATTCTTTAACTTTATCGGGATGTAAACCTTTCTTAATTGCTTTTGCAGTTTTTGGATTAAATGTTTCTATACCAAAATGGAATGCTTTAGCACCCATCTCTAATAATAATTCTCGTTGTTCTCTAAATTTATGTATTAAGTCAACTCTAATATACCCAGTAAATTCAATATCAAATGGCAAACTTGTTATCATCTTATGTAAAGCTTTTATTCGTTCATTGTTATCATTAATGGTTGGGTCACAAACTATATATTTTGATAGACCATGTTCGTTATAATTTCTAAGAAGTACTTCTTTAATAGTGTCTACACTTTTTACTTTTTCACCAGTTCTCTTTTTTGTAAAATTACAAAATGAACAATTAAAAATACACGACCTTGCCCACTCTATTGGCACAAATTCATCTTTAAATAAATGGTCAGACTTGTCCCATATAATACCTTGTGATGTATTAAAATGATTTCCTTCTTCTGCGTACACATGTCCCGAAGGAATAGTATCAGTCATAAATTCAAGTACTGTTTTTTCTGCTCTACCGTGAACCCACAAATCAATTAAATCATTATTAAATTCATGTGTAAATTTATCACCACCTACAATAATTTTTGCATGTGATGATTGTTTAATAAAATATAATAATTCAGTTATCCACCCACTAGATTGAGGAAATGGTTTAGCACCCCTATATCTTTTTCTTACTACTTGAGGGTGATAGGGACTTAATTCTTCTTTTAAATTATATTTAGCAAGAGAGAAATGTGTTGCTGAGAATCCAACGAATCTTGTTTTTGACGATACATATTTTCTAACTATATCCTTTGCTTTGTCTAAAGATAAGCTTGCGAAAAAATCAACGACTTGTACTATATAACCGTGTTCTCTTAAAATACCAGCAAGGGTGTAACAGCCAACATCTCTACCATGACCGTACGCATTATTAGTGTCTGTAAATAAAAGAACATCTACACCATCTTTAGGCATTCTTTGGATGGGTGTTGTCATAATACTCCTTTAGTTCTGGGAATACGTCAAACAAATGTGATTCCCATTTTGTTCCTTCGTATGCTTTATCCTGTTGTAACATATAGTTCAACGTGTCCTGAAAATCATTGTCAGGTTCTTCTGGCATTCTTAATGCAGATTGTATATCTGGCCAGCCTTCATACTTTGGTATAAGTTGATCTTTTAATTTTTTAGGTAAGTTATTTACTCTTAATGGTTCAGGTCTTTCAATCATCAACCAACCAGCACTTCTTATACCTGGATTCTCAGCACAAAATTTAATTACTTCATCAAAACGTAATACACTAAAACAAGTGATGACAGAATTAACATCAACAAATGCTTTACCTTTCTCATCAACAAATGCTTTACCTTTGTATTTGTCTGAAGCAAGTAAAACTATATTGTCTAATATTTCTTGCCAGTTTGATCTTCTTCTTAAATATTCTGCATACTGTCCTACACCATCAATAGAAGCAGTAAATGATGTTTGTTTAAAGTGAGGTACAAAGTTTATAAACTTATGATTACCTTCGCCTAACTTTGTAAGATTAGTTTGAAACTTAACCGTTATGTGTTCAGCGTGTCCTGTCTTTAATATCTCACTTAAAAAATCAAAATACTTTTTCATAATTAATGGTTCGCCACCTATTATCTTTATACTATTAAGATAAGGTACAAGTTCTTTAATTTGTTCTACAACAGATTTTTTATCTATCTTGTTTAGATTATCTTCAACTAGTTTTATTTTTCTTTGTGTTTTTTCCATAGACCCAAACATTTTTTCACTATAAACATTGTGTTTGTTCATCATATCAATACGCATAGATGAGCTGTCGTGGTTACACATATGACAATCTAAATTACATTCTATACCAAAAGACTTTAATTGTATTTGCATAATTCTTTCATCAAAATCCCATACACCTGTCTTTTCAAACATTCTAACGTGTCTTTCAATTCTATCCCAACGATTTTTACTATTTGACTCACGCCACATATGGTGAGTTCTACGAGATTTACCATATCTCTTTTCATCACTAACACATCTAACACAATTCTTTTCTATTGCGTCCCTACCTTTACTAGGGTCTAACATCTGCTGTCTTAATTTGTTTAAGTTATCACTTTGCATCCAATCTTTTATAGATGTTGTTGCAATATGTTGACCTGATTTTTCTGCAAGACAACAGGCCTTATAAGAACCATCTAGTTCAATAAACATTTCAGCAAAAGGATGAACACAAAACCAACTATCTTTTTTCTTTGCTCTATTCATTATAGATTTAGGATCTTCTTTACGCTCTAGACCTTTGTCTGATAATGTATTAAACCAATCAGAGGTATCTACGTTACCAGGCATACTGTTTGTAACAGCTGCCATACTTTTATCTTTAAATATCTTTTCCATTTCTTGGTCCTAAATAGAGTTGTAGATCAATCATTGTTAGAGTCAAGATCCTCTAACTTCATTTTTAATGCTTTGACTTCTTCCACTTTATCTTCCACTTGTTTGGATAACTTATATTCAGCAACCGTTTCTATATTATTAAAGTCATAGTATCCATATGCCCAATATTTTTCTCTACAAGGCCAACATCTTTTACAAGGTTCTGCACCAGGTTTTGTATAAGGCATATTAAAATCTCTAGCATATACATTATACATAAAGATTTCTGTTTCGCAAGTTTCAGTCACAGGAAATAAAGTCTTATCTAAACCAAGTTTTTTTACCCATTGTGCAACTTGTTTTTTATTAGTATTACGAAATGGTCTTATTTCATATTTGTGAGTATCATAATAAACAAGTTTTCCGTCAATCATTTTCTTTATTCTTTTTGATATAGGATTCTTTTTGAAGTTTCTATCATTAGGAAAACCAGCAAAGTCATCTGTAATTATATTAGGTTGTTCTTCTATAGGTGGGTTTAGAGTTTCACCAGACATATATACGTTTAGTTCAGGATATCTTTTATATAAATCTTCGTAATATTTTTGTTGAAATATATCTTTAGGGTTATATTTTTTTCCTGTCTTTTCAGATTCTTCTACCATCTCTTTAGTTTTTTTCCAATTAGACGTATCAAAAAATGCTACTTCACTTTCTAACAATGTGCTATCAGGATTTAGTTCTCTTAATTTACTTTCAACATTTAATACTGCGTCCATAGCTGCAGGTCTTAACTTATTAAACATTGTAACAGGTAATAATTTCTTATTAGGGTATCTACTCATCATAAGATAGGTCATAAATGCAGAGTCGATACCTCCACTTATTCTCATACCTATCAATTCTTGTGCTTGTATAATCTCATCCATTTCAGGAGTGATTACTAGATCAATTACTTTATTTAATTTTTCTATGTAGTGTTCTTCTAATACTGCATCCATTTTACAATTTCCTCCATTTCAGGTTTTACATCTACCATTATATATTTTCAACTTTAATAAATTTATTTATATCATTAGCTTCTAATGATTCAAACATGTATTCAACCTCTGGTAAAACTTCACCATCTTTTTCTCGTAATTGACCTCTCATCCAACAAGTATCATTTAAAAAATCTAACCATGATATATACAATTTTCTATCTACTGCATAATGATAACAACAATTTTTACCTTTACATCTTTTATCCATAAATCCAGCCATAATTGTTTTACTTAAATCTTCTTTAGTCGTTAATTTCTTTTCTAACATTAGATTTAGCCATTCATTTGTGGTATATGGTTTTAAATCATTGCCATCTTTATCTTTAATATAACGACCAATATTTCCTTGTGACCTATAGGCAATTTCTCGTATAACTTTAGGATATCTCTTAGCTATAGTAAATACATCTTCCATATGAGATTCATTAACTCCCCTTGTAAGTACCATACCAATAGTAATGCGTCCTAATCCTATTTCATTACAAACATCTAACATTTTTAATTTTTTATGTACGCTATTTTTATCTGCATGATGTATTTCTGCTAAGCGTTCACTTAACCCACAACTAAAATCCATGTGTATTCGCATCTTTCCTTTTTTACTATGTTCTTTTAATTTTTTAGCAAACTCTATATCTTGTCCTATTCTATATCCATTCGTTGATAAATAACATGAATGTCCAGCCTCAAAAATTATGTCTATGATTTTAAAGAAATCTTTGTGTAATGTAGGCTCACCTCCAAGTAATCTTATTTCAATTGGGTTAGGAAGTCTATTAATAACTTCTTTAAATGAATCCACATTCATATCAGGTCTAGGCATTACCGGATTATAACATTGATTACAAGAATAATCACAACGTAATGTTGTATCAATATATAAAAAGGGGAATGGATTATTTTCTATAGGAAACTTGAGTACTGATTCATTATCAAATATGTGCCCAAGATGACCTTCGTCTCCTAGTAATCCCTCGTTACTGACTCTCTCATATACTTTTTTATTTTTATAAGCATCTTTATAAAGTTTTATAGTGTCTTTCGACAATTGTGTGCGATTTTTCATATAAAATATTCCTTTAATAGTTCCCATTCTTGCGGACAACTTTCTTTAAAACTTTGTCCTCTAATCTTATCTAATGTGTTTGTGTACTTTACAAACTTATTTATAGCATCTGGATCATATACTTCTGTTTCAGATAACATATCACATAATCGTGTCAGTAGGTATCTGTGGTGAGGGCGATTAAATTCTATTGACCTATAATAATTAACTACTTTATCTTTAATCTCTTTTGACAAATTTCTTGATGCATAATGTGATGGATATTCAACCTCTGTTATTAATGGAACAACAAGATTATATTTTTCTGCATATTTTATAATATCTATTATATTATATAAATTATGAAATTGCTGTGTTATTATTATGTAAAACACCATATCTTTACTTTGATACTCAGAAAGTAAACGTAAATTTTTATCTACAGTTTCCCATTTACCAGGAAATCTAATATAATCATAATGACTGCCAATTCCATCTACACTAACATTTAATTCTAAAAAGAAAAATTTTAAAAATATATCTTCAATTAGTGATTTATTGATTTTTGTTGCGTTTGTTATAACATGTAATTTTATATTTTTTGCTTTATCTTCAGATATTAGTTCCGTTAAAAATTTACGAACTGCCATATTAAAAAATGGTTCACCACCCAAAATCTTTATACGATAGATATTATCTATATTTTCTCTTAAATCTTGATATAATCTATCAGATTCATACCATTTAAAATTTGCTTCATTTATCTCTTTATGAAAATATTGTCCATCTTCATATAACTGTTTATTTTCTTTTGCCTCTTTATTAATTAAATTACTGCCGTGTGGATTACACATTCTACATTGTAAATTACAAACATTACCAAATTTTATATCAACTGATTGTGGACCATGTGGCATTGGTTTATTATCAATTGATGCCTTAATGTTTTCGTCTATTTTTTCTACTGGATAATCTCCGTCAGCCACCTTATCATTATTATGCATCAGTCTACGGGATTCTAATCCAAGGTCCTCATCTGCCCAACACTTCCAACATGCGTTAGGTCTCTCTCCATTGAGCATTTTATTTCTAGCATCATTTATATGGTCATCGTTCCAAAATTCTTCAATGGTTTGAGATTCTGTGTTCTTTCCGACAACATCAGACCAACAACAATATCTTAACTCTCTGTTTGTATCAATGGTTACATTAGACCATAAAAGAGAACAATAACTCGGATATCGATTCTCTTGATGATGTACTAATGTTTGGTTATTCATTGTTTTTTCTTGTTGGGATTGCCTGACGAATAATATACCTCAATATTTGTTCTCTTCAGTAAAGTATTCAATTCTGGAAAGACATCAGAGAAACTTTCACCTCTAATCTCATCTAACTTATTTGTATAATCCCAAAATTCAGTCATTTCTTTACTATTATTATTCTGATTAATAAATTCAATCCATGTGTCCACATATGTATTAATCGATTCTTTTAACGAATCTTTTGATTGATGTTCAGTATATGTGTCTAAATCATCAACCCACGCCAACATCTTAGTGCGCCAATTATTATATTTTGCATTAATTATCATCTTAGCATCATTTGGTATAGTCTGAACACAAAGATACGATGGCTGATGTAACGGATGTACTTGAAAATTTGGCTGATGCATTTTCCATAATACTTTATATCTGTCTTTTCCTGCTTTAATTTTCCATTCTATGTAATCTAATATATGTAAAACATTATAGATACTCACAGTTACGGTATCATTTATACGTGAATTATTACCAGTATAACTAAATTCATCAAGAATATCAATATTCTTTAGTATATGTTTCCACTTAATTGGATTTCTCATGTACTCTAGTTTTTTACCCATGCCATCGACACTAAATCCAATTTGAAGGTGTTCAAACTGAGCCCAATACTTCATTATCTTTTCTGGAAGATTTGTTAGATTAGTATCGTAATGCAATGAAATATGTTTTGCATCTCCGCTTTCAACACATTCTTTAAGAAAATCAAAATGTCTATGTATCATCATTGGCTCACCGCCAATAAAATACAGATTTGATATTTTAGACTTTACTTCTGACATCTGTTCCCAAAACTCATCTGATTCTGCCCACGAAAATGGATTAGGAGTTAACTCGTATTGTTTTCCTTTAATATGTTCTATTAAGATATTTTGATTATTCTGAGTTTTATAATTAATTTTTTTGGGCCAGTTCCCTAATTTGGCAGCATCGGGCATCCAAGTTGAACTTTGACCCCAATAACATATTCGACATTTTAGATTACAAAGATTGCCCAACTGAATATCATAGAAGAATGGTTCATGGTTATCTGGAAGCGAACCATCTTCATCGGTTATAGACATAGCATCTTCTAATGTAAATTTGTCTTTCCACTGGTCGTTATAACGTAATCGCTTACTATACATTTCAGCCTTTTCTTCTTTCTGACAACGAATACATTCGGGATGCCACTTGTCTTCCATCATAGATTTTCGTATATCTTTTGATGTATCACTGTTGATTCCGCCGTGAATTCCGTCATCCTGAACTTGTATATACTTTTCATCTTTTTGTAAATATCCATTATTAGGTCCTCCAGCCATAATACAACAACCCTTAAAGTTGCCAGTAGAGGTTATGTGTGTATCATGCCAAGGGGCAATACAAAAAGTTTTAGAATACGCAGCCTGATTCATTTTGTTTTTTATAATATTCAAAGAATGGGGCTATTTTATAATCATCTGTTAAAATACCTCTGCGTTCATTTCCTGAATCGCATATGCCTTCTTCATCAACATTCCAATCGGTGATTTTGCCAATCATAGTGCCAGCCTCTGTTTTAAATGTAAATATACGAGACCTATCTTCTATGTATCCTTGTGTTTCTGGATCTCTCAATATTTCTTTTATTGGTATACCAACAACATCTGACATGACTTCTGCGAGTTCTACAAGATTAAAACTTTTAGTTTTCATATAATCGCCCATCTGCCCAATTGATTTTAATCTAAATGCGGCTGGATGTTTAAAAGGACTAAATTTTATATTATGTTTTAACGCAAGTTCAACTACACGATTTAATAATGGTTTTAAGACATGAACATTACTAGGATCAATAATAACATTTACATGTGGTATAATACCAACCTTAATAGTATTTTCTAAAGCCCTCAATTTCTGTTTAGCATATCGACCACCGTCAAATATCTCATAAATATCATCTTCTAATCCACCATTCATACTTAGTCCTAACCCAAATAATCCAGCATCTTTTAATTTTTGAGCATAAGACTCGCTTTTTAATCTTATACCATTAGTCAAAAGAGTTGCACGATGTCCTGCTTCTTTAGTTATTTTAATTAATTCTGGTAATGAGTTATTTAATGTAGGTTCTGCTCCTATAAATCGAATATCACACTTTCTTTGTGGCAATTTAGTAATTGCATCAGCAAATTTATAATAATCAACTTCTGGTAAATAAGGACTATTTAACATCTCACCCAAATAACAATTCGAACATTCCAATTGACACTTATATGTCGTTTGAACTGATATCGTTTTAAAGGTATTATCTTCTGGTTCTAATTCATAGTAATTCATATTTTTCCTCAAATTCATTTATTTCCATACTAGGTAAAGGAAATTCACTCTCGTTAAGTTTATATATCGCAACATTTTGCCAACATGTGTAATGCTGATTAATCTCGCCATTATTCATTATTCTACAAGTATTTCGCAATGTTGATAAAACCTCAGGTTTTGGATTCATATCATTTGCAATACGTGTAAATATTTTACGTTTCTTTGGTGTTTGAATGCTAAAAAACACACAATCATATCCTAATTCTTTAGCCCTTTGAACTTGATATGGCCACATGTGTTCACTAGCAAATCTTCTATTCCAACTAAACCCCTTTTTCCAATTAAAAATATACATACGGTCTAACGCCCTGGCTATATTAGAAGGAAATGTATTTCCATTCCATATTCCACTCATCGCCAATATGTCATTATTTTCAACCGCTATTGTAAAACAGTCATATTGTTCAAGTCGTTGCTCAAAATTAGCATAATTATCATTGTTAATATGAGGTGTATCTTTAATACAATTTATTTGTTCAAGTAATGGTTCTTTCCATTCTGTATTTTTAATAACATCTACAATTTTCATATATTATTCTAACTCTTATTATATCTGTATTTATTAAAATAAAAAAAGCCACCCATAAGATGGCTTTTTATCTAATCAATCTAACAATTTCCTACTGACTTTCAACAAAAGAATATAACTTCTTTGCTTCTGTTAGTATTTCATTGGAAGATGGATATTGTGGAGCATCTACTGTTGACAAGATTGTGCCATCGTCTGGATGTCTATCTGTAGAATCTTGCCATTTTTGTAAGGATGAATAAAATCTATCCATTACAAAAGTTTTAGCCATGTTGAGTATTTCTGTGCGTATTTCATACGCATTTTTATTTGAAACCATATGTTTCTCCTATGTGTGTGTTTCTGTGTAATGTAGCATTATTGCTACTCTTATATAATAACACATTGGAGACCTAAAGTCAAGTGGCAGAGGTGCAGGGAGTCGAACCCCGGCTTATGGTTTTGGAGACCATCGTGCTACCGTAACACTTCACCTCTATTGGAGTTGACGCCTGGAATCAAACCAGGATAAACGGATTTGCAATCCGTCGCATAATCATTCTGCCACGTCAACATTGGTGGCAACACCCGGACTTGAACCAGGGACACAAGGATTTTCAGTCCTTTGTTCTACCAACTGAACTATGTTGCCAAATTGGGGTGAAGTATGGGAATTGAACCCATATTACTGGAATCACAATCCAGAGTATTAACCGTTATACGAACTCCACCATAAAAAAAGCCCTCATAAAGAGGGCTTAAAATTGTTGTTATTATAGTTTCTTATTATAATTACATTAAACTCCCTTTATACAAGACGTGCGAAAAACACCAATGAAAGGAATTGGTATTTGTGTTAACATTTATATTTTTAGTTTCTGTAATCATTTTGTTTCTCAATTGTTAATGTAACCATTATACACTATATTTATTATTTTGTCAAATAACTGGTGGAGGGAGTAGGATTTGAATCCATCATTACCTTAAATCGGTCATCTAAATCTCTAACATTTTCATTTCTATACTTGTCGTATTTATTTTGTAATGCAACAAATTCCCTTTGGGCATGTTCAGAATATTCAATACCTTTTAGAATTCTTATTGCTTGTTTAGCCGTATAACTTTCATTATATTTTTGACCATATCTATCTAGCCGATTTTCTAAAAATTTTATTGATTGTTTTTTATACTCATCGGGAATTGCTTCTATAGACATTCCTTCTGGCCGCCACACTTGATTAATCTCTATTCGAATTCCTATATTTAACAACTCATCCCACCATCTATCTAGTATTGTCATATTTAGAGCAGAGGCTGTTAATTGTATAGAAACCCTACAATTATATTCTGACGAATCAGAAATCTC
>PVBE012535702.1_pt1 | contig 10115 bp, 8 predicted proteins | sample 1631181 | NCBI WGS metagenome assembly PVBE01 (sample SAMN08397723, study PRJNA350692) | Marine metagenome, whole genome shotgun sequencing project. | isolation source: water | place: Pacific Ocean | collected 2012-04 | reverse complement strand
TTTTCCTATTGCCTACCAGGAGGTACCGCCCCGGCACGCGCAATACACTTTTGGCATCAATCCCCGCCAAAAGATCGTACACGTGGACACAATAGATAATATGGTGCATGAAGGTCCTGCCCCGGTATCCAAAGCAGTGAACCAACCAGGCGCAAAGAGTGGTGGACTTGCAAAGCGAATGCACCACGCTAACATTGGCAGGCGCCCTCGAAGGTAGCCTTTATAAAATACAACTCGCTGCCATCTCGCATGAGAACGCATACGTGTGGCGAGCTTACAGACAAAGAAATCGACAAAGAAGTGACTCTTTGTGGCTGGCTCCACTCGAGCAGAGATCATGGTGGTTTAATCTTCATAGACCTCAGAGACCGCTACGGTATCACCCAGATCGTGTTCGATCCTGTCCAAAGCAAAGACGTACACAAAGAAGCAGAAACATGGGGAAGAGAGTTCGTGCTCAAAGTAACCGGAAAAGTACGAGAACGACCCAAAGGCATGCAAAACAAAGACATAGGCACTGGCCAAGTAGAAGTCCTCATCACCAAAGCGGAGGTGCTATCCAAAAGCGCCACACCTAAGATAGACATCGCAGACAGAACCGTAGCCGGTGAAGAATTGCGATTGAAGTATCGCTACCTAGATTTGCGAAGACCAACCATGCTGCGCAACATGAAAATGAGGCATGCCACTAGCCAAGCTGTACGCTCTTACCTTTGTCAGCACAACTTCATGGAGATAGAGACGCCCTTCTTTGTCAAGCACACGCCAGGTGGCGCAAGAGTGTTCAAAGTAGCAAGCCGCGCCAACCCTGGAAAGTTTTGGGCACTACCCGAAAGCCCACAAATGTACAAACAACTACTCATGGTAGCCGGCATGGACCGTTACTTCCAAATCGTCAAGTGCTTCCGAGATGAAGATTTACGACAAGACCGACAGCCAGAGTTCACCCAGATAGACATAGAAATGAGTTTTATCAACCAAGACCAACTCCTCACACTCATGGAAGGCATGATGGCCCACATTTTCAAAGAAGTCAAGGGCATGACACTGAAAACACCCTTCCAACGCATGACATGGAAGGAAGCCCTCGACCAGTACGGCAGCGACAAACCTGACACCCGCTTTGAGATGAAGCTACAGGACGTCAGCGAGGTCGTAAAGAAGTCGGACTTCAGCATTTTCAAGACCACACTAGAAAAAAATGGGGTTGTGTATGCCATCAACGTCAAGGACGGGGCAAAGCTCAGCAGAAAACAAATAGACAAACTAACCGACGTAGCCAAAGAGTCAGGCCTACCGGGACTAGGATGGTTGAAACTCACAAAAGAGTTTGAGGGCGTGATAGCAAAATTCATGGACGGACACGTCCAAGAAGATCTCAAAAAAGCAACCGACTGCCACGAAGGAGATCTGCTACTCTTTTCCGCAGGAGATTTTGAGGTGGCAACAACCGCACTAGGTAATGTTCGCCTAGCCGTCGCAAAAATGCTCGACCTCATCCCTAAGGACAAGTACAACTTTTTGTGGGTCCTCGACTTCCCTGCTTTTGAATATTCCGAAGAAGAACAAGGCTGGGCAGCACGCCACCACATTTTCACACGACCGACAGACGAGACCGTGGACATGTGCGAAAAAGATCCTGCACTAGTGCTCTCGCACGCTCACGACATTGTTTTGAACGGCGTAGAGGTAGGTGGAGGCAGCATCAGAATCCACGATCGAGAACTCCAAGCAAGAGTGCTCAAAGTGATAGGCCTAACCATGGAGCAAGCAGAAAAAAGATTTGACTTCTTACTAGAAGCATTCAGATACGGTGCCCCACCACACGGAGGTATAGCTATTGGTTATGATAGATTGGTGGCATTATTGTGTGGAGAGACCGACATTCGCGAAGTCATCACCTTCCCTAGAACAAAAGCCATGGAAAGTCCACTCGACAACAGCCCACAAGATTGGGAAGAGAAGTGGCTCAAAGAAGTACATCTCAAATTACGATGATCACACAAGATGTTTTGGACAAGGTCGCAAAAAACGCGCGCCTAACCCTAACAAAAGAAGAAGCGGCACAGTTTCTTCCCCAACTAGATGAAGTCCTCACCCACTTTTCCACCTTACAAGATGTAGACACCGAAGGTGTGGAGCCCAGCTTTCTTCCAGTGAAACTATCCACAGAAATGCGTGAGGACCTACCAGAAGAGTGCCTAACCCAAGAAGAGGCACTCAAGAACGCCCAATCCAAGAACGGTTACATCAAGGGGCCCAAAAGCGTATGAAGGATTACATACAAAAAATGCAGACAGGGGGAGACATCGTGTCCGCCATCACCGCTTTTGTAGAAGAATCCAAAAAAATAAACGAAGACAACCATTACTTCACCGTCATCACTGAGGCGCAAGCCATCGAGCAAGCAAAAAACATCCAAAAACAAGCGCTCACCAAAAAATTCCCCCTAGCAGGACTACCCTTCACTGTCAAAGATGGCATCTGCGTTCAAGGCGTAGAGACAACCGCTTCAAGCGCCATCCTCAAAGGCTACAAACCCGTATTCAACGCCACAGCAGTCCAAAGAATGATCGATGCAGGTGCCATTTTCATAGGAAAGACTGTCCAAGACGAGTTTGGTTTTGGTGCCCTAGGCATCACCCAAGGCAAGGGCTTTCAAGCCCCCAAACATCCTGACGATCCAGAATTATGCTGCGGAGGAAGCAGCTCCGGAGGCGGGGGCTTTACCAAAAAAATTCCAGGAGCACACGCCAGCCTCGGAGAGAGCACTGGAGGAAGTATAGAAGCGCCAGCAGCTTTCTGAGGTGTGGTAGGATTGTGTCCCACGTACAGCAGAGTCTCCAGGTATGGACTATTAGATTATGGAACGAGCCTGGACAAGATCGGACCGCTCACCAAAACACTCCCTGAAGCAGCTACCATACTCCAAGTGATAGCAGGTCATGACAAAAAAGACGAGACCAGCAGCCAAGAACCGGTTCCAGACTACGCAGCAAGCCTTGGCAACATAAAGGGATTGCGCATTGCTAAGATCAAAGAAGCCTTTGCAGAAGGCGTGGACGAATCCATAAAAAACTCAGTCCACGAAAAGCTCACCGAGCTAGAAAAGCAAGGGGCCACCGTAAGGGAAGTGTCTTTACCTTCCCTCAAAGAAGGAATCGCAACCTACTTCACCATCGCCCTCAGCGAGGCAAGCACCAACCTAGCAAAATATTGCGGGATGCGCTACGGCCAAAGTGGCAGCATGAACACCTCCTTTGATGAGTACTTCACCAAAATACGAACCCACCACATGGGAGAGGAAGCAAAAAGAAGAGTCCTCATCGGAACCTTTGCCAGAATGGCAGGCTACCGAGACGCCTTCTACAACAAAGCGCTCAAGGTGCGAACAAAAATAATCCAAGAATACAAACAGGCATTCAAAGCTTGCGACGTGCTGAGCTCGCCCACAATGCCCATCCTTCCACCCAAGCAAACAGAAGCCCACAACCTCACACCACTACAACATTTAATGTGCGACGTGCTCACTGTAGGGCCTAACTTAGCAGGACTACCACACGTTTCTGTACCCGCAGGCAAAGCAGGCATCATGTTCATAGCTGACCATTTCAAAGAGGAGGAACTATTCAGAACCCATGCAGAGTGATATGATTATCGGCATGGAAGTCCACATCCAGCTAAACACCAACACAAAGTTGTTTTGCGGATGCAAGATAGAGAACGCCCAGCCCAACACGCGGACGTGTCCGGTATGTCTAGGGCATCCAGGAAGCAGGCCCACGTTGAACAAACGTGCTATAGAGTACGCCACCAAAATGGCTCTGGCCCTACAGTCCACCATCGCAAGCCAACTAGTTTTCTCCAGAAAAACATACTTCTACCCAGACATGGGCAAGAACTACCAAATAACACAATACGAAACACCGCTAGCAGAGAACGGCACCGTGGTGTTGTCTGATGGGACAAAGGTAAGGATAAAACGATTGCATGTGGAGGAAGACCCTGCAGGCATGGTACACGAGGAAGGACTAAGTCTTGTGGACTACAATAGGTCGGGCATTCCCCTGATTGAAGTGGTCACCGAACCGGACATGATCAGTCCTGAGCAAGCAAGAGAGTTCATGAAAAAATTACAAAGCATACTCGCGTACTTAGACATCTTTGCTTCTGATGGCATCATCAAAGCAGATGTGAATGTCTCAGTCAAAAGTTCAGGATTTGAACGAGTAGAAGTAAAAAATGTGACCGGTTTCAAAGAGATCGAACGCTGTGTCGAGTACGAGGTCAAGCGACAGCAAACAGACACTGTAGTAAAAGAGACACGCGCCTGGAACGCAGAACTAGGAAGAACACGATCGCTACGTCTCAAGGAAAGCGAAGAAGACTACGGCTATATCACAGATCCAGACCTTGTCGTGCGGCCCATAGAACCTGCTTTTGTAGAAAGCATACAAAAAACCTTACCAGAGCTGCCAGAAGAGAAGACAGCACGCTTTGTCAAAGAACACAAGCTAGACGCCATCGACGCCCGCATCATAGCGGCCGAACCAGACGTTGCCGCATTGTATGAAGAAAGCAGCAAACAAGTCAGCCCTGTGCTAGCCGCTCGCTGGGTTCGCAGAGAATTATTGAGAAGCCTCAACACCCAAGGAAAGAAGCTAAAAGACACACCACTACGTGCACATCATGTCATACCCTTATTCAAGCTCATAGAAAACAAACAAATAACGGATAGGGTGGGACAAAAACTTATCCGGGAGCTCGCCGAAGAACCCTTTGATGTGGCAGAACGCGTCCAAAAGGAAGGACTCACCGCAGTATCGGATACTGGCGAGATCGGGACGGCGGTGGATGAAACATTATCCGAGAACCCGCAAGCCTTGCAAGACTTCAAACAAGGCGAGGCCAAGGCTTTCGAATTCCTCATGGGACAGATCATGCGAAAAACAAAAGGCAAAGCGTTGCCCGACGTTGTCAGAAAACTTTTAGAGGAAAAAATCAAATGAGTCTGTTCAAGATAGCGATGGTCGTTCTCTTAGTTGTGTGCGGATGGGTTTTCATCTCCCTGCTCCCCATGATTATCGGGGCGGGCATCCTTGGAATGATCTACACCGTCACTCGCTAACTTTTTTGACTCTGCCAACACCCTCGCTTCGTACGCAGTTTTGGTCTCCCCTTCAATCATCTCAACAGAAAGCGCATCCAGCCATTTCCGTGCAAGAGCAGGGTCTGACGCTTTTTCTTTGAGCAGACTCCCTTCAATGTCTGCATTGTCAGGCATCTTGAACTCAGCCAGATTCTTGCTCTCCAACTTACTCGTGTTCTTTAGCACAGCGCGAGCACCTGCTTCTTTGCACGCGTCCACAAACGCTTGAAACTTTACTTTGGAAGGGTTATCCATCACGCCCTCCAACCGTAAACACACGATGGCATCTTGCATGCTGCCACCAACCAAGTCCAACATTTTTTGATTGACTTCTTCAGGAAGAAAGCCATCACACCCAACACGCAACTTTACCACGTTGTTTGGTAATTGTACTTTCTTAGCAACAAAGTCGTCCACCAACATGTACGAACCATGCTGGGTTTGCTCTAACTCGGAGATACTATTGGGAAACAAGGGACCAGGGTATACAATGTTGTCTTTGATCTGGCTGTCGTGCACGTGGCCTCCTGCATAGTAATCAAAACCTTTAGGAAGCAAAGACATGGGCATGCCCTCCACGTTGATGGTTTTCAATTCTGCCAACAACGCATGGAACATGAAGATTTTTGGTGAAGGAATGGCTTCTAAGGCTGCGCGATCTAACGTTTCGTATGTATGCTTGTCAAGACCTCCACGCAAGCCCATCACGCCAGCAATGCTCACTCCTGTAGGATCTTTAGCAACGCGAAGCTCGCCATCCTTTGCAACGTTCACCACTAACCCTGCGTCATCAAACACGTCAAGCATGGTCTTTCCCCCTACGGTAAGGTCATGGCTTCCTGGAATGACATACACACGAATGGAAGCTTGTTGCAACGAGCGAAAACATCTAGCCGCGCGCTTCATGATTTCTAACGGAGGAAAAGGATTGTTGAACAAGTCCCCACTGATTAGAACAAAATCTACCTTGTCTGTGATGCACTGTGCTATCACTCCTTCAAAGCAGGCAACGTTCGCCTCACGCAAGGATTCGTCTCGCCAAGCTCCAAGATGACAGTCCGCGAGATGGGCGAATTTCATGTAACCGCCGGTGATGGACGGTTTATAAAATTGCGGACTAAACGCTTATAAAGAGGTGGATCTCCTTACCCGATAAGGTGGCAAAATGCATCACTCATCGTCTTCGGAAAGAATATCATCATCTGGGTACTTCTTAAAATTTCGTGCTGCTTGTCTTGTTCCTGGCATCTATTCCTCTCAAAAAAATGAGATATATGAGGGTAATGGACGATGAGTCAAAAAATCGAGTTTGGTAGGAATCTGAAGATTTACTGGGGCTACCTGCGTAAGCACAAATGGGTTGCCTTTGGAATGTTTCTCGCTGTTTTTTTCACCGAGATTGCAGCTCTATTTGAGAAACTAGCCTTCAAACTTATCGTTGACCGCGGTAACGAGTGGGTGGCAGAGACAATAACCAAAAGCGCTCTGATGTCCTCGCTGCTCATCGCCTTAGCAGTATTCGCTGCAGTGGTGGTAGTGCGGGTCATAGGAAAATGGTTCTTTGTTTCCTGCATCAACCGACTTGCCATAAGACTCACTTTTGACCTTAAGGAATCTCTCTTCAATCACGTCATAGGATTGTCCCACCATTTCCACACCTCCCACAGGACAGGGACGTTGATCTCCAAAATAACCCGAGGCGGAAGGGCGATGGAGAAAATGACAGACCTCTTAGGGTTCAACGTTGCACCCATGATCATCCAGATCGCGGTGAGCGTGAGTTCTTTGATGTACTTTAGCCTCGAACCCGCAATCATTGTTTTGTTGGTTTTCGTGATTTTTGTCGCGCATAGCTTGGTGTTGCAGAGGTATCAGCAAAGAGCCAACATCGCAGCCATCGCTTCAGAGGATTACGAAAAAGGACAGATTAGTGACCTATTCACCAATATTGATTCCATCAAGTATTTTGGTAAAGAACAAAACGTCATGCGGCGCTTCAAAAAAATAATCCATGTGACATGCAGAAAAATGCTGTTATTCTGGGATTACCATCGTATCTCTGATGCAGGCCACTTCTTCATCTTAGGGGTGGGAACGATAGCACTTCTCTACTTTTCCCTACGCAGTTTTGTCAATGGTGAGATCACGATAGGCACTGTCGTGTTCATCTACACCATCTTTGGCGGCATTGTCCACGATATGTTCGGGTTTGTTCACGGAATTAGAAACTTCTATGACGTTATGGCAGACTTCCAAAGCATCTTTAGCTATTTCAAGGTAGAAAATGAGGTGAAGGACATCTCCGGAGCAAAGAACATACGCATCCGAGAAGGCGGAGTTGAGTTCAGAGATGTGACGTTTGCCTATCACGGCAAGCCTTTGCTCAAGAACTTCAACTTCACCATCAAACCTGGAGAAAAGGTCGCGCTTGTAGGACCTTCTGGCTCAGGAAAGTCTACACTCATCAAGCTACTCTACCGGTTGTACGACGTGAACCACGGTGCCGTGTTGATAGATGGTAAGAGCACCTTAGAATTCAAGCAACAAAGTCTTCGAGAGGAACTTAGCGTGGTTCCTCAAGAATGCGTGCTGTTTGATGATACCTTATACAACAACGTTCGTTTCTCTAGCCCTAGATCCAGCCCTGCAAATGTAGCCCGCGCTCTCAAATTTTCGCAACTAGACAAAGTAGTGGCTACCCTGCCACAAAAGGAACGCACCATCGTTGGAGAGAGGGGTGTGCGTCTTTCTGGAGGCGAAAAGCAGCGCGTTTCGATAGCTCGAGCCATCCTGGCAGACAAGAAGATATTGGTGCTAGACGAGGCCACATCTGCCCTAGACTCGCAAACAGAAAGCGACATCCAAAAGGATCTCCAAAGGTTGATGAAAGGAAGAACCGCGATCATCATAGCACACAGATTGTCTACCATCATGCAAGCAGACAAGATTGTTGTGTTGGATAAGGGAAAAATAGTCCAGATGGGCAGGCACAACCAGCTCATCAAACAGAAAGGATTGTACAAGAAGTTGTGGAATCTTCAGAAGGGCGGTTACATCAAGTAAATTCTGGAATCTTGATGGGAAACGGGAAGGGGATGAACGAACTCGTCACTAAAGCCTCTCCCTTGTCAAACGAAGCTATCGTTCTCTCGTCTGTACTCAAATCTTGAGGTGCAGAATCAATCACTGCCTGACGCTCAATCTTGCTCTCCATGCCGAGAATGATTTTCGTGTTCATGTTTGCCAAGATCTCTCGAGGGATCAAGCTCGGTACTTGTGTTATCGCAATTAACCCCACCTTAAACTTTCTTCCTTCGCGTGCTATGGTAGAGAACACATTAGGCGGTGCGTCCTTTCCTAGGACTCTGGGTGCCTCTTCCAGCACGATGCTAGCTGTGGGAGCTTCTTTCAACTCATCAAACCCTTTTGCCTTGTTGGCATGTAGAAGGGCGCTAGCAACGATACTACCAATCAACAACTCAGTAGGGCCTGAGACCTCGCTCGTATCCACGATGACGGTCTTTCCTTCTTGTATCCCTCGCACCATGTCATTGATCGTGGTGCTGCCTGCTTGCAAATCAAAACAGCCCCTTGCGTTAAGATGGCTGTCGATGCTTAACAACTGCTGCAATCTTCGCTGGACGACCCCTACCGTCATCTCCACAAATTTCGCTTTCAATTCCTTTCCTTGCAAAGCGGCAGTAACCCACGCGTCTCCGTATTCGTACTTGAAGGATTGCAATGCTTGTCGCTGTGCGTCGCTCCAGTGCACCACGCCATCAAAATGGTGAGGTTGTAAGGTCTTGGTGCTGATGGTGAGCGTGAAGGCACCAGGAGGGGCGTTCTTAGAATAGTAAGCAGGCTTCGAGGTATGATCTTTCAACCCGTGATGCGTTCGACCGTAGTATTCATCGTGCGGATCTAAAATAAGCATGCCACAATAGTCTTTGTCCTGCGCTTCCCATAACAAGTTTCGCATGAGATTGCTTTTTCCTTTACCTGTGGAGCCGCAAACAAGAATATGATGGGAGAGGGCTAGCCCTCCATCCAAACCAACAGGAACGTCCAACACTGTAGAACCTGAGCGTAACTTTCCCAGCACCAAAGGATTCTGGGGTAAGGTGAGAAAGGAAACATCTTCTTTGGCGAGTGTCCTCACTTCAGAAAAGAAGGTGGGAAGTTGCTTGCTTGCTACGGGTTTGTTGTCCACCATGCTCACCAAATTTTTCATCCGCGCAAGAACATAGTGTCTAATGTTGGAGTCCATCAAGATAACATCCTGACCTTCCAGGGTAAGACCGCTTGCCAGCTCTAACCCTTGCTGAGAAAGCTGAGAGCCGTACTCCAAATCAACCACTTGCAAGAATTGATTATCCACTACAAGGATTTCTCCAAGCTCTATCTTTGCATCGGCCTTCTCTCGAACAAGAATGTTGTTGAACTCTCCTCCGATAACAAGACCCTTCATACGGCCGTCAATGGAGCAATTCTTATAAACCTGCTCTGTTTTCGACGGGTCATGAACAAACGTGTGAAGAAAGCGCTCAAGGAAGCCAAAAGGTTGGAGAAGGAAGAGGAGCCGGTCAAGAAGCCAAAGGAATACTACAAAAAATCGTTAACCAAATTTTCCAAAGTCTCAAACCTACTTACAAAAGATTGGTGGGTGCGAGAGCCGGCCTTAAAAAAACAATCCAAAAAGAAGAAATCTAAAAGAAAATAAAACGTAAGACTTATAAAGAACTTGTGTTATCATTCAAACACACCGACGAGAAAAACTCGTTTTGGGGGGATTAACAATGGCAGAAAAAGTTGAAAAAGTTGGAGTTGAGAAAGAAAGTGGCTACCTGTACTTCGTAGATAAGAACGGAGACGTCAGCCGAGCAAAGATGGCCCGTGGCCGTAAGAAGAGCGCAGGTAAGACACAAAAAGTTGCTAAGGTAGGAATCAAGAAAGATTCTGGCTACCT
>PVBE010429452.1_pt1 | contig 10115 bp, 13 predicted proteins | sample 1631181 | NCBI WGS metagenome assembly PVBE01 (sample SAMN08397723, study PRJNA350692) | Marine metagenome, whole genome shotgun sequencing project. | isolation source: water | place: Pacific Ocean | collected 2012-04 | reverse complement strand
CATCCTCATTTTTACTTTTAATATGACAATGAGGAATACCTAGTTTCTCAGCTCGTTTCACAGCCCCACATTTCGGTTTATTGTGTATCATCAACACAACTTCATCTCTCGTACATGTACGTACAATGTTTTCGAAATTAGTTCCGTTGCCAGAACATAGAACTCCTAGTCTCATTTTTCTTTAGATCGATTGAGTAGAGTAATAAATTTGTCTGCAGCCCATGTTCCGGCAATACAGACTTGAATGTCATCACCATCTTCCCAGATGGGATCACCATTTTTCTTTCTCATATCTAGTGCCTTTTCAAGGTCATCAATAATCTTTTGTGTGAGTTTCATGAATTTAAAACCCAGATAAGTCTAATAACAATACCTACTATTAAAACATAATAAGTACACATTATCCACATTCCAATTTTATTGTGACGTGAACCTTTTTTATATGGATGACAACCTGATGGGCATTCATCCCATCCAGCTTGCATGTAGTCATCAGTAGTGATCTTCTTCTTATTTGGAATACCAAATTGAAGTCCTTCTTCTTTCTCCCAAGGTTTATCCTTGGATAGATCAAGCCAACGTTTCATAATGGGGGATACTCGTTTTTAATTTGTTCATCTGTTTTCTCAACAGAAAACTCTTTACATAATCTTGCAACTTGGTTTCTATCAAGACCAGCAAGTGCTCTATTATTATCAAGACACCTGTAGATACATTCCCTATCACTAATAGGTTTTCTCTTAGTAAACCCATGTTCATCCCTTTCTTCAGAATCATGTTGACCTGACTCTACATGAGCAAGATCTTGTTTCTCTGAGGGATTTTCGTAATTGTGTTTACTCACTGGTAGTATGCGGGTTTGTATCTAGGTTTGTACTCTGGTTCCTCCTCCGTTACAGGATGTACAAATTTTCTAGTATCAAAATAAGATGTATAAGTAAACTTACCTTCTCTCTCATCTAGTACTTCATTAATAAGAATTTTCATCTCCTTAGCATACTCATGAGTAAACAATCTCCTCGGTTGTTTAATAGCAGGTTTGTACTCTTGTTTACCTGTAACCTTAACACTTGGATCAGCAGGTCCACTCATACCTTGAGTGTCCATCTTATGTTGTAATATTGGATCCTTTTTCTTTGCCCACTTTGGATCCATATGAGAGACTGGTTCCTTATTGAGCCAGACTCTAGGGTCTTCGTTAGTTTTCATGTTATACAATCAAATCGATAAATTCAGATAGTATTTTCTTATTTAGCTTCTTTGCCCCACAGGATTTAACAAAAGCCCTTTTTATCTGAGATTTAGTTGCATCCTCTGACACATCGAATTCACTCTCTGTAGACAGACTATTAGATGATAGTCCAAAATACTTTTTATATCCAGCATCTTGTAACACAATAGACTTATGTTTCTTCCACATCGTTGTTAACCGATCAACCTTGTCGTAATCATAATTAGAATGATGACTTATGAATCTACGTGATTGACTATTTGACATTAATCTTATTCCTATAAAATTAACTTCAGAAAACTTTTCAGCTAAATTAGTCAATAATGTTTTGGTAAATCCAATCCAATGATCAACAATACCATATGTTCTACCAAGTTTACGATCTCTCAATACACATCTTGCATTGACACTGTTAGTACCAAATCTCATATCTCCATTATATCTCTCATACTTAACAGTAAAAGGACAAGATTGAGCTTCACCATCTGTAAGAATAATAGTGTTTAATTTTTCAACACCATATACTTTTTTGAATTGTGGTATAAGTGCATGTAAAGATATTATAGCTTCATTCAATGGAGTACCAGATAAAGTTAATCTAGGATATTCCATAGGGGTTGTTGAAAGATGAAATAATTTTCTACAATGATCTTCAAAATCATTTGTACGTGACTTACTGGATAATACATTAAGTAAATTAAACTCACTACCGACAAATAAATCATACTCTACACTTTCCTGATGTAAAGATTCCCCATAAGGTACTTGTGGAATACGACAGTCATCAGCATTACGATACCATTCATTAGTAAAAGCATAAACTTCAAAAGGTATATTAACTTTTCTACAGAACCAAACCAAATTCAATAACTGTTTTACTGTATCTTGTAAGACATTATACATTGATCCAGACCAGTCAAGTATAAAAATCAATCCATGATTTTTACCTTCAGGAATTACAGACATCTTCTTGAAAATATCTTCATTAAATTTATAAGTATGAAGATTTTTTGTATCTAAAACACCAGTTCTAGCAGTAGTAGTACGAGCATATGCATCTGCAGATTTCTTCATCTCAAACTCTTTAACTAAGTAATTAACTTCTCTTTTAGCTGAATTCCTAAATGCATTATAATCATCCTTTGAACGAGAAAGTGGATTTAAAATTTCTTCAGGAAAATCAAGTCCTCTCTCCAAATAAGATTGTCGTCTTTCTTCATTCTTTCTATCAAAGTATTCCCAAATATCTGTAGTAGGTACAACAACAGTATCTACATTCACTGATGGAACTTGTAGATATTTTGTCTCAGTATTACTCTCACTAGCCAAATCCTCTAATCTATCTTTAAGATTAGTATCAGTAATACCTTCTTCTAAATTCTCTGGTTCAAAATGATCGGAAGCTCCACCTCCACTAGTTTGAAATTCTTCTTCATTATCATTACTATCATCAGATGATGATTCCATATCACCTGAATCTGGTTCCATTTCTTCATCTACATACTGAGTCTCATCATCACCTAAATTAGGACGTTCTGATTTATTGTTAGTATTCTTCTTTTCTTCCTTCTGTTTCTCTCTAGTAAAAACATATATCTCTCTAGCTAAATCACATGCTTCTTCAAATGTTTCAAGTTTAGATGTCTTATCAACAAACTCCTTTTCATCCTCTTCAAATTGAATCTCAAGATTACCTTTAAAATATAAATTAATACGATCAATTAAAGCAAGTCTATCTCTATCTTCATCATTAATACCAAAGAAATCTTGTTCATTAAGTTCCCAATATCCTCTATAGAATGACTTAGATAAACCAGGAAATTTGCGTTTAATTAATTTTTCTATACGTGCATCTTCAGTAACATTGATATATGTTGGTGGAACCTTAAACCTTGATAGATCCTCATTTGGTGTATAAAGAGCATGACCAACTTCATGACCAACCAATAAATCATAAACATTATTGGAAGCCTTATCCCACGTCGGAAGAACTAGTACTCTACGATCAACATCAAACGATGCAGTAGATACACTTTTATGTTCTACCATTAGATCTTCTGTAGCAAGAAGTTTAGCTAATTGATCTTTGATTTCTAGTTTAACGGTCATAGTGGGTTATCTCTATATGGCTATAATACTAGAAAACCTCCCTTTGTGGGAGGTCTTTAGACACTTTATCAACTGTCTACGTCTTTCTCTAGCACTTCGTAGTGCCTGTGGTTTTAAGGTTCGTTTAAGATCCTTCTTACTATGGTGACGCCAATTTGGAACTTGCATTGGTCTGTACTGTATCCAGAATATTTATTGTAGGACACCATCCCAATTCATACAACTTCCTTGTGTCAGCACACAAACTGTCTGGCTCCCCTGGAGTATCCTCCTTAATAGGCAAATGATCCATTCCCATAGCCTTAGCGAGATCTAGTACAGATGTAGTCTCTCCAGTACCAATATCAATAAATCCAGTGACAGTACTAGGAATTAAACAACAAATGGCACTTACCACATCATTTACATGTATCCAGTCTCTAAGGTGTCTTGTAAGGTACGTGGCAGTGTTTTCCTGCAACATACGATACAACATATCAGACCTACTATCTTCCTCTGCCCATACATTAAAAAACCTCATACCCACACTATTGGGTGGGGCTTGTATTTCATTTACCTTTTTAGTAATCGCATAAGGATTCATCCACCAACCATATACTCCAGCAGAACTGGCATATAAAAGTCTTATATTATTTTCTCTACAATAATCAAAGATAGGTTGAGACTTAACTACATTGTTTTCCCAAAACTTATCTGGATTTTTAAGACTATCTCTAAGTGCAGCAAATGCAGCGAGATGAATAACCACATCAAACTTTGGACTATACAAATCACAATACTCTGAGAAATTACCTATATCAACTGGGAAATCAATACCACGAACATTAAAACCAAGTTCTTTAAGATGGGAATAAACATGACTTCCAATAAAACCATTATGGCCAGTAACTAATACCTTCATGATTCCCAAGTAGGAGGATGTGTTAAACAATAACTATTAAACATTATTCTCATCTCGTCATAACTCATACCACAATTCTTTGCTGCTTTAGGAAGATTCCATTTAGCAGCAAACAATTTCTCCAGAGATTCCTGTGTTTCATTCCTCATGATACCATCCTACTAAATCCTTTAATCTTTTCAAACTGAATAACACTCTCAAACTTCTCAAGTAAAGTTTCCTTATGAGAGATAACAAAGATGTTTGCATTCTTTACAACAAATCTAATTATCTTAAGGAACTCATCTGTTCCAGATCCATCAAGGGAACTATCAAACACTTCATCCATAATTAAAAGATTAGTATTTGTAGAATTCTTATATGCAGCAATCTCTCTCCATGTAAAGAGTAAAGCTAAATCAATTCTCATCTTCTCACCTTCAGAAAACGAAGCATAAGAAAAATCCTCATGGATAGGGGATCTTACAGTCTCATTAAACTCCTCGTCCAATGTAAAATTAATATAGAAGTCCATCATCTGCAAGTACCTATTAACCTGTTTGTTAATTAATGGTAGGTACTTCCTGATAATCTTTCTCTTTACACCACCATCCTTCAGAAGATTATATACAAAATCCTTGTACTGTATATCCTCCCTCTCTTCACCTAATTGTTCAAAGGTGGTGTTGAGTTGTTCTCTTAACGCAGCTAACTTCTCATGTTCAGTATTTCTATTTGCAAGTTGTTCGGTAAGTCTCTGAATTTCTGATTCCAAATCTCTGATTTGTCGTTGGAGGCCCGAAATCCTAGTATTGTTTTGAGAAATGCCATGCGTTAATTGAGTAATCTCCTTTGATAATTGGGTGGACTGACGTTCTCGTTCTTCTTCCGACTTTATAGTCTCCTCCAGTTCTTTCAAACCTTCTATGAGATCCTTTTCTTTAGTTTGAACGTCAGCAATTCTATTTACACGGAAGTCTTCTTCTATATCTTGAGTACATGTAGGGCATGTTACATTCTCTTTGAAAAACTTATGCTCTTTGGTAATGGTAGATACTTTTTGAGTAATTTTACCTTTAAGATTGTTTAGTTTCTTTAACTTATTAGGTGATCCTGTAACCTTTTCCTGTTCCTTAATTACATCATCAATATTGCCTTGTAAAATTTGATTCATCTCCAATTGAGTATCAACTTCAATAGTCAATACTTTTATGTTATCATTTTTGGCCTTTATATTATCATTACCTCTACTCTCCAACTCCTCCATAAAATCTTTTTGCATCTCTACTTTATCAGAAAGACTTTCTTTTTTTAATTCCAATACCTTTATAGACTCCCTGACTTTACGAATCTTATCTTTAACCACATAATTCATAGACGAGAATATTCTAATGTCTAATAAATCCTCTATAACTTCTCGACGATTAGTACCAGACAACTGCATGAAAGGAACAAACGAACTAGATCCCAATACAACTATCTGAGTAAAAGACTTATAGTTTAATTTTAAAATATTATTCTCAAGATATTTCTGTTGATCTATTACAGCTGCATCCTGGTTCATCATTACACCATCTACCCATATCTCAAACACAGCTGGTTTAATACCCCTAACGATTTTATATGCCCGTGTCCCTACATCAAATTCTACTTCTACAGAACAATCCTTCTCATTTGTTGTATTGATTAACTGACCCTTATTAATCTTACGAAATGGCTTATTGAATAACGAAAATGTTAATGCATCAAGAACTGTTGATTTTCCTGCACCATTACTACCTATAATAAGGGTGGTATTACTTTTCTCAAAATCAATTTCGGTCCACTGGTTTCCTGTACTCAGGAAGTTCTTCCATTTAATGGTTTTAAATCTTATCATAATTTTTGGGGATCAACAAATCATTAGATGAAATTACCACATACGGATAATCATACGACTCACAGGCGTCTATGGCAACATTATCTTCAACATGTATAACATGTAGTTGGGGATACTCTTTCTCAGACAAAGACATCATAATAGCATATCTTAGTGCATCATCCTCTTCTTCAAATAAGAAAAGAACTTTCTCACCTTCCTCATTTTCAACAGCATATGCACCATTATCACCATTACCTTTTACTGAGAGAATATACATTATTCAACCTCGCAAGCCTCCACGTAAATATCTTTTATAAGATTTTTTATGATAGATTTGTCTAAAGATACTTCAGACTCATCAATATATCTATTTAATATACTAATAGTATCCTCATTCTCCACACTCTCACTTTCTTCATAATCATAATAGCCATTAAAAATAAAATTCTCTACAATCTTTAACTCATGAACATTTGCTCTATAAAGTTTATCAAGAAACTTTTCGAAATCTTTTGGATCTGACTTCTTTTTAATAACTACCTTTACAATTTTATTCCTATACTTTTCTGCATTGATAAGTTGATATGGAGTATCTTCATATTGAAGATAATGAAACATCTTATAAGGATTATCTATTATAGTTAACTCACATGTATCAGTATCAAATAAATTGAAACCACGTGGATCATCTACATCACTCCAATATATCTCATAAGGATTTCCAAGATACTTTATATTACCCTCAGAACTTCTAGTATGATAATGTCCAGAAAAGACATGATCAAATTTTTCATATACATCTTTTTCTGCACCATGATCCATAACAACAAACTTATTGGCACGAAAACCATTAAGCTCTAAATGACCCATTGCGACCTTACATTTACTATTTTCTATTACATTATATGTTTCATCTTCATTCTCTTGATTAATCCAAGGTATCAATAATGTATTTAATTTACCAAGTTTAATCTCGGTTGCCTTATCATAACAAATAACATTACTATATTCAGCTAACAATAATGATAATGCATTTACTTCATTTGTATTCTTATAATATGCAGTATGATTTCCAACAATTGTATGGACAGTAACACCCATATCTCTAAGACGATCAAAGTAATGTTTCTTAGCCCAATCTAAAGCCCAAAAATCTATACCTCTCCTATTATCAAAAGTATCACCCATATCAACTAGAGTGGTAATACCTTCTTTCTCTAATGTAGGAAAGAAAACATTATCATAGAATTCTTTAAAGTATTCATGAAAAAGTTTAGACCCCTTCCTCGCACCAAAGTGTTGGTCTGTTATTATCGCAATCGTCATCAATTATATCGATAGTTGATATTATCTTTAATTGTATTATAATCACTTTCCGATCCAGCCATCATACCATCATCAGTAAAGACTTCAGAGTATCCAGACTTCTCAATTATTTTAGTTTTAATTTCGAGTTGTTTCTTTTCTTTTTGTATTCTCCTGAGAAACGCATAATGTATGATCTGCGTAAAGTAAGCAAAAGGATTCGAGGATTTCTCAGGATTAAAATTATTAATGTACTGAACGCAATTTTCGATTCCATCACAGATCATGTCATCCTTGAACATATAGTTCACGAAGTTTGGTTTATAAGAGAGGTGGGTAGCTATTTTTAAAAAACAGGATCCAAGATAATTTGTTATTCTTGGTTTTGGTTGACCTGCTTCCTCAGCTTCTACAATTGATTTCTTATAAGCAACAATAGCATAAAGAAATTCTTTATTGTTTACATAATGTTCAGATCGCTTGCGTTTAGGCATTACAGAGTACATATGAATTTATATCATAATCATGTCCATATTATAACATTTCTTCATGCGCTTGACAAGCGGTAAGAATATCAGTACAATAACTCTGTCAGGGTTGAAGGGAAATATTAAGTACTTTTAAATAGCTTCTCTAATGATTCTCTAGTTTGTTTGACTGTACATACAAAACCTAGATCAGAAGAAATACCTACTCTACCAGAGTTACTTTCAGTTTCTTTATTTATAGACTTCACCCACTTCTTATATGTGTGTATTTTTTCTTTATCATCGGATCGAGACCAATGAACTATATGATCCATCTTTAAACAAAACATATGATCACTAGTAAGATTTAACCAAGTATCAATTTTATATAAAGCGAACGGACCTTTTCTTCCTTGCGGCAATTCTTTTATAATACAAGGATCCATTAATATTAAACTATTTTTATCTTCTTCAAATTCTTCTATCTGAGAAAATAGTTCTTCTCCAGTTACTAATTTTATTACTGCATATTTTATCATTTTGGCCTCATGTTAATTGGGACTATTTCATAATTAAAGTTTTCTTCATTGTAGATTTTAACTCGTTCAATGAGATGGTTTAGAGTATAGTTTTTTCTTGTTCCTGAAGTCGTATCGTCGGCAATATCATACAACGTTGCTTTTGTTTTTGAATTCCCTTTCCTTAAGACTCGTCCAATTGACTGTAAATTCCGTATTCGAGACTTAGATGGAGAAGCAAATATGACGTTATGAAGGTTTTTAATATTAATGCCTGTGGAGAAAGTTCCATAAGAAGCTACAACGATTGCATTTGGTTCACGTTCGGTTATATCTCGTATCTCTTCTCTTTCTTCAGCTGCGACACCACCATGAACAAAGAACACCTTTCGTTCTGATGCAGAATTATTTATTAGATTAAAAAGTATCTCTCCATGAGTTTCTACTCTACTATACAATAACAATGTATTACCTTTTAAATCTAGAGTTAGATTTTTAATGAAATTATTACGTTTTTCATTTTGAATTATGAACTGTACTTCATCTTCATACGTTTCAAAATTATGAGAATCATGTTTTAAAAGAAGAATTTTAATATCTAGTTTCGCAAGATGGCCTTTTTGCATTAATTCATCTGTTCTAATAATTTTATATGCAGGCCCAAACAACCCTTCCAATACCCACTTATGAGTTTGTGTACCATCTAATGTTCCAGTAAATCCGAATCTATATTTTGCATCATACATCTTAGTCATAATACTGACAAGAGATTTTGATTTGAATAAGTGAGCTTCATCACCAATCACACATCCAAATCTTTTAAAGAACTTCTTATCTAACTTATAAATCGATTGCCATGTTGTTATTGTTACTGGTTGAATTATATCTTTATCTTTACCTGCATAAATTCTATGACAATATTTTTCAGCATCCCAACCATAATCTATAAAGTCTTTATACATCTGTTCTACAAGGGATGTTGTAGGAACAACTAACAATACATCTTCTTTCTTATCCACCATATATCTAACAATGGAATATATCATTAATGATTTTCCAGATGCAGTAGGAGATATTAAAAGTTTGCGATTATATTTTAATGCATCATGTACACCAGATATTTGATATGGTCTAGGTTTATATCTGGTAATTGCATTCATATAATCCTTAACACCTTCTGGTGATATAAATGCATTCTCCTCAAATGGTGTACCATAATACTTACTATCTAAAAATTCATATTTGTAATCAGCTCTCTCACAAAATGATATAACTTTATCTAACAACCCAACATAGATTTCCCCATTAGTTTGATTAAACAAACGAATCTTTCCATCCCAGTATTTGTTTCTATACTGAGGCATGAATTTAGCTCCAGGAACCTCAAACGTAAACGCATCTGATAACTCACAGAATACGTGCGGTTCTTCTGAATCAATTTTTAAGAAGACTTCATTCTTCTTTGATATAGTCAAATGGGCCATTCATATTATATCAATCGGAGTTATTTATTAGTCAAACCCACGAATGAATTTTTGCCATTCAATAGCATTTTTAATCTGAAATGTTCTGTTCTGAATCGTCTTTATAATATTTTCCAGATAATCAATCATAGTATCATAATATTCAACCTTAAGTTCCGCATCAGTTAATCTCTGATCAGAATCTAGATATCTTTGTATTGCATCCTTTTCCCGTACCTTATATGGAAAGGGATCTTTTTCATATACTTCTGGTTCTGCTT